>WNFC01004821.1_pt1 | contig 14720 bp, 16 predicted proteins | sample 5400541 | NCBI WGS metagenome assembly WNFC01 (sample SAMN13153342, study PRJNA577476) | soil metagenome | isolation source: 120 cm saprolite under Douglas fir tree site 2 hole 2 replicate 1 | place: USA:California | collected 2015-04-18
ATTGGGTGTAAGTTACGGGCATGAGTCCCAGCACTGAAGCGCCATCGATCACGAGTGAGCGTCACGAGCTTTGGTGCGCGGACTTTGAACCGATCTTACTACCACACCTCTTTGTTCTTCTGCGAAGTCATCGATTTCGTTGTGTTTTTATTCGTCCTCGATGCTCGCCATTGTCCCGTGCTCATAGCAGAAATCAAGTGTGACGCTTGGATCAATAGTCACGGCCTACGTGTCAAAGCAGGCGATCAAATGCGTCAGAGATATGACGCCACCTTGGCTTGCTCGGAACCTCTCTTCGAGTTTAGGTTGGACACATCGTTGGTGTCATTACCGGCACTACAGCGCTGGAGAGAGCAGTCTTCACTCTTTAGATATGTTTCACGGCAGGTGCCTGTCCCCGATTTCAGCTTTGGAAGCGTATAAGTTGTATATAAAATTGTCTAGTATGTACTGCCCGGCTGCCTTCAATTGTACTTGATCTTCATCCATGAAGCATGCATGAAGATACAAGGATTGCGAGGATTGCACGAAATAAAACCGAGAAGACTGTCGATACATCCTCAATTACGTAACACATGGCTCTTCAACCGTCTCTTCGACCTCTCATTATCGCTGGTAGGCCAGACGCCCCCCACACCCTTGACGTATTCTGTAAGCGTTTCTTTTTTGCAGTAGTTCACACTTAACGTGTTGGGGACACAGTGGATTATGTCTGTCCTTTCAGGTGACCGTCGTCTGTTGCCAGCGCTCCCCTATCCTGAACACTGTCACCCAGCGGAAAGCTTTCTAGGACCATCGACAAGATCGTGAAGCCATGGGTTGAAGTCGGTGGGCGATATGAAGGCAAGATAAAGGTCATCTTCCGAAATCAAGTTCAGCCCTGGCACGGTAGCTCAACCTTCACGCACGAATCTGGCCTCGCGGTAAACCGTTCCTGAGTTCAACGTTCAACCCCCGGCATGCCTGACACACATATAATGTATAGGTGGCCCGCGTCACACCCCAAAATTTTTGGCCTTTTTCTCTACTCGTAAGACCGATTGAAAGCTTGATCTACTCTGCCCTTTTCTGAGAAGACATGAATAGTTGCTACAAAGACAGGAGGAATACTACGATATCCCTACCTCAACTCTGACGCCCATACAGATCCGCGAGAAGCTAGCCTCCTTATACGCAGAGACAGGAGTTACCAGTGATCAAGTTGAAACATTCAGGGACCTCTTGAGAAATAAGAGTACACCCAATGGCGGTGTATCTGTCACTGACGAGCTCAAATACACTAGTAGGTTCTACCGCAACTGACTAACGTGTAACCCTGACGAACTTGTCTTGCAGTAAAGTTCTCTCGACAAAACGGAGTCCACGTTTCCCCTTCGGTGCTGTGGGACGGAATTATTGTCAATGAGGTCTCGAGCTCGTGGGGCGAACCTGAGTGGAAGGAATTCTTCGCGCAGAAAGTCACGGTGTAAGGATTCGGAGAGAAATACTAAAGATGAGAAAGAAAGTCGATAGTCCAATGTACTTGAATCGAGTGTAACGATGACGATGACATTGCAATTAAACCCTCATGGCGGAGAAAGCAATTTCTGGAGCATTCTTCGGATAGATTGGGGGTCCGCTGTACCTTTGCTGGATCTCATAATGTGACCCAAGAGTTTGTTAATAACGTTAGGGACCCCCCGACGCATCGCATCAGCCTCTTCCGGCATGTCAATGATGGCCCGTGCACACAGACGTTCCAGAAAATCATGCCCTCGATTAGCTACAATTCCAAGACGCTCCGCCAGTTCCGAAGGGGTCTTCGAGGATGGGTGATCGAGCATATGTCGTAACAACAATTTTCCTGATGGTCCTGAAGTGCTATCAGAAACCGAGAGTCAGGTCATCAGAATTCAGATCCCCATCTTACCGGTCACCATGCCATCTTGGACGACGTCGATTAAGCCACCCATCCGTTCCACGGAGATGGGATTTTCGTGGAATTGTTTCTTTCGTAACGCGAGCTGTCCTAAAAGTTCATGTATAATCCTTTTTTACCATCCGTTGAATTGTATAGGTAAGATGAGCTCCAAGTCAGATTTATTTAAGTGTTTTGGCTACGCACCAATTTACTACAACCTTCGAACTGCGGCCATTTGTCAATGCCTCGAAATACGTGACGGCCCCGTGGTTCAGCTGACCATCGAAGCCAACCTCATTTCCTGAATCGACCGTCATCAGCACATCGATGTCTTTTTGGCTGAGGCCATGACGTTCTAAGCGTTCTCTAATCTCGTTGGCAAGAGCAGGCATCTCATTGCGAACGGATGTAATATATTCCTACCAAGCGGCAAGTAAGCTAGTAGATGCTGTGCGAGGGCGAGCCTTCTTACCGGTGTTAGCAACAAGGGGGGTAGATTAGGATCAGGCATATAACGATAATCCGGCGTGTTTTCTTTATTTCGTAACGTGTAGGTTTTCCCCGTATCTTCATTGAAACCACGCGTCTCTTGTTGTACTGGTCCGCCACTATCTAGAATATCAATCTGTCGATGAACCTCCGACCCTGAAAAGCGGGGAGTGTGAGACTTTGGAAAGAATCGGATTGATGGGAATAAAGCATTACTAATTGCAGCTACCATGAAGCGGAGGCTATTAAGATTCTTAATTTCACATCGTGTCCCAGGCGCTTGCCCTTCACGGTTGACAGATACATTCACATCACAGCGCAAAGATCCCTGACAAAATGAGCAACCATCGATGACAGTTCATCACGGAGTTTACTTACCTGCTCCATGTTTCCATCACTGGCAGCAACGGATCTGAGCACAGCCTGCAGGGTCCGCACGTATTCGCTAGCCTCCTCTGGTGATCTAGGGAGTGACGTGAAGTAGACTGATATCAAAATATAGTCTCGATGCCTACCGCATATCTGGTTTTGATACGATTTCCATGAGACCCACGCCTGCTCGATTCAAATCTAACGACGAAAGTCGGCGACAAGGTTCAAACATCGATTTGCCGGTGTCCTAATATTTTTAAGTCGCAGCCCCGCGTGAATGACAAGAGCTTGAAAGTACCTGCTCGAGTTGTATCTGTTCGATACGAACGGAAACATTGCTCTGGGGAAGAAATACGTATCCTCCCCGCGCTATTGGATCTAAAGCGGAAGGATTTGAGGGGCGAATATCGAATAATCCATAAGCTGATCCTCACTATAGTGCTGGGTAATCTGGTACCCTGCGGGAAGGTCTGAATAGAAGTAGTGTTTCCTGTCAAACGTCGACCGCTGTTGAATGTCTGATTGAAGTGCAATGGCGGTTCTGAGCGCGAGTTTCACGCATGCAGGATTGAGACGCTAAAGAATCAGGAGCGCTTAACTTTGTGCTGTACAAAATCCGAATGAAAGGCTGCCTACGGGGAGGGTTCCTGGAAAGGCAGCATCGTAGGGAGACACACGCGAATTCGGCGTACTAGCAAGGTCGGAGGTCCACGTCTCTGACAGAAATGTGATATGAGAAAGTCAAAGTTGAACCTGGCCAGGCTGTTCATCACTCACGAGAGAACAATTTTTCGCGTGATTTGATCTGTGCGTGGACCTCGATGCCAATGATGAGCTGCCAACCAAACCATCGGGTGTCCTGCTTGAGTATTCTGACGGTATTGGCCTGACTGGTGCCGTACAGTCTGTGGAGCGACCGTAATGATGAAGTCCGTGATCGAAGTACCATGAAAGCGTTGGCCAACACAGCGTGACCATCATCTGCCTGGCCTGTGTTCGCCGTCCACGGTTCCCACTCCCTTTTATTCTCACTGAAATGGTTCGCATATCCTCCGGAGACCCTACCCCAGTGTATACACCCCATGAATCCGCTACTACCCTTACAACACCCGATCCCAACCTGTATAGACCATCAATATGTCCTTTTCAACCCACTGACTACAACCCCTTCCCCTCCATACAGAGCGGTGAACAGGCGGCTACCGGCATTGCCCTGCTTCTCATTAATTCGGCCCCCAGACGGGTAATCTTTCCTAAATATTGGGCAGTCTCAACTCCCGAAACTAATCCCGTTTAGCGTTTCGGTGCCGAGTGTGGACAAGGTTGTTCATACATACGGTTTGACCATCGGCGACATAGAAATTCGCTTGTTCATCGCGTATGTTCCTTCCATTCCGACTCTCCTTTGACCCATCACCCATGGATCGGATAGGATCGAACCCGCACGCGAGTTATCGCGCGAACACAACTTCTTTCTCACATTGAAAGCCGGCGCACTCGAGCGTCCGATATGTGAACCGACGACCCTACGGTTGACAATTGATCCGCGTAATCTGGAATTCGTCGTCTTGTGGGTGCACACCGTGGCTTCTGCCGATAGAACGGGGGTTCTGAATTGGTAGACCGACAGTGCTTACCCGCCGAGATCATGTCTCCCTCAGGGTTGTTTATACGCGCTACGCGTTTGGCTCCGCGCAGGTGATATCGATCATCGGCTATTCTCGGAGGATGCATTGTGGATAGGCAAGGACCCTGACTTCAATTCGGTCCAAGATTCGGCATTTGCGAGGCTTCGCAACGTCAGTCCGCAAACGCTCCTCTACAAGATTACTCTCGGCACGACCCTCATGGACTTCACTGTCAAGTTTGCATCGTTCTTCTTTTTCCCCACCGGCGATATTTAATCTTCCATGCCAGGTGGCGAAAAATTTTCGAAAGCGTTTATAGTCTGAGTCTCGAATATGATGGCGGTGGCGTTGGCCGCATGCTGCTCAAGGATTTCATTATTGGTCTGGATTGCCCTCCCGAGGCTTTGGCTTTTATTATCTAGTACGGTTTCCAACGGTTCGGTCTGTCTTCTCGGACAACTAATTCTAAACTGTTTCCAGCACTATCCCCGTCAGCTCTGTCCCACGCGGGGCCACCCACCGCATCCGCCTTTGGCTTCGTGTACCCGCCCAGGCGGTGTCAACGTCATTGCCGACCACTACTCTGTTCTCACCCAGATTCATCTATCAGCGCATCTGGAGCACAGATAGTTTCAAAGTCGGGAATCGCTTGGATTTTACAGCTTTGGGTCCAAAAGTGATTTTGGGTGTTCCCGACGGCGATGGTCCAAAGGTTATGCACAGTCCAAGCGAGCAATTATTTCATCGCGAAGGTGGTTTAACTGACATCAAGTCACCAACATATGGTGGACCCACAGGTTCCTACAAGGAAGCGTTGTGAGATGTCGTCGCCCGACTTGTGCCTCTTTCTTGATCCTTGTTTGTATACCCGGACAATATTAATATCACACTTGCATTATCAAGTTCATATTATTTATAAAATCCGTACGAATAGGAATACATGTATGATTGGTCACACTGAAAGCACATGGTAGATACTCTACGCCCTGTGGAACGAACGCTTGCGAAGAAGAAACAGTGAAAGTACAAGCCAGAGCAAGGAGAATCAAGTACCGTCGGACCATTGCATTGGACCACAATCTTGGCAAGTGTCAGATGTAGCCCCTAGAGATGGGATTGAATAAATCCAAGTCAATACTGAACCAGAAAGCAAGAAGGCTCGTTAACCGGTACATGGACCGCGGGTCAGGGATGCCCTTCTAAAAAAGACCGCAAGTCCTCTCAGAGGTGTTTCACTATGGGACGCTGGCACCATTAGCGACAGCAACACCCTCGCTAAAAGGAAGTTGGGGTGATTGCATGTTGGCTGGGTCGTTGAGATCAACAGGGCACATTGACGTCGGCGGCGCTGCAGGGGCGACAGCAGTTTGAGGCGCACGGGGGACGGCTGAAACCCCATTCTCAGTGGATTTGACGACTTGGGTAGGTGTTGTCAAGTCCGAGGCTACATTATAGGACGGCCTTTCAAAGTCGCATCAAAACAAGACTACGTCGCGAAAGAGTCCCAGTGTGAGGCGTACCGCGGCTTCTTAGTGACAGGAAGGTCTGGTGACACATTATTGGTCGTCTCTGCGGGCTGAGGTGGGGGGATAGCCGCACGGGATGAGAAGAGTCATAACCGTCCTCTCACGTGTCACGCACCTTAGTTTGTTTCGGTCTTTTCTTAACAACTGGTTTGGGTGGTTGACGCTCTCCAGGATCGAACACATTATCGGGAAGGCCAGAGCTGCTCTAGTTGTAAACCTCGAGCCAAGAGAGCAGGGCTCCACCTACCCTTTTATGTGCCGCACAATGATACCCATCTTCACTTCGTCAAATTTATCCCAACTCTTAACCATTTTAGTAAACTCTGTCGTCGGCCAAGAAATATCAAGTCTCCGAGGACCCGTCGAGCCGGCTTTATTCAGTAAGGGAGGAACCATGAGCAATAGGTTTGGTCCCAGCACTTGCTAATCCACGCACGTTGCTTGGCTTCAATTCCGAGTCCGACATAAAAGGTCGTCGAATATACTGGCCGTGCACCTTCTATACCTTCGATGTCCTCAGCTTTCCGCTTTGCTATAGCTGGTGTCATTTCACCCTGAGCAACAAGGCGGATCTCATCGTCCGATATGCAATATGCGACTTGCTCAAAACCCCTAACGAAAGGGTGGGCAAGGGTCAGAGTGTCGACAAGCTCAAGTTTCATGACCAGCTGCCGTAATCGTGACTCAACGGTCCCAGCCCTAGAAGGTTACGACATGAAAAGAGCGTGAGAATACCTGGACAGAGATGGAGAGATATATACCACTTGATTTGGAGTTCGTGATCACCAGTGGATGCAATGATTTGGAGGTAATATCGGTATTTATGAAAGAAATCGTGCTTTGCAAAAAGTTCAGACCAATCCGTTGTTCCGACGATGACCTTATCCACGATATCCGCCCCTAAGATAGAGTATTGGTGTCATAACTGGCGCAGAAAGACTCTAAGCAAACCTTTTTTGAATTCTTCAGTCATAACCATCTGCGTTGAGGCAGTAACATTATGGGTGGCACACATAGCAGGATACGCTGGAGTGATGATAGGCATTCGATGCGCTCGATCGCTGGGGTACAACTGGAAGATGAATCAGAATCAACTCGCGAAGCCGATGTAGAGTGTCGTACCTTTGGATTCCATACCCGGACTTGTAAGGGCCCATCTTCAATCTGTTTAAGAAGTACAGGTTGTGGCCATGACCTAATGTACGTGAGATGAGATTCCCAATACACGGAGTTGATGCGCACCATTGATACATGATGATAAAAAATCGGCTAACAATTGCGCCAGCGACGGCATTGGGGTATAGTTGGCATATGCGCGCAACGAGCATGGCCCAGGCAACACCGCCGAGGAATCCGTTCACGTTGGAGTAAATCGCTCGTCCTGAAATAGAAAATATGAGGCCGGGGACCAGAGCACACGTATGCAAGACACGAACGGGAAGCCCAGAGCTTGATACATCGTAGAGCATCACGAAAAACATTGACGTTGGGGACGAGGCGCAGTATCTGGTCTGTAACGCGGGAACCTGACACATGTCAACAAGCGTTATGGCTTTAGAAATTGGGCAGGGCGATTAACATACCTCCTAGACTCCGGATGCACCTGTCGTCCAAATTGCGCAGTAGATTATCGTCCTGTAATGTTAGGTCGTCCGGTATTGACGAGAGCGCAAGACGAGCCATGAGAAAATCGATCGGGATGCCCGAGATTTTCAGCTTGATAATGGGAACGTAGGCATCGGGAACTCCCTGCGTCGGTAAGCTCGGCGGCAGCGCTTGCAGGAGGACTTAGATAGCTCACCGAAACCTCCGTCACCCCTTCCGTGTTCCTGAGCATGCCTTCGAAGACGTCGAAAAAATCTTCTCGGGAGACATGCTTTGGAACGACACATAACGTGTCGATGTCGGTACCAGGTCCATGCACACCCAGGCGGAACGACCCGAATGTAAAAATTTTCCCCCCGGCGGTCTCTGCTGCAGTATCTGAGAGACCGCGGGCCAGCGACACAGTCTTGACGAAAGACTTGACAAGGCCGGCCAGACGACCAAGTACGATTTCTCTGACAGGAAGCGATGTAAGCAAAACGTGCTCAATGAAAAATTATAAGCGTCTACGCGTCAGGTCGTAGTCGATAAAACCGAGGGAGAAAGCTCGAAAGTCCGAGTTGAACAAGGCTCGGGTGATGAAGAAAATCGTGGATGTGTTGAAGGATGCGTAAGTACCTTGTTCTAGTTTCTTCTTCGCTCTCGATCGTGTTTTGTCTGCGAAGTTCATCCATAAGACTAGCAGTCACCTCTTTTTCTCTTTCGTTTGAGTTACTGATCGAAATTGGAGGGGTGACCCCGAGATACCTGAGCAAAGACGTGCGTATATAATATTGTTCCGGTCGATGCATCGTCAAACTTACCCTTGGTTGTTATCCATCTGTGGTGTAATCTAAGTAGGTGGTAAGTATGAGAAAGCCCTCGCCTGGGGCTGTCAATCCTTTGTCTGAGGGGGAACTTGAACCGGGGCGAGAAAGTTGCGGGCAAGCGCGGTGGTCTGTGTGGGAGCTTACGTCATCCACTGAGAAACAAACGTTTTTTTTGTGACAAGTGGGGCAAGTACTCTGGTTCGATACAAAACAAAAGTAAGTGGACAGGTATATATCGTCTATCATTGTGATGGAAAAAATATCCGATAAAAAATAATCCAATAGATCACAAGTATCCGAACTGGTTCCTGATACAAACAAATTGGTCAGTAGGATGGAGGACGTCGCGACTGCCGTGTTGCACGAAATACTATGGATACAGAATGGCGTAGATCAATTGCGACCCGGAGGATAGCCAAAGCCCCGGATGTTAAGGGACCCTCAGCCCTTCACGTAGTTGGCATGGACCGCCCTCGGGACAGAATTCTCCAGCTCAATGTTTAGCGCCCTTCGTCGGAGAAGGATGGTCACTACGACGAGTGCGACAACGGCGACAATAATGCCGATTGCCAAAGCAGCTTTAGTACCTGCCGAGCTGAGTCCTCCAGGACCCTGGGCCGACGGAGACGTGGGCATAGATCCGGGTGAGGACGAGGAGAAAGGTGGCGTGAAGTTGCCTGAGGAGGGATTACCACCATAAGGCCAGTAATCGCCGCCATTCGGAGGCTGGACACAAGTCAGCCCTTTGGCGTCTTGCACAGATTGGAAATCAGATTGGAGCGTGGTCGTGGTCACATTCGCCCACTCGACGATAAAGGCAGCACTCGTTGGGGTGGGATCGGAAGCGCTACAATTCGGCCCTCGGGAACCAATGAAGGAGGTGTTTCCAAAGAGTGCGTTCCCTTGAACCGTGAAGTTTTGAGCCGATGTGATGGCAATGCCGTATCCGAAGGCGCCTGTAAGCCGATTGTTCAAGACACTTCCCGAGGAACTGACGTTGGTACCAAAATGGTCTCCAAACCATGTCTGGGGCCCCACGGCTATACCGATTCTGTGCAGCCTGTGAGAACAAGTCACGCGCTTTTCGAGAGACGACAGACTTGATAATAACGTCGTCTACATTCAGACCGTCGGTCTGAGAGCCTGACTTTGAGTCTGTAGCAAAGCCACCAATGATGGTGTTGTTCTGCACGACTGTGCCGATATAATTGCCACCCCATGGTGCCACATCAACCATGTTTATGCCGCCAAGCAATGTATTCTGGCCAGATTGGTAGGTCTCCATGCAAAATAAGATAGAAAATCGTAACCTACATTCACAACCCAAATGGTGTTGTCCTCTACAAGCGTGCCAGGGGAGCCGAACAGGACGATACCACCATCTGTCGGGTTATTCACCATGTTGTTACGGACGACCGCGGAACGGCAGCTGACGCTGATACCATCGGCCCATTGCTGATAGACGTCCGACCCACAAGGGCCAATGTCATTGTTCTGAACGACGACACCGTCACAGTGGAGACCACCCTCGGCAACGTGGAGGCAGGACCAACTGCGCGGGTCATACGAGTGCACGTGTTCGATCAACTGGTTCGAATTTGGACCGCCCATCTCAATATTTGCTCCACCTGAGGTCGGAGGGCCCCCTGCACGAGATCCGTTGATCTAATGATGACGTAAACCGGGGCGTCGACAGACTATCTTAGCTACGAAGATACTCGCCTGGATGTTACGCAAAATAACGCCGCCACAATTTACGCAAGTACCATCAACAGCTGTGGTATGACCTTGGCCATTTTCGATTGGACCGCTGACAACGAGAGTTGCCCTAGAATCATCAGTGGGATAGCCCACGGTGCTGATCTCTTGATTAGGTGCAGCGAATAAAATCGGTGCCTGAATTGTGTATTGTGCATTGGGACAAAGTTGCAGAACAAAACCAGGCCCGGAGGAGTTGAGGGCAACGTTCAAACGATCGGTAACAGTGCTAACTGGGTCCGGGGGGAGACACGCCGTACTATCGGCTCTACGTGATGGAACAGGACTGAGGAACCGAGTCAGCCACACTGTAATAGATAGTTTGAGCTATACTTGCAGGCAATGGACATCAGCAGGACCCCTCTGGGCGAGATGGCTAGGTTTCGACGCAAAAGTCAACGCAGGAAAAGTCGGCGCGATTACTAGGGCTGCTAGTGGAAAGCAGTGAAGGAACATGGTCAAGTGTTGGGGAGAAAAGAGGGGGGCCGAAGTAGAGATGTGAGTGAATTGAACGAGAGTGACGGTCGTAAAGGGTCCCCCTATGGAAGAGTGATGACGGCGACGCAGTGATGGAGCGGGATGATTTGGATAGTGGATTACCACGAGAGGGCGAGGTTGGTATACGTAGTGTACTCCAAAGGTACTCCACGGGTATTTGACATTCATCATTTATCGACGTCTTTGGTTATCCCGATCTTTCTCTCGAGCGAGTCCATCGTTCCAGTCACGCGAACGTCGATGAGGCGACCTCGACCTCGACCTCGACCTGTCGCGTCGTCCAGTCCGTTCCTCTCGACCATCTCGTTGATCAAGAGATCTAAGCAGCGCCTCTACCCCCTTCAGACCTTCGGATTTACTCGCCTCTCGCCTCGCCCTTTTCTCTCTCTTACGCTCCTTCCTTGCCCGTCTCTCTTCTGGCGTTTCATCTTTGTGTTTGCCCTTCGATTTGGATTTTTTCCCTTTCTTCTTAGCTCGTTCTTCCCGCCACTTTGCTAGCAAATAGTCGTGCATGGGATCATCCGGATCGATATTAGGGGCTGCTTCCGAGGCTGAAGACTCCGAGCCTGCGTCGTCTGAAAAGTGCATAAGTGAATCAAGGATATGAGGTCATGTGGGGCATTCACCAATCATCTCAGGTTTCGCATTCAGACTTTGTTCTTCGCGTTCTTGCCATTCACCATCCTCACCCTTGGCTCTTGGTTGTTTGTACTTCTTCACGTGATCGACACGTAGTGTCCTATCCAGTACTGTCGCCCCATTGAAATTATCGACAGCGAGTATGGTAGACCGCTGATCTTCATACATGAGGAAGCCAAAGCCTTTGGTCTTCCCTGTTTCTTTGTCACGAGGAAGATTGACGTCAACGACCTCACCATATCTAAAATGCTGATCAAGACGGCCGAAAGGACATACAACAGCTGGCTTACTGGGAGAATATAGTGATAACATCCCCTTCAGTCAGGTCATAATGAAGGCCCCCGATGAATATGTAGGCTGAATCTGATGAACAGTGAGTCTTGATAGGGGGGAACGTGACCGTCCGAGACGCACCTTTATATTCGTCATGCCAAGAGGCTGCGCCTACCCCGAGCTCGAGCTCACGTTCATTGATTTTGTTTATTTCTCGGACAACGCTGCAGCAGAAGAATGAGATGAGGGACGCGTCTTGCCCTTAAGCATGGAACCCACTTCATGATCGTGTTGCAGACGAGACGAGACGTGCTCAAAGTTCACACGCCACACGCACGATGATGATCTCGCCCGCGTTTTTTTTTCTCTTCGGGTGACACATGGCTTCATTCTCGCTACCTCCGATTCATGATAATCCAGACGGCAGCTGGGGTCCTTCGTCCTCGAACCTCCCAGAGACATTCAAGTTTAAAGATATTCCCTACGCCCCTTATTCCAAGTCGGATAAACTTGGTCGCTTTGCAGACTGGAATGATATCTCTGGGGATAACCGACAAGCAGCCTCAGGCACTGCTATAAATCCCAGAACTGGTACTCGTGGTCGCAGGGATGGGGCTCAGACTTTTGGGAGTGGCATCCCAAGTGCCTTCTCCTTCCAAGTTGAGGATGAATCAAGTTTCTCCATCGTCGACAACAAGACCGGCGCACCTCGTCGCGGCGGTGCATTTACAAGGGGTAGGGGTGCTGGCCGTGGCACCTCATCCTACGGCTCCCGTGCTCCTCAAAGAAATACCCGCGGTGGGTTCACTACCAATCGTGGTTCGGGACAGCGGGGTGCGAGAAGGGGGTGGAGAGATTGGGAGAAGGTCAGCATTGTCCATGTTGCTTTCCGAATACGATGTTCAATCCCGCCCAAGAACAATAGAACGCGCGAGTCGTCGGTGGCTATTGATCCCAGCTGGCAGATGTTGGAAGAGATCGAATTCCATCGCCTCGCCAAGCTGAGACTTGAAGTCGATGAACCCGAGGAACTGTAACCTTCTTTTTTTCTTGATACATCTTTCACCGAACTGATTCCTGCCAGCGAGTCATACGGCCGCCTTTACCCTTACAACAAAGCGTATGATCGCATCACCACCAAAACAGAACGTCCACTTCAACCTGTTGACCGAATCAAATATAACATAACCACGTCCGATGATCCTGTCATCCAACAAGTAAAGATGGCCAGTTTCTCATAGCTCGATATCTGAGCTTACGTTCGTATGTTGCCAGCTTGCGTCAAAAGGCATCGCCGCGATTTATGCGACGGATGTCATCCTCAGCGTCCTGATGTGTGCACCTCGCTCAGTCTACCCTTGGGATATCGTTATCATCCGTGAAGGCGATAAGGTGTTCTTTGACAGGAGAGATGGTAGCCCGTTTGACGCGGTCACCGTTAATGAAAACGCGGCAGATCCCCCCCAAGACCCCACCGCGCCCAATCCAGGAAATCCTAACGAAAAAGTCCCCGAACCGCCTTCTATAAACACCGCGACATCCCTTTCCTTAGAGGCGACGTACATCAATCAGAACTTCGGATTTCAATCTGTCATCGAGACACCCCCGCCCCCCGCGGTCGACTTTGACAAGCCCAATCCCTTCTATGGCCCTGACGAAACGGAACCTCTGGCCTCATGCGGATATAGGTATCGTGTTTTTGACCTCGGTATCTCTGAGGATGAAGATATCAAGATGTGCGTGCGGACTGAGGTCGATGCTTATTTACCCGGTCAGGGCAACCCACTGCAGGGACAGGGTCTTACTACCATTCGTGCATTGAATGAGTTCGATCCCCGTGCATCGGGAGCTGGTGGTGCACCTGATTGGCGCTCGAAGCTGGATTCTCAGCGGGGGGCGGTCGTTGCTACCGAGATGAAAAACAACAATTGCAAGCTTGCAAAATGGACCGTCCAGAGCATATTAGCAGGGGCAGAACAAATGAAGATCGGGTAAGCGTATTTCTAGAACCTTTTTTTTTGTTTAGTACGCCGCATGTCCTCACACCTGGTCATAGGTACGTTTCACGAGCAAACCCTCGGGACAACACCCGACATGTCATCCTAACCACGGCGTCCATGCGCCCTATGGATTTCGCCGGTCAACTCAACGTTTCCTTGGCAAACGGTTGGGGAATAGTGAGGACCGTGGCGGATTTATGCTTGAAGATGCCCGAGGGCAAGTATGTCCTCGTAAAAGATCCGAACAAAGTACGTTTCTACGTCCCCTCCTTTGCAGCCCGCTTCGCGACGCTGCCTCACTTTGAGAGGCACGTGCGAAACTGCTCCCTCCCGATGGAGCACGCACTACCGTGCCGATGCTGGGCCTGCTTCGTCGTTGCTCACGTTGATGGTCTCTTTTTGTAGCCAGTCATTCGGTTGTATGCCGTTCCTCTCTCGGCATTCACCGGAGAAGAAGAGGACGAAGGCGCGGCCTCCGAGGAAGAAGTAGAGCCCTGACCCACACGTGTTCCAAGAGTGTTGTTGTATACACAGCCTCGTCGTGCTGTATGGGGACTGCGGCAAATGTTCTGATATGCAGTTACAGTAACACAGCAATTACATGTCGTAAATAGTCGGAAATTATTCGCAGAAATTCCGACGAACGTTACCGACAATCCCTGGGTAGCCATGGAGTCCTGCTGTGTGTGTGCACAATGACAAACGTGCTCATGACGCACTGAGGAGCGTCTCCACCGCCCCTTCGATGTTGGCGCTGATCTGGCAGTCACGAATCATGTTTTCAAAGGACATAACAACGACTCACCTGCGTTGTAGAGCAGCAACAATCACGTCCCTTTGCAAATCGGGGAAGATGCTCAGAAGTTGAGATATTTCGGCTTCTGTAGGAACCCGAATGCCCGTAGAAGCACGGTCTACTCTGCCGGTGAGCTCGTTGACCCATTCTCGCATGACTGACGGCCCCGGCTGCTCGGTGGCTCCGCGGGAGTCGTCGGTGATCGGGCGAGCGGAACGCTCCGTGCGCGCTGTGTTCACAGTCGTAATCACTTCATCTTCTAGCTGAGGCGTTGTCTCAGATACCTCGGTCGCAGGTAAACAAATCGCTTAACCTTATGCGAACCATGCCTTTATGTTTATTTCTTGTTTGTGTTCAGCTCGCCTTCAGTCAGCCATGGTCCACCACGCTCGCCGCCGCGGTGGGGTTTTCCGCTGGCGCCCTATAT
>WNFC01007890.1_pt1 | contig 14713 bp, 13 predicted proteins | sample 5400541 | NCBI WGS metagenome assembly WNFC01 (sample SAMN13153342, study PRJNA577476) | soil metagenome | isolation source: 120 cm saprolite under Douglas fir tree site 2 hole 2 replicate 1 | place: USA:California | collected 2015-04-18
GGTGACCTTCGGACCGCTGCAATGTTGATCGAGGAAGAGCAGCGGTTGTCGACGATGACTCGTGTCGCGCCGCTCGGCTATACGAACCTGTTGTTGGAGGCATTCCGAGGCGACGCCGAGCGAGTGCTACCGATGATCTCGGCGACGATCGATACGGCGACGAAGGAAGGCGCCGGGCGGCCCGAGCACCTCGCATCCAGTCGGCGTCTCGCCGCGGCTCAGTGGTTGAGGCTGGCGCGCAGCAAGCTTCTTGGCAGGCGCTCGACTCAGTGGCAGAAGCGCCGGCGGGAGCAAGCGAGAGCGGCTGTTCAGGAGACATGGATCATTTGATTGTAAGGCTCGGCGCGGGCAGCATCGGCTTGGCATCAGCCCGCCAGACGGCTCGAAGATCGGATCGCCCGCCTGGCCAGATGTATGGCCGCGTTCGACGAGGAGCACCAGGCTCGCCCAGACGGCGAGAGTCTCGGCCATGCGGGCGAGTACCGAGCCCGCCGCCCCCACAGCTTTCGTGCGGATCAGGCCACAACCCCGGAGGCAGCCGAGGTGGTAAGACACGTCGGACACTTTGCCGCGCGCGGGATTCTCGCGGTATCCCGAGGTTTGGATACAGGGTCGTCAGAAGACCAGAACTGGCCCCTGAGCAGCCAAAACAGTTGTGGGCGCAGGAGGATTTGAACCTCCGCCCTCTTCCGTGTCAAGGAAGCGCTCTCCCCCTGAGCTATGCGCCCTTCGCCGCCACAGAGGGCGACCGGAGACAAGGGAGTATAGCCCCGAGGGCCGGCATCGCTGTTTAGAGATGTGAAGCGTGATGGATTTGTTGTCTGGCAACGAAAATCCATCACGCTTCACAGGAGTAACGGGAGCAACGGCGGCACAGCAGCCGCAATCCCGGCCCGGCCCTCCCGCCTAAGGCCCGCCCGGCCCCAACGACAAACATGCTCAGCAGCGGGCACCCGACCCCCGGCCCCCCTCGACGCCAGGCATGGGTCCCAACTGGCCCCGGCCGAACCACGCCCGAACACGGCCCACCCGTCCGGGAAACTCAACTGGGTCCTCGATAAAAACCACCGCAGCCGGAACCACGTCGACCGTCACGGGCGGCCTCGGCCCCGGCCCCGGCCCGGGCACGGCGGGAACGGAGACGGAGAACGGGGTCCCGGTCTTCTTTAACGGCCGTACGGTCGCAACCTTCATCGGCCGAACGTGCCCAGCGCCGCGCTGACCGGGGCCTCCCCGCCCAACCGCAGCCCGGCCCGCACCAGGCCCGTCCCGACGGCCATGCGCAGCGGGCTGGGGCGCCGGGAGCGCCGGGTCCCAGCCCGGGCTTCCCGGACCAGCCGGCGGCGGGCCGCGTCGGTTTGGAGCTCCTGGCCGCGGAGCCGTGCCAGGTCATCTCGCATGTCCATGTCCACTCCTCACCTCCTCCCGAACCTCCGGCACCGGCCCCGAGACCAATTGGCATGCCACATACCATGCCAATGTGCCGTCCAGCCGCCGGAATGGATACAGTATCCAGGCCATTGGGGGTGGCGTTCCAGAGCCAATTGATGCAGAATGGACTGAAATGGTTGACGAGCTACTTGACCTCCTGGCCCAGCCGGGTGCGCTGGCCAACGGCGGCGTCCGTGGCCCGCTCTACCAGCGGCTTGCCTCGGCCCTCGAACGGGCGATCGAGCTGGGCAATGCCGCCCCCGGCATGCTGCTCCCGGCCGAGCGGGTCCTCGCGACTCGGGTCGGGGTCAGCCGGAGCACGGTCGTCGCCGCCTATGAGCATCTGCGGGAGGCTGGCCTCGTCGAGCGGCGCCAAGGCAGCGGCACCCGCATCGCCCACACCGCAGCCGCAAGGGCCTCAACGACCCGTGAGGCCGAACTCGTCGAGACCCTGCACCGCAACGTCCTGTTCCGGGCCTTCATCGAGGGCACCAAGGGGGGCATCGACTTTCTCGGCGCCTACCTCCCGGCCCCCGAGCGCCTCTCCCCCGCCCTGCTGGCCGCCGCCGACGAGGAGCTCAAAACGTGTCTCGGCGGCCATGGCTACGCCCCGCACGGCTACCCCCCGCTGCAGGAGGCCATCGCCCACCGGCTCACGGCCAAGGGCCTCCCCACGACGGCGAACCAGGTCCTCGTCACCAATGGCGCCCAGCAGGCCATCAGCCTTGCTACCGCCTTCTTCGTGCAGCGGGGCGACGCCGTCGCTCTCGAGAACCCGACCTACCCGGGCGCCATCGATGCCGCCTCCGCCGTCGGAGCCCAGCTTCTGCCCATCCCCGGCGGGATGGACGGGGCCCGGGTGAGCGCCCTCGCCGATATCCTGGGCAGCCGCAACCCCAAGCTCGTCTACCTGAACCCGTCGTTCCACAACCCGACCGGGACCGTCATGCCCGACGACGCGCGGGCGGAAGTGGCCCGGCTGATCACCCGCCACCGGGTGGTGCTCATCGACGACGGTACCGAGGCCGAGATGACGCTCGGCGGGGAGCCGCCGGCGCCCATCGCCGCCCATGCTCCCGATGCGCCGATCCTCACGGTGGGCTCGATGAGCAAGCTGTTCTGGGGGGGCCTGCGCATCGGCTGGATCCGGGCACCGGTCTCGCTGCTGTCCCGGCTCACCGGCTTCAAGACCGTCCTGGACCTGGGGACCTCGCTGCCCAGCCAGGTGCTGGCCACCGCGCTGCTCCGGGAGATCGAGGCCGTCCGGGAAGAGCGCCGGCGGATGATGGCCGTCCGGTTCCAGATCCTTGAGAAGCTGCTGGCCGAGCTCCTCCCCTCCTGGTCCTGGTCGAAGGCCAAGGGCGGCCTGGTGCTGTGGGTCCGCCTGCCATCCGGAAGCGCCCGCGAGCTTGCCCTCGAGGCCCGCCGGCACGGGGTCGCCATCCTGCCGGGCACGACGACCTCACCAGACCTCTCCTTCGACACCCATGTGCGCCTCACCGCCGCCCGACCCCCGGAGATCCTCACCGAGGGCATGCACCGCCTTGCTGCGGCCTGGGCCGATTACGCAGCCGACTACGCCCCCGGAGCGGAGAGCCCGCGGGGCCAACTCGAAGTGATCGTCTAGGTGAGCGAGCAGAAAGTATTGAGAATGATTCTCGCCAGAAAGGGGCCGCTGTAGTGCCCCCAGACGCGCGATCCGGGAGGCGCCGGAGTGAAATGGCCCTCTCCGGAGGCGCCGGTGTCTGAAAATGCCCCTTTCCGGGTTCCCTCCTCGGCAGGGAGCAGGTCTGCCGATTCGGGCGGGGCGGTGAAGATGAGGCGGCCGCCGGGCTCCAGCCACCGGCCACACGCCGCGATCATCGGGGCGTGCTGCACGGCGGGAAGGCCTTCCAGGACGGCCAGCATGGTCACGACGTCGAAGCGGGCCATGTCGGGCATGTCCTCGGGGAACGTCCCCCGGGTCAGCCGGTAGAGGGCCCCCACGATGGATCCGGGCAGGGCGGGGTCGATGCCGATCCCCAGGCCGAGCCGGGCACCGAGCCAGCGGAAGGCCGCATCCGACGTCGAGGACCCGCGAGCCGGTCGGGATATGCGGCACGGTCTGGGCCACGCGCTGCGCCATACGGCGGCGCTCCTGGCGGGCAGCCCGCCGCTTGGCGGGGGTCTCTCCGGGGCCACCGTATCGACTCGTCACCGGCCGTGGACGGACGAGCAGATCTGCGGACGTTCGGTACGGCTCCAACGCTCCCCCTCCCCCTGGGCAACCCTGACGGGTCCGCCTGCTTCAGAACGTAGCGAGCCAAAGCGAAGGGTGAGCGACAACCATGTAACGACAACGCGAACGGACCCTGAATCTTTGAGCTCGGCGGAGGCCCGCGGGGCACTTCAGGCGCGATTAAATGGGGGCCGAGCCGTCCCTCTGCGAGGTGAGCAAATATGAGAGCCGTCGTCTATTCCGAGCCCGGTGGCCCCGAGGTCCTCCACCTGGTCGAGCGTCCCGACCCGTCGCCCGGGCCCGGGGAGGTACTGGTGCGCACGGCCGTGTCCGGGGTCAACCCCACCGACTACAAGATGCGGCGCGGCGGAGCCCCAACAGGCGGCACGCAGGCCCCCACGGAGACCGTCCCCAACCAGGACGGAGCCGGCACGATCGAAGCCGTCGGCCCCGGCGTCGACCCCTCCCGCATCGGGGAGCGGGTCTGGCTGAGGGAGGCGGCCTGGCAGCGCCCGAACGGCACCGCCCAGGAACTGGTGGCGATCCCGTCGGACCGGGCCGTGGCTCTCCCGGACGCCTCCTCGTTCGATCTGGGCGCCTCCCTCGGGATACCGGCCCTCACGGCGCATCGCTGCCTCACCGTGTCTGAGGGAGGGCCAACCAGGCTTGCCCCGGGCGCGCTCGCCGGCCGCACCGTCCTGGTCGCCGGTGGGGCGGGAGCGGTCGGCCATGCCGCCATCGAGCTTGCCCGCTGGGCAGGGGCGACGGTGGTGACGACGGTGAGCAGACCCGACAAGGCCCGTCTGGCCGAGGCGGCGGGGGCGCACCACGTCGTCAACTACCGGGAGGGGGACCCGGCGACAGCCATCCGGGCTGTGGCGCCCCACGGCGTCGACATCATCGTGGAGGTGGCGCCGGCCGCCAACGCCGCCCTCGACGTCGCCGTGCTCGCCCCTCTCGGCGTGGTGGCCGCCTATGCCGGCGGCGACGACAGGCTCGTGCTCCCCGTCCGGCCGCTGATGGTGCTCAACGCCCGGTGGCAGTTCGTCCTCGTGTACACGGAACCGCCGGCGGCCAAGGCGGCTGCGGTCGAGGCGGTCTCGGCAGCCGTCGCCGACGGTGCCCTGCGGGTGGGCGAGGCGTCGGGCCTGCCGCTGCACCGGTTCCCGTTGGAGCGCACGGCCGACGCCCACGCCGCCGTGGAGTCGGGAGCCGTCGGCAAGGTCCTGATCGACGTTCAGTGACAGGACGCCAGGGCACAGCCATGCTCGGTCCCGTGAACCACCACAGCTGCCGCTGTGGGTACCGAGCAGCGCCAGTCCCGCCGACGAGGTGAACGGGATGCCCAGGTACGCCGCGCTGCTGCGGGGCATCAACGTCGGCGGCAAAAAGAAGATCGCCATGGCCGACCTGCGCGCCCTGCTGTCGGGGCTCGGCTTCACGGATGTCGTCACCCTGCTCCAGAGCGGCAACGCAGTGTTCACAAGCCCGGAGTCCGCCCCCGACGACCTCGCCCAGCGCATCGAGCGCCCCATCGCCGAGGGGTTCTCGATGCCGGTCCGCTGCCTCGTCCGCACCGGCCCCGAACTGCGGGCGGTGATCGACGGCAACCCCTTCACAGAGGCTGCCGTGGAAGGGTCGAGGTTCCTTGCGCTGTTCCTCGCGGCGAACCCGGACCCCGACCTCCTGACGACGTACGACCCCCGGCCTCTGGCCCCGTCGCGGGTCGCCCTCGGGGACCGGGTGATCTACCAGTGGTGCCCGGAGGGGATCCTGGCGGCCCCCAACGTCAGCGGATTCGTAGAGAAGAAGCTCAAGATCGCGGTGACCGGCCGGAACTGGAACACGGTCACCAAGCTCGCCGCTCTCCTCGCAAGCTGACGAACCGCCTGATGCCACCTGTGCGATGACAGCAGTCCGAGCGGTCCGTCTGAGCCGTCGCCTCCCGTTACGCGGGCGCAACAAACTAGCAACAGGGACGCAATGCCCCGCTGCTAGGCTCGCCGCTTCCCCTGACCGGAGGAGCGACCGTGAGCTATCAGGCTGAGTACATCTGGATCGACGGGACTGAGCCTTCCCCATTGATGCGTTGCAAAACCCGGATCGTCACCTCCGGCAAGCAGCCCAAGACGTGGGGCTTCGATGGCTCGAGCACCAACCAGGCCCCGGGCTCGAACTCCGACTGCGTCCTCGAGCCGGTATTCCTCTGTCCCGACCCCATCCGGGGAGGGGACAACGTGCTGGTCCTCTGCGACGTCCTCCTTCCGGACGGCACCCCCCATGGCACCAACACGCGAGCCGCCTGCGCTGCCACCGCCGAGGAGTACGCGGACCAAGAGCCCCAGTTCGGGATCGAGCAGGAATACACCCTCATGCAGAACGGCCGGCCGCTGGGGTGGCCCGAGGTCGGGTTCCCGGCCCCACAGGGTCCGTACTACTGCGGCGTCGGCGGGGGCAAGATGGTCGGCCGCGAGATCGTCGAGGCCCACACGATCGCCTGCCTCAACGCCGGGCTCTCCATCGAGGGGACCAACGCCGAGGTGATGATGGCGCAGTGGGAGTTCCAGATCGGGGTCCTCCCCGCTCCCCGGATCGCTGACGAGATCTGGATGGGCCGCTGGCTGCTCTACCGCATCGCCGAGGACTACGAGGTCGACGTCACCCTCGCCGCCAAGCCCGTGCCCGGTGACTGGAACGGGGCCGGTGCCCACACGAACTTCTCGACCAACGCCACACGGGAGAGCTACGAGGCGATCATCGCCGCCTGCGAGGCGCTCGGCAAGGACCCGATCAAGCACGTGAAGAACTACGGGGTCGGTATCGAGGACCGCCTCACGGGGGCACACGAGACCGCCCACTGGAGCAAGTTCAGCTACGGATCGTCTGACCGTGGGGCCTCCGTTCGCATCCCATGGGCCGTGGAGAAGGCCAAGAAGGGATGGCTCGAGGACCGGCGCCCGAACGCCAACATGGACCCCTACGTCGTGACCCGCCTCATCATGGAGACCTGCTGCGGGGCGCTGGCCGATCCCGCCGCGATGGCGGTCTGTGGCGCCGAACCCTGGGCAACATCCTCCGGCTGAAAGGCTTCGGGGCGCAACGGTTCCCGTTCACCGGCATCGAGGCCAACCGGGCTTCGCCCGCTGCCCGCTACCTGGTCGACGCCTACCAGCGCATCGCACTCATCACCTGACCCCAATCGACGTGCCTGGTTCTCGCTGGGGGGACGTACGCCGTCGGGCCCGGAACGCTTGCGGGCTTCCGATTTCGCTGCCATCGATCGCCTACTGTGGTGGGTGCGGCTGGCACCACTGCGGCCCGGCGTTCGAAGTCATCGACGATCCATCGATGAGTTTGAGCGCGGCTCGACGTCTCCACCACATGGCACGAAACGGGAGTCGATCCCTGACCAGCGACCAGTCCTCCACCAACCAGCTCCCGAGGCAGGGCTTGGCCCGTCTGCACAACTCGATGGCCGCCCATGTCGCAGCGGGTCGCCTGCCGGGGCTCGTCACCCTCGTGGCCTGTGACGACGACGTGCACATCGACCCCATCGGCACGCCATCCTTCGTCGACGACACCCCCCTCGCGCGCGACGCCATCTTCCGGATCGCCTCGCTCACCAAGCCCATCACCGCCGCGGCCACAATGTCGCTGGTCGAAGAGGGCCTCCTGCGCCTCGAGGAGCCCATCGACGAGCTCGTCCCGGAACTGGCCGACCGCCGTGTCCTGCGGTCCATCGACGCCGAGCTCGACGACACGGTCCCTGCCAACCGCCCGATCACGCTCGAGGACCTCCTCAGCTACCGGTTCGGCTTCGGCTCGGTGATGGCCCCACCCGGCAGCTACCCGATCCAGCGGGCCGAGGCCGAGTTGGGGCTCCAGAGCATTGGCGGTCCGCCGTGGCCCCCGGTGGCCCACGACGTCGACGGCTGGATCGGCGCTCTCGGATCCCTGCCGCTCATGTGCCAGCCGGGTGAGCAATGGCTCTACAACACGTCGGGCCAGGTGCTCGGGGTCCTCCTGGCGCGGGCATGCGGCCGGGATCTGGCGTCGGTGCTGCGTGAACGCATCTTCGAGCCGCTCGGGATGGTCGACACCGGGTTCACCGTCCCCAGCGAGCAACTGAGCCGGCTCACCACTGCGTACCGACCCGACCCTGAGACCGGCGAGCTGTCGGTCCTCGACGATGCCGCCGACAGCTGGTGGAGCACACCGCCCTCCTTCCCGGATGCGAGCGGGTGGCTTGTCTCCACCATCGACGACTACTGGTCGTTCGTCTCGATGCTGTTGGCGGGCGGCACCCGAAGGGGCGAAGGCATCCTCTCCCCGGCGACGGTCGCCCTCATGACGACGGACCGGCTCACGCCGTCGCAGCGGAACGCCTCCGCGCTGTTCCTCGGCGAGCACGGGGGATGGGGCCTCGGCCTGGACGTGCCCGCCGCCGGCTCGTCGCACCAACCCCTCCCGTGCGGCATCGGCTGGGACGGCGGCACCGGCACCACGTGGCACTCCAACCCTCGCAGCGGCGTCACGGGGATCCTGTTCACGCAACGCGCGGCCACGTCGCCGGCGCCTCCACCGGTTCTCGAGGACTTCTGGGCCGGCGTCAACGCCGCCACCGCGACCCCCTGACCCAGGACCACAACGCTCGCCGCCCACGACTTACTCGACGCCTACCAGCTCATCGCCCTCATCACCTGACCCGAATCGACTCCCGCTACGTCGGCTCACTCCCAAACGACGCGCGATGTTGAATTTCTTATTGGCCCGGCCGGGTTCCGTGTCGATCTAGCCCCCCGCCGTTCGTGTAGAGGGTGAGTAGCCGGCACCGTGATGATGGCACCCCCCAAGGGAGGAAGAATGAGCAGACTCGTGGTGGTGAGCAACCTGACCCTCGATCGCGTGATGCAGGCACCGGGCCGGCCGGACGAGGACCTCCGCGGCGACTTCAAGCACGGCGGGTGGGCGCTGCCCTACAGCGATTCGGTCATGGGCAGCGTGATGGGAGAAGGGATAGCCAAGATGGGGGCGCTGCTGTTGGGGCGACGGACCTACGAGGACTTCGCTGGCTTCTGGCCCCACCAGACGAACAACCCCTTCACCGATGTGCTCAACAACGCTCAGAAGTATGTTGCGTCAAGGATGTTGCAGGAGCCCCTTCCGTGGGGCAACTCCACGCTCCTGAAAGGCGACGCGGCGGAAGACGTGGCCAGGCTCAAGGAGCAGCCGGGCAAGGACATCGTGGTCCTCGGCAGCGGAGAGCTGATCCGGTCGCTAATGGGGCGCAGCCTCGTCGACGAGTACGTGCTCCTGATCCACCCCCTCGTTCTGGGCTCGGGCCGCCGTCTCTTCACCGACGAGGTCCCACTCGGTGCGCTCCGGCTCGTCGACTCCGTGATGACGACCGCCGGGGTGCTGATCGTGACCTACCAGCCGGGCGAACCGACGGCGGGCAAAACCGCCTAGGGTCGACCAGGTCTTCGACCATCGCCAAGCCCTCGTGTACGCAACCGCCAGCAAGGAGGACACCAGATGAAGCAGTACCTGCTCAGCGTGATCCAACCCGACGGAGATCCTCCTCCGCCCGAGATCCTGGACCGGATCCGGACCGATCTCGACGCCCTCAACCGGGAGCTCAAGCGGGCTGGGGTGTGGGTCTTCGCCGGCGGGCTGCACCCCCCGAGCACGGCCACCGTCGTGCGGCTCCAGGACGGCGAGGTTCTCACGACCGACGGCCCGTTCGCCGAGGGCAAGGAGCACGTCGGCGGGTTCACCATCATCAAGGCCCCCGACCTGGACTCGGCGCTCGAGTGGGGGCGCAAGCTCACCCGGGCGACCACCCTCCCGACTGAGGTCCGGCCGTTCCAAGGCCAAGCCGAGGACTGATGCCCGGCGTGCCGAACCTCCCACCACCCGAGATCGGACGTGTGTTCCGCGCGGAGTATGGTCGGGCGGTGGCCGTGCTGGTCCGCATCTTCGGTGACATCGACGTCGCCGAGGAGGCGGTCCAGGAGGCGTTCACGGCGGCGGTGCAGCAGTGGCAGTCCACCGGGCTGCCCCCGAGCCCGCAGGGATGGATCATCACGACCGCCCGGAACCGGGCCCTCGACCGCCTGCGTCGGGAGGCCTCCCGCGAGGACCGGCATGCCCAGGCCGCCCTGCTGCACGCCCGCGACGAACCCGCAGAGGAGGGCCCCGTGCGTGACGACCGGCTGCGCCTCATCTTCACCTGCTGCCACCCGGCGCTGGGCACCGGCCTCCAGGTCGCGCTGACGCTCCGCCTCCTGGGCGGCCTCACCACTGCCGAGATCGCACGCGCCTTCCTGGTACCCGAGCCGACCATGGCCCAGCGGCTGGTCCGGACCAAGGGCAAGATCCGCGACGCGGGGATCCCCTACTGGATCCCGAGCGAGGCCGACCTCCCGGACCGCCTCCGGGCCGTGCTGGCTGTCGTCTACCTCATCTTCAACGAGGGGTACACGGCGAGCGCAGGCGACCGGCTCGTGCGCGAGGATCTCTGCACCGAGGCCATCCGCCTCGGACGGCTCTTGGCCGAACTCATGCCCGACGAACCTGAGGTCATGGGTCTGCTCGGGCTCATGCTGCTCACCGAGTCGCGTCGGTCGACCCGCACGACGCCGGACGGCGACCTGGTACTGCTGGCCGACCAGGACCGCAGCCTCTGGGACCGCGCCCTCATCGCCGAAGGCCAGGCCATCGTCCGGCAGTGCCTCCGGCGCAACCAGCCCGGGCCGTACCAGATCCAGGCGGCGATCAACGCCGTCCACAGCAACGCGCCGGCCAGCGCCGCTACAGCGTGGTGGCAGATCCTGGCGCTCTACGACCAGCTCCTGGCGCTCACCCCGAGCCCGGTCGTGGCCCTCAACCGCGCTGTCGCCGTGGCCGAGGTCGAGGGACCGGGTGCAGCGCTTGCCATCGTCGACGGCCTCGACCTCGACGGCTACCACCTGTTCCACGCCATCCGCGCCGATCTGCTCCGACGCCTGGGTCGCAACGCCGACGCGGCACTGGCGTATGAGTCGGCGATCTCCCGCACCCCGAATGCGGCCGAGCGCGACCTCCTGCAGCACAGCCGTCAGGCCCTGACCGACACTCGATGAGGCTGATGCACCCCGCGACTGCTCCATCGTCCTCTCGCCTCCCGGCCCGGCATGGGTATTGACAGAACCTACGAAGCTCGGATGGCGTCGGCCGGTCGGGGCCGGCCACTCCCGTCGGCGCTCCCGGCGTCGGGGCTGAAGCGGAAGTAGGCCCAGAACGCCACGGAGAACGCTCCGAAGCCCACGAAGAGCACGAGGGAGACCAAGGCCTGCTTCGGTGACGATGACCGTGCCAGGAAGCCACTCGTGGGTTGGAGCAGGATCTCCACGAAGGCAAACGCTGCGACGGAGAAGATGGCGGCCCAGGCTCCCCGGTTCCAGGCCGTCAGCTTCTCGCCCTCGAGGAAGCGCAGGGGGACGAGGCAGAACAGGACGCTCTCCAGCCCCACCACGAAGACCGCGGCGAGGCACGCCTCGACCGCGATGACCGCGAAGCCCGCATGGGGCCTTGCCGCCGCGGCGACCAGCGGCGTCCGAGCGATCCAGGCAACGATGCCCACCCCCAGCAGCGAAACTGCGGCCAGAAGCGTCAGCCGGCCCGTCGTGTCCTTCCGCAGGTGCCGCGAGAAGGTCGGGCCCGCGATCAGCCCGTAGACGTAGCCCGGCTCGAAGTGAACGAGGCGCGACAAGACCACGCAGGCGGCGGCGACGAGCACCGTTCCGGGGAAGACCCTCAGGCTGCCCCATTCGCCATAGCGCGTGCGCATGAGGAGCAGGAGCGGCAACCGGAACACGAACGTGATCACCACCAGGCTCGTCGCCAAGCCGAGCACGAGGGCAAGCGTTGAGAGGTTGGCCCCGAAGTCGGGGCTCAGCAGCCCGTCCAGGACCCCGCCCACCAGGACGGAGGCGCAGAAGAACAGAACCTGGTGCCTGGACAAGAGCCGCCCCGACGGTTGCGGCGGCAGGCCGAACCATCCCCGGACCTGGGCGTAGTTGTCCCGCAGCGTGTTGTTGAAGAGTTTGGAGGGAAAGGCCACCAGCGGCACCGCGCTCACGGCAGCAACCACACCGATCGCCACGGCCACGACCCCAACCGGAACCTGGGACGGGGTCCGGAGGGAAGTGACGAACTCGCTGCGATGCAGCGCCGCGGTGACCACACGGAAAGATGTGGATCGCTCAAGCCGGACCCCCGATATGCAGGAGGCACCGATGGTGTGGCTACCGGGGGAGGCGTCGCCTGGTACCGCTATCCGGGAACCGCGAAACCTGCCGCTGCTGTCCGAAGGGACGGCGGCCAAGGCGGTGCCGTCGAAGGAGATTGCTACCTCCCGGCACCCGGCGTAGCCGGCTCCGGACAGCACAATGTCGGCACCGGGTGGCCCGCCGGCAGGAGAGATTGTCAGGGACTCCTGCCCTGCAGCCGGCGGGGTGGCGGGTGACGCAGGCCCCGCGCCGGGCGCCACCTGGGGACCCCCCGGTGGCGTCTCCGTGGGGGCCGTCGCCGGGTTCGTCGAGGGGAGAACGCTTGGGGTCGCGAGTGCGGGGTTGGGAGTCGAGACAGCCCCCGCCGCGGCGGAACGTCGAACGGCCGTCCCCGCTGGTCTCGTCGAAGGAGCCACAGGGGAGCCCGTCGCTGAGCAACGGGATTCTGCGATGACCACATCCAGGGTGGCGGCGCCTGGCGAGGTCGGCAGCAGCTCCAGGTGCATCGCCCGGACGACGATGCCCGATCCGCCTGGGGCGTCGAGTGGAAGCTGTTCGTTGAGCACGATATGGGCCACCGCCGGAACGTCGACGACGGTGTTGGGCGGGGCGGGTGTCACCGGTACCGCCGTACCGCCGAGCTTGAGCGCCCCCAGGTGCACCGACCCTGAGCTGGCGACCGGGTTCGCTTCACAGGTGCTCGAGAGGTCGGCGGCGACGAGGATGCCGGCAACCGAGAGACCCTGCACCTCCGCCCGCTGCTCACCTGCGGCGCTTCGGCCGCGATCGTCCCGCCGGCCTCGGCGTCGAGCCGGGCCGCCTCCAGTACCCCCGACACGCCGGTCACGGCGGTGGTGACCTGGAGTGGACCGAAGTGGGTGCCGGGGTCGGTCACGGATCCCGAGGCGCCACCGGGGATCGGCGCTTGCAGGGTCCCCAACAGGCTGGAGGTGACCGAGACGCCGAAAGCGCTCCCGGTTGCGCCGGCCGGCTCCGTCGCCGCGCTTGCCCGGGGACCCCACAGCAGGGCGGCTGCCGCCAGAATCGCCAAGAACCCCCCGGTACGGAAACGCATGCTTCCCTGATCCTGTCATACCGGCGCAACGTGACACGGTCCGACACGACAAAAGACCTCAAGCACCCGGAGAGCGCCGGCATCGAGCAGCTTGTCCACCGCCACATTACTTCCCGCGTCTAATATGATCGGTACCTTTACTATTAGATAGATCCATATATGATCAGATAGTGGATCTGACTGACCCTACGCGGGCGGTGACGCCAACCCTGGATGGACCGGTGCTTGCGGTGCTGGCGAAATCCGGCCGCCCTCTCACGGTCGGTGAAATAGCGGCTCAAGCCCCCAGGGGCTCCGAGATCGGCATTCGCCGGAGCGTGAATCGTCTAGTTCAGCAGGGCATCGTGACGGCAACCCAGATGGGACGCAACCAGGTTCACGAGTTGAATCGGGACCACATTGCCTCGGCCGCGGCGGAGCATCTCGCAGGCCTCAGGCTCGAACTCTGGAGGCGCCTACGCGAAACGCTGGGCACGTGGGAACAGCAGCCTGTCTACTCATGCGTCTTCGGGTCCGCTGCCCGAGGCGATGGTGGACCAGACAGCGATATCGACATTCTGCTCGTTCACCCACCCCTCCCCGGAGAGCAGCCTCCGCGGAACCGGCTCAAGGACCTCGCCAGCGTGCTCAGTGAGGTTGCCATGAGGCTCGCAACCACCCCGATGACGAATGCCGAAGCGGAGACGTGGCAGTCCCAGGTTGACGACCTTCACGCGAAGATTCAGCGTTGGACCGGCAACCCTCTCCAGGTGCTGGACATCTCCTTCTGGCAGTGGGCCAGCCTGAGCCGGAAGGAACCTGCTCTGTTTGCTGAGGTCGACCGGGACGCCATCACTCTTGTGGGGGCACCGATTCCGCGGCTTGTGGGGGCACCGATTCCGCGGCTTGTGGGGGCACCGATTCCGCGGCCTGCAAGGGGTCGGTAGGCCTCGTGGCGGAGCCGGTGCGCGCTTCGCCGTGCGGGGCCAACGAAGCAAGGGTTCGGCTGCGGACCGCCGAGACGTACTTGGAAACGGCCGAACTTGTGCTTGTCGAGGAGCACAGGCAGGAATTTTCGAACGTCGCCGCGGGCCTGGCCGTGCTGGCCGGTGTCGCGGCGTCGGACGCTATCTGCTGCACCCGTCTTGGTCGACACCATCGTGGTCAGGATCATCGTGATGCGACCAGTCTGCTCGAAGAGGCCACTCCCGATGGGAGGAAGCTCGCAACGTCTCTTCGTCGACTGTTAGGGGTCAAGGACGCTGCGCATTACGGCGTGAGCTTGATCGATGCCCGCACTGCCGGCAGCGCGACGCGGTGGGCAAGGCGGCTTGTCGAGCGCGCCCGCGAGGAGGTAGAGAGGTAAGGGCAGGGCCACGAGATAGCCGCCGGGTGAGACTCGTCGTCCCGCCCGGCCTGCTGGCAAGGTCCGTAGCCAGGAGCGCCAGCGTGCCTTGCCTTAGGCCGATCGGTCCGGGCGCAGGGAGCTCAGCCGAGCCGCTGCGGTCCCGAGTCCGGTTGCTCCTTCGAGGATCCGGGTCTCGGTCGCCAGGTTCTGCAGCGGAGGCCCCTGGGGCACCGGCGTCGGGGCGTCGGTGGCGGCCACTGCCGGGGCGAGGCTGGCCGCCGCAGTTCCCAGCCCGGTCGGGCCCGCGGGAATCCGCACCTGGGGAACCACTGCGCCGGGGATCGCCGCGACCGGGTCGGCCGGACCCGCCACCGGTGCCGGGATCGCGG
>WNFC01008094.1_pt1 | contig 14713 bp, 16 predicted proteins | sample 5400541 | NCBI WGS metagenome assembly WNFC01 (sample SAMN13153342, study PRJNA577476) | soil metagenome | isolation source: 120 cm saprolite under Douglas fir tree site 2 hole 2 replicate 1 | place: USA:California | collected 2015-04-18
TTGGCCGCGGGGCGGCGGACGACCGACGGCGGCAAGGCGATCGACGAGCATCAGGTGCACGCCGAGCGGCTCGCCTACGCCGCGACCGAGGCGGCGGCCGCCGAGGCGCTGGCCGCCTACGCCCGCGAGCGCGCCGGCGACGAGGTCATCGGCCGCATGGCGGCCGCGTTCGCGGGCGAGGTGGCGAGCCGGCTCGCCGCCGAGATCGAGAGCCATCCCGACGACTTCGGCGTGCGTGGCGAGACGCTCGGGCGCACGCTCGGCGCCCCCGAGGTGCTCGCCGCCGTGCGCGCCGCGCAGCACGAGGCGCGGCTCCGCGAGATCGGGCGGGAGATCATCCACACGCGCGGCGCCAACAACTGCTTCATCGACGGCGAGATGGCCGAGATGGCGCGCGACTCGGCTCGCAGCTTTGCCCGAAAAGAAGTCGCGCCCATCGCCGAGCGCATCCACCGCCACGACGAGCTCGTCCCCGAGTCGATCATCCGCCGGATGGCCGAGCTCGGCTACTTCGGCATGTCGGTGCCCGAGGAGTACGGCGGGCAGGGCATGGGCAACCTGGTGATGATCGTCATCACCGAGGAGCTCTCGGCGGCCTCGCTCGCCGCGGCGGGGAGCCTGATCACGCGCCCGGAGATCCTGACCAAGGCGCTGCTCAAGGGCGGCACCGAGGCGCAGAAGCGGAAGTGGCTCCCGCCGGTCGCGGCCGGTGAGCTCATGGTCGGCATCTCGGTGACCGAGCCGGACACCGGCTCCGACGTCGCCTCGGTGCGCTGCCGGGCCGAGCGCACGGAGCGCGGCTGGCTCATCTCGGGCGCAAAGGCTTGGTGCACGTTCGCCGGGCGCGCCGACCTGCTGGCCCTCCTCGCGCGCACCAACCCGGATCCCAAGGCAGGCGCGCGCGGCCTCTCGCTCTTCGTCGTCCCCAAGGACCCGTTCCCGGGGCACGAGTTCGAGATGCGCCAGCCGGGAGGCGGCGTGCTGCACGGGAAGGCGGACGCCACGCCCGGCTACCGCGGCATGCACTCCTTCACGCTCGGCTTCGAGAACTACCTCGTGCCGGCCGAGAACCTGATCGGCGAGGCGGCCGGGGAGGGCAAGGGCTTCTATCTGCAGATGGGGGGCTTCGCGGCGGGCCGGCTCCAGACCGGCGGCCGCGCCTCGGGGCTCGCGCAGGCGGCGCTCGAGGCGACCGCCACCTACGCGAGCGAGCGCCGGCAGTTCGGCCGCCCGATCGGCGACTTCCAGCTGACGCAGCACAAGCTCGGTCGCATGGCGACGCACCTCGCGGCCGCCCGCCAGCTCACCTACGCCGCCGCGCGCGCCATGGACCGGGACGAGACGGTCGTGCTCGAGCCGGCCATGGCCAAGCTCTTCGCCTCCGATGTGGCGGTGCGGGTGACGCAGGAGGGCCAGCTCCTCCACGGCGGCTGGGGCTACGCCGAGGAGTTCGCCATCTCGCGCCACGTGGTCGACGCGCTCGTGCTCCCGATCTTCGAGGGCGTGAAGCCGATCCTCGAGCTCAAGGTGATCGCGCGCGGGCTGCTGGGCGGGTGAACGCGCCTCACGCCTCGCGCCGCAGCGGGCGACGGCGGATGTACGCGCCGAGCAGGCGGCAGGCGGCCAGCATGACGACCACCTGGAGCGCGATCAGGTACGGCAGGAAGCCGACCCGCTGCGCCGCCCACGCGACGGCCAGCACCATCGCGCCCACCAGCGTGATCAGCATGCCGATCACGACGTTGGCGGTCGACTGGCGCCCCGTCGTCGGCGGCTCGGAGAGCGGCACGTAGTCGCGCCCCGCGGCGGGCAGCAGCGAGAGGAAGGGCAAGGCGAGGAGGCTCGGCACGGCGACCGGCAGCTTCCCGGCGTCGGTCGCCACGATCCAGAGGAGGGCGATGACCGTGCCCGGCAGGATGACGTAGTAGATCGCCGCCTTGCGCGCGCCGTGGAAGAGCGGCGCCGCGCTGCCGAGCGGGACCGCGGCGAAGATCTCGCTTGCCGCATGGTGCGAGGAGGTGCGCAGCGCCTCGAGGATGACCGAGGGCAGCATGCCGAGGATCAGGACCGAGACGAAAGCGCCCGCGGTCAGGCTGTAGGTCGCGCGGCTGAAGAGCTGCGCGACCGGGAGGAGGAGGAAGAAGCCGAGCGAGGGGTAGAGCCGCGTCTTCGTCTCGCGGTCGCGCCGCAGGTAGACGGCGGTGAGCTGGAACGCCGCGCGCTCGGCGGGATCGCGGAGCCACCAGCGGATGAGGCGGCCCGGTGCGCGCTCCGTGTCGGGGGACCGGCGCCCGCGGCGCGCGCGCCTCGTCGGTGCCTCGCTGAGCTGCGCGAGCGCCCCGGCGTAGCCGGGGGCGAGGCGCGCCACCGCCATCCAGCCGAGCCCCAGCGTGGCGGCGACGGCCAGCAGGGCGAGCGGCACGGCGCGCGGCGGGGGCACGGCGGCGCCGAGCACGTCGAGCGCCGCGAACCACGCCGGCGGGTAGACGAGGGCGTAGGCCGCGTCGAGACGGAAGCGGGGGAGCTCGAGCAGATGCGCCAGGACCTGCGAGAAGCCGAGGAAGGCCGCCGACAACCCGGCCTGCGACCAGGCGGCGACGCTGCCGAAGCGGTTGCGATCGACGAAGCGGCCGACCAGGCCGTAGGTGAACACGATGGTGGCGGTCGTGAAGGCCACCAGCAACACCACCGCCCCCAGGTGCACGAGCGGGAAATCCGCGCGCATGCCCGTGACCCGGAGCCCGAGGAACATGGCGGGGAGGTTGAGCGCCAGGCCGAGGAGGAGCGCGAAGCCCATGAGGCTCGCCGCCTTCGCGAGCAGCAAGGTGCGCGGCGCGAGCGGTAGGTGGGCGAGCACGTCGTGCTCGGGCAGGTTGAAGAGCAGGTCCCCCGACTCCGCCGCCAGGCTCATGCCGAGCATGACGAAGGTGATGCTGTGCATGACGAGGGCGAAGCTGAAGGGGTCGTGCGAGCCGGTCGCGCCGAAGCCGGCCACCGCGCCCATGGAGGCGTAGAGGAGGACCATGGCGATCGCCCCGCCCAGCTTGCTCGGCTTGCGCCGGTAGAAGGCGCGCACGGCCTTGCCCCGCAGGCTCATGCGGAAGTAGGCGAGCAGCAGCGCCCGGAGCTGCCGCAGGTCGAGCGCGTGCCTCATCGCGCCAGCACGCGCGCGAACTCCTCGGCGCGCGCGAGCAGGTGCTCGGTGGCGGTGAGCCGGTTGAAGATGCGCTCGAGCGAGACCTCGCCGGTCTCCTCCTGCAGCTGCGCGAGCGAGCCGTCGGCGATCAGGCGCCCCTCGTGGATGATGACGATCCGCTCGCACACCCGCTCGACCACGTCGAGCAGGTGCGAGCAGTAGATGATCGTCTTGCCCTCGCGCGCGAGCGACGTGATCAGGGTCTTGAAGGCGAGCGTGGCGTTGGCGTCGAGGCCGTTGAGCGGCTCGTCGAAGAAGATGGCCTTCGGGTTGTGGAGGAGCGCGGCGGCGATGACGACCCGCTGCCGCATGCCCTTCGAGTACGCGGCCAGCAGCTCGCTGCGGAGCGTGGCCTCGGCCAGCTCGAAGAACTCGGCGAAGCGGACGATGCGCGCCGCGGCCTCGCCGTCCGACAGGCCGTAGAGCGAGGCGACGAGCTGGAGGTACTCCCAGCCGGTGAGCGTCTCGAACACGGCGCCGGACTCCGGCACGTAGCCGACCAGGCGCTTCACCGCGACCGGATCGCGCACCACGTCGAGCCCGAAGACCTCCGCCGTACCCGCGCTGGGCGGCAGCATGCCGGTCAGCATCTTCACGGTGGTCGACTTGCCGGCGCCGTTGGGGCCGAGGAGCCCCACCAGCTGCCCGCTGGGGATCTCGAGGTCGAGGCCGCGCACGGCCTCGACCTTGCCGAAGCGCTTGGAGAGCTGGCGGAGGCGGATCACGCGGCCGCCGCCTCGCGAAGCCGGAGGCGGCTCACGGCTCCCGGACGACCGGCAGCCCTGCCGCCGTCCACGCCCGCCAGCCGCCGTCCATCGACTCCGCCCGCGTGTAGCCCATCTTCTGGAGCGCGTCGGCGGCGAGCGCCGAGCGGAAGCCGCCGCCGCAGTAGAGCACCAGGTGGGCGTCGTGGTCGGGCACGGCCTGCTCGATGTCCCGCTCGATGATGCCCTTGCAGAGGTGGCGCGCGCCGGGGAGGTGGCCGCGCCGCCACTCCTCCTCCTCGCGTACGTCGATGAGCTCTACCGGGGCGCCCGCGGCGCGCATGCGCTCGACGTCGGCGACGGTGACCTCGCGGATGCGCCGCCTGGCATCGGCGACCAGCGCGAGGAAGGCCGGCGAGTGCTCCATCAGTCGTCCTCGGACCCCTTCGTGCCCACGAAGCGATCTTCGGCATCGGCGAACAAAACGTTGAACGTGGTGAGGCTCCCGTAGGCGCGCGTGATGTAGTCCTGGAGCTGGAGGCGGTCCTCGTCGGTGAGCTTGGGGTGCGTGTTGATGCGCTGCTCGAGCACGCGCAGGCGCTCGCGCACGGCGACGATCTTGCGGAAGAAGGCCTCGATCGGGACGGTCTTCTCCTGTGTGCCGGCCTTGCCCGGCTTCATGACGAGCTGGCCGCCGGTCCAGCGCTCGCCGATCTCACCCGACACCGACTGCTCGGCGTTCAGCACGGCGCGCACCGCCTGCACGATCTTGCGGATGTCCTCGTCGTCGAGCGGCACGGCGCTCCTCAGAGGACCGAGGCGACGTCGAAGGCGAGGCCCGGGAGCACCGCCGAGGAGAAGGGCTGGCCTTCCGCGAACGTGCGCCCGGTGTCGAAGCGATCGCCCTGCCGCGTGTAGACGAGGAGCGTGCGCGCCCGCGGGTCGATCAGCCAGTACTCGCGCACCCCGTTCCGTTCGTAGACGTCCTTCTTCTCGCCGCGGTCGACCGCCGCGGTCGAGGGCGAGAGGATCTCGACCACGAGATCCGGCACGACGCGCAGGAAGCGCCCTTCCTCCGGTTGCGGAATTGCGCCCCAGCGCTCGGCCGAGACGAAGCTGTAGTCGGGCTCGACGGTGTCGCCGGACGGCAGCTCGAACCCCTGGCTCGAGCCGAAGCACTTGCCGAGCGTCCGCTTGCGGACGAACGGCTCGAGGATGCCGCCCAGCGCGGCTTCGATCGCCCCATGGGGATACCCTGCCGGCGGCGTCATCACCACCCTCCCGTCCAGCAGCTCGTAGTGGCTCAGGTCGCCCCGCCACCGAGCCGCGACCCAGGCCGCGAACTCCTCCTGCGTGAGCGTGCGCGTCGACTCGAAGGCCAGCTCGGGGAGCGCCGACATCGGTTGCATTCTACGGCGACGAGCGGCCCGGGCTCAACCCGCGATCAGCGCGGCAGCTCGCGCAGCCCCGGGCGTGGCGCGTTCACCAGGCAGGCCATGTTCCCGTGCGGGTGGCGGTTCTCGTACATGAGCTGGTGCACGTGCGGGATCTGCTCGAAGGTGAAGGTCTCGGAGAGGCACGGGTCGACCTTGCCCGCCGCGACCAGGTCGTTCAAGGCCTTCGCCTGCTCGTCGTTGGCGAAGTGCGAGCCCTGAAAGCGCTTCTGCCGCATCCAGAGGTAGCGGAGGTCGGCGACCGCGGTGTAGCCGCTCGTGCCGGCGCAGATGACGACCATGCCGCCCGTGTCGCAGACGAAGATCGAGGTCGGCACGGTGTCCTCGCCCGGGTGCTCGAAGACGATGCGCGGGCTCCTGCGCTCGCCCACCACCTCCCAGAGGGCGGCGCCGAAGGCGCGCGCGCCCTTCAGCCACTCGCCGTAGCGCTCCGTGTCCTTCCAGTGCGGCGGCATCCCCCAGTGCGAGAACTTCTTGCGGTTGATGCAGCCCTTGGCGCCGAGCCGCGTGCAGAACTCGACCTTGTCCTCGCTCGAGACGACCGCGACCGCGATGCCGCCCATGGCGCGCGCGATCTGGATCGCCTGGCAGCCGAGGCCGCCGGCGCCGCCCCAGACGAGCACCACGTCGCCGGGCCTGACGGTGTGCGGCGGCCAGGCGGCGAGCATGCGATACGCGGTGGCGCCGACCAGCATGTAGGCGGCCGCGGCGTCCCAGGAGAGGTGCTTCGGCTTCGGCAGGCACTGGTGCGCCTGCACGCGCGTGAACTGCGCGAAGCTGCCCCAGCTGGTCTCGTAGCCCCAGATGCGGAAGCTCGCGCCGAACATGGGATCGGCGCCCGACTTGACCGCCGGGTCGTCCTGGCTCCACACCCCGCAGTGGATCACGACCTCGTCGCCGACCTTCACGCTACGCACCGCGCTCCCCACCTTCCACACGATGCCGGAGGCGTCGCTCCCGCCGATGTGGAAGGGGTTGGGGTCGGGGAAGTAAGCATCCTTCTGCCGGCTCTTGATCACGTCGACCGGCGAGCCGAGCGCCGCCCAGACATTGTTGTAGTTGATGCCGGCGGCCATGACCCACACGAGGACTTCGTCGGGGCGCAGCTCCGACGGCACCTCGACCTGCTCCACCTTGAAGGCCTTGGTCGGCTCGCCGAACCGATCCTGGCGGACCACCTGCGCGAGCATGCGCGGCGGCACCTCGCCGAGCGGCGGCGTCTCGCCGAGCTGGTAGAGCTCCTTCATCCGCCTTGCGGCCCGCCCATCATGGCGAGGAAGTCGTGCAGGTTCGGGAAGCGCAGCATCATGTTGGTGCGCTTCTCGTCGCCGATCGTCGAGCGCGGGCGGTCGGCGTAGTTGTGGCCGGGGAAGAGGAGGGTCTCGTCGGGGAGCGCCGCGAGCACCTGCGTGAGGCTCCGGTACATGTCCTCGGGGTTGGAGCCAGGCAGGTCGACGCGGCCGCAGGAGCCGATGAACAGCGTGTCGCCCGAGACCAGCGCGTTGCCGACCAGGAAGCACTGCGAGCCGGGCGTGTGGCCGGGCGTGTGCAGGAACTTGACCTTGAGCTGACCCACCTGGACCTCGTCGCCGCCCTCGACCGCGACCAGATCGGACTGGGACAGCCCCGTCACGCGGTGCACGAAGGGCAGCTCGGCCTTGTGGATGTAGACCTTCGCCGGCACGCGCGCCACCAGCTCCGCCGCGCCGATGATCTGGTGACCCATGAGGCTCCCGCCCAGGTGGTCGGGATGGAAGTGGGTGACCAGATCCTTCGTGATGCGGTAGCCGTCGCTCTCCGCGGTGCGCACGACCGCGTCGACGTCCCAGGCCGCGTCCACCACCGCCGCCTCGTGCGTGTTCGGGTCGCCGAGCAGGTAGACGTAGTTCTGCATCGGGCCGAGCGCGAGCTGCTTGAAGTAGATGGGGAGCTTCATGGGCGATCGCCCGTGCATAGCACGGGACGGACGAGGGTCAAGCACGCCCGGCAGCTCAGAGGCTGTGAACGAATCCCCTCCCGTCGCCGGGCAGCCGATGCATCCCGCCGCGCGGCGTTGCTCCTCCTCGCCATAGCCTCCGGCTATGACTCGTCGTCGCGCCTTGCGCGGCGGGCGCCTCGGCCGCCCGGCTCGGTCCGGGGATTCATTCACAACCTCTTAGCGCTTGCGCCGCGCGCGCAGCTCCGCCTCGCGCTGGAGCGGTCGCTCCCAGAGGAACTCGCGCTCGCCCAGGTGGTGACCGATCCAGCGCGAGAGCACGAAGAGCAGGTCGGAGAGGCGGTTCAGGTAGGCGAGTGGCCACTCGCCGATGTCCTCGCTCCGCATGAGGCGGAGCACGTCGCGCTCTGCGCGCCGGCACACGGTGCGCGCGACGTGGAGGAACGCGCTCACGCGCCCGCCGCCCGGGAGCACGAAGGACTTGAGCGGCTGCAGGTCCTTTTGGCAGCGGTCCATGCACGTCTCGAGCGCCGTCACCTCGGCCGCGCCGACGCGGAACATGCCGGGGCGGAACTCGGAGGGCGGCGTGGCGAGCTCGCCTCCCAGGTCGAAGAGCTCGTTCTGCAGCTTGCGGAGGATCGCATCCAGGTCGCGACCCGCGCGCGAGCGCGCGTGGAACGCTGCATTGACGGCGCGCACCACGCCGACGGCGGCGTTCAGCTCGTCGACGGTCCCGTAGGCCTCGATGCGCGGGCTGTCCTTGGTGACCCGCGTGCCGCCCACCAGGTCCGTCTCGCCCTGGTCGCCCCGGCGCGTGTAGACGCGGGTGATGCGGATCGCCACCGCTAGGAGTCCGTCCGAGTAATCATGGTGAGCGAGGCGAACGAGCCGGGGAGCGAGAGCGGCAAGCGCAGCGACGACCGACGAGGCGTGCCTGAAGGCACGCCGCAGGAGGGAGGAGCGAGCACGCCGCTCGCAGCCCCCGGATCGTTCGCCGCAGCCGCCATGGTTACTCGGACGGCCTCCTAGGCCTGCCGGAAGAGCGCCGCGACGCCGGCCTCGCTCGGCTCGGCGCGCGCGACGGCGAGGTTCTCCGCCACGTGCTCGCGCCGGCTCATCCCGACGAGCGCGGCGGTGATGCCGGGCGTCGAGCGCACGAACTGGAGGGCGCGCTGGGCCCAGGTCTGGAGCCCGGGGAACGCGTCGGCCATGGTCTGCGGCAGGCGGCGCGAGAGCTGCCCCTGGAGGATCGACGCGCTCGCCATCACCGTGATGCCGAAGCGCGCCGCCGCCTCGATCGGCGTCAGCCGCTCGCCGTCGACGGCCTGCGTGGCCGACGCGTACGCCTCGTGCATGGCCAGGTTGTAGGGCAGCTGGATCACCTTGAAGTGATGCCCCCGGCCCGCGACCGCCTCCGCCTCGCGCACCAGCTCGGCGAGCGACAGGTGCTCGCGCGCGTCGGGCCGGGTCCGGAAGCCGTTCCAGGTGGCGACGCCGTAACGGCCGACGCGGCCCGCCGCGACCTGCCGCTCGAGCATCTCGAAGGCGGCGCGCATGCGGGCCAGGAACTCCTTGCGGGGAACGCTGCCGAGCTGCGTCTCGGGGTTGTGCACGTAGTAGACGTCGACGGCCGCGAGGCCCAGGTTGCGAAGGCTTCTCCCGAGCTGGTCCTCGAGATAGCGCGGCGTCATCGCGTGCCCGCCGCCCACCACGTCCTCGGGCTGGAGGATGCCGGTGCGCACGTAGGTGTCGCGCACGTACTGGCCGGGATCGACCGGCACGCCGCCGTCGAAGGGGATGTACCCGCCCTTGGTGCACACGACCATCTGCTCGCGCGCGAAGCCGCCCTCGCGCTCGAGGGCGACCAGGGCCTGGCCGATGACGCGCTCGCTGCGCTGCGCGCGGTAGTTGATGGCGGTGTCGAGCAGGTTGCAGCCGGAGTTGACGGCGTCGACGATCGCCTGCCCGTAGCCGCGGTCGATCCGGTCGTCCTCCTCGCCGAGATACGTCCCCAGGCCGATCGAGGCCACGGCGAGGGGGTCGAGGGTGCGGAAGTGCGCCTCCGGCAGGTCGGCGTGCGCCGCGCGATAGGCCGCTGTCGCAGCCGCCGTGGCGCCCGGCATCAGCCCGCGGCTGCCTGCGCGCGCCGCGCGTGGCGCTTGATGATCTCGCGCAGGCGCGGGGGGTCGATCGGCTTCTTGTAGATGACGTCCTCGAGGCCGGCCTGGCGGCTGCGCTTGATGATGTGGTCCTTGTCGAAGTGGAACGCCGTCATGAGCACGACCGGCAGGCCGGGGTAGCGCCGCGAGACTTCCTGGAAGAGCTGGTAGCCGTCCAGGTCGGGCATGACCACGTCGCTCAGCACCAGGTCGACGACCGACGACTCGAGGCGCGCGATCGCCTCCCGCCCGCCGGTCGCGACCAGCACCTCGCAGCCCTCCTGCGTGAGCAGGTCGCGCAGCGACTGGCACACCCCGAGGTCGTCGTCGACGACCAGGATGCGGATGCCGCTGAGCGCCGGATCGTGCGGCTCGAGCGCGGCCGCGCGCCCGCCGTCGGCGCACGCGCCCGCGGCGCGGAGGTCGGTCATCTGTGTACCGGGGAGGTACTCGCGGGTGGTGTACTGCGATCCGTGCGCCATCTCGGTCAGCTGGGTCACGATGCGCTGGATGCGTTTGAGCGCCGTGTGGATCGAGTCGAGGCGCTCGCCCTCGACCACGAAGTCCTCGTCCGAGGTGACGCGCGCCACGTGCGCCTCGAGCAGGTTCAGGTTGTTGACGATCACCTCGAGCGGGTTGTTGATCTCGTGCGCGAGCCCGATCGCCACTTCGGCCAGCGTCGCGAGCTGATCGTGACGGCGGATCTCGCGCAGGTCCTTGGCGAAGCCGATCGAGCCGAGCTCGTGGCCCTCGGCGTCGCGGATGATCGAGCCGGCGATCAGGACCGGGATCCTGGCACCGCTCTTCGTCACGAAGGTCGTCTCGCAGTTCTTCCCCTGGCGCATCGCCGCCATCACCTTGCGGGCCTCGGCGAGATCGGGATAGAGCCGCGTCACGTGCTGGCCGAGGACCTCGTCGGGCGTGTAGCCGAGCGTCTGCCGCGCGCCGTCGTTGTAGAAGGTGATGGTGCCCTGGCGGTCGACCGCGACCACGATGTCCGGGGAGCTCTCGAGCAGCTTCTCGAAGTAGATGGACGGAAGACGGGAGACGGCAGCCATGCGCGACCGAGACGCGCGATCGTAGGCGGCGGCGGGGCTAGGGTCAAGGCGGCGCTGGCGCTCGTGCTGCTCGCCGGCTGCTTCTGGCGGACCTACGGACGCCTCGCGGCGACGCACGCCGACTTGCTGGTGGCCATGGCGCGCAAGCACACGGACCTCGTGGCGAGCGGGCGGCTCACCGCCGAGAGCATGCCCGAGCTCACCTATCCGCTCGAGCGCGCCCAGGCGTTCGTGCACGAGGCGCGGGCGCGGAGCGGCGGGACGCCGCCCGCCTCGCTCGAGGCGCTGGACGCGCTCTGCGCGCGCTACCGCGTCTTCGTCGACGCGCTCGACCGCGTACGCCGCGAGCAGAGCGGCGAGGCGGCGCGCGCGGCGCTGGCGGATCCGCTCGCTGCGGTGGAGGTGTCCGGTGAAGCCGTCCGCGCCGCGCTGCGCGCCGAGGGGCGGCTGTAGCCTTGGCACGTACGCACCTTCGAGGCGAGCCGCCCGGAATCCTCGTCGCTCGCGTCGTTCCAGAAGCGCGCGGAAGCTCGAAGGGGCCGCGTCGATGGCGCGTGAAGTCCTTCTGAAGCCGTCGTCGGCCGCGAGGCCGCCGGAGCCTCATGAGCACGCCTCGCGGGTCGCAGCAGCTCGCGCGCTCGAGCGTCGCTGTCGGATTCAGGACAGGACGTAGCGCGAGGCCGATGCCGGCCGCACTCCGCGCCGGCTAGCGGCTCTTCGCCTTCTTCCAGTCCGCCAGGAAGCGCTCGAGTCCCACGTCGGTCAGCGGGTGCTTCGCGAGCTGCTGGAGGACCGCGAACGGGCAGGTCGCGATGTGCGCCCCCATCTGCGCCGCCCGGATGACGTGCAGCGGGCCGCGCACGCTCGCCACCAGCACCTCGGACGGATACGTGTAGTGGTCGAGCGTCTCGAGGATCTGCGCGATCAGCTCCATGCCGTCGTGCCCGACGTCGTCGAGCCGGCCGACGAAGGGCGAGATGAACGCGGCGCCCGCCTTGGCGGCGAGGAGGGCCTGCGCGGCCTGGAAGACGAGCGTCACGTTGACGCGGATGCCGCGCTCGGTGAGGAGACGCGTCGCCTTGAGACGTTCTTGTGGATGCGCGCGAGCCGCACCCCTTCCTCGACCATGCCGGGCGCGTCCGTGCTCACCACCTCGGCGCTCACCGGGCCGTCGACGAGGGCGCAGATCTCGTGCAGCACGGTCTCGAAATCGCGCCCCGTCTTCGCGACCAGCGACGGGTTGGTGGTGACGCCGTCGAGGACGCCCCAGCTCGCCGCCTCGCGAATCTCCCCCACGTCCGCCGTGTCGATGAAGAGCTTCATCCGCGACCCTCCCGGCGGCGGAGTGTAGCAGAGGCGGCGAGCGCCGTCAGGCCCGCGGCAGGAGCGTGACCCGCTTCTCGTCCTTCACGCCGGCGAGGAGCGCGGACACCGACTGGCCGAGCTGCGGGTGCACGACGTGCGGCGCCAGCTCGGCGAGCGGCAGGAGGACGAAGCGGCGCTTGTGCATCTCGGGGTGGGGGACCTTCAAGGACCTGGTCTCGACCACCTCCAGGTCGCAGAGCAGGATGTCGAGGTCGATCACCCGCGAGCCCCAGCGCTTGCCCTTGACGGGCTTGCGTCCCATCGCCTTCTCGATGGCCTTCAAGCGCTTCAAGAGCTCGTCGGGCGGGAACTCGGTCTCGACCTCGATCACGCTGTTCACGAACCACGTCTTGGCGTCGCCGAGCGGCTCGCTCTCGTAGAGCGAGGAGGCGCGGCTGAGGCGCGTGCCCGGTAGCTTCGCGACGCGCTCGGCCGCTTCCAGGGCGTTCGCCTTGCGGTCGCCCAGGTTCGATCCGATCCCGATGTAGGCACGATGAGGCATGGCCCTCGCCCTGGCTAGAGGCGGAGGCCCCTCAGGCGCTCGACCGCCTCGCGCAGCCGCTCGCTGCAGAGCGTGAGCCGGATGTATCCCTCGCCGGCGTCGCCGAACCCGTTGCCCGGGGTGACGACGACGTGCGCCTCCGTGAGGCAGCGGGTGGCGAGCCCGGCGGCGGTCAGGCCGCGCGGGACCGGCACCCAGACGTAGAAGGTGCCGCCCGGCGGATCGCAGGCGAGGCCGATCGACTCGAGCCCGCCCACCAGCACGTCGCGGCGCTCGCGGTAGAGCGCGCGCAGGCGGTCGACCACCGCCGAGTCGCCGGTGAGCGCCGCGATGGCGGCTTCCTGCACCGCCTGGAAGACCCCCGAGTCGACGTTGGTCTTCACCTGGCCGAGCCCGGCGATCAGCTCCGGGTGCCCGACCGCGAAGCCGACGCGCCAGCCGGTCATGTTGAAGGTCTTCGAGAGCGAGTGGAACTCGATCGCCACCTCGCGGCCGCCGGGCAGCTCGAGGAGGCTGGGCGGCCGCTCGCCGAAGTAGATCTCGGCGTAGGCGGCGTCGTGGCAGAGGATGACGTCGTGGCGCTCGGCGAAGCGGATCGCGTCGGCGAAGAAGCTCCGCGGCGCCACCGCCGCGGTCGGGTTGTTCGGGTAGTTGAGCCAGAGGAGCTTCGCGCGTCGCGCCACCTCGTCGGGGATGGCCCCGAGGTCGGGGAGGAAGCCGTTCTCGCGCCGGAGCGGCATGCGGTACGTGGTGCCGCCGTTGAAGCTCGTGCCGATGTGGTAGACGGGATAGCCGGGGTCGGGCACCAGGACGACGTCGCCCGGATCGACGAAGGCGACCGCCATGTTGGCGATCCCCTCCTTCGAGCCGATGAGCGACACGACCTCGGTCGCCGGATCGACGCTGACGCCGTAGCGGCCCTTCATCCACGCCGCGGCGGCCTGCCGGAAGGAGAGCAGGCCCTCGTAGTCCGGGTAGCGGTGGTTGGCCGGGTCGCCCGCCGCCTCGCGCAGGCGAGCCACGATGTGGGCCGGCGTCGGGGTGTCTGGGTCACCGATGCCGAGGTTGATCAGGTCGGCTCCGCGCGCCGCGGCCGCACGCTTCAGGCGGTCGATCTCAGCGAACAGATACGGCGGAAGTTTCTGGATTCGCTCGGCTTTTTTCATCTGGATCGGCAATGAGGGGCCTTTGGCGCCCCGCTTCTAGCGAAGTTATCCGTCTTTGACAAACTCCGATTTTCTCGCGCCGTGTGATCGGGCTCGCCGTGAGGTGAGCGATGGCGCTTGCAATGGCGCGCCGGTGCGTGGGGGGCGTGAGCGAGCCGTCCAGCGCCTCGGCCACCCGCCCGGGATCGAGGGCCGCGAGCGCGCCCGGGTCGGCCGCCAGGTCCGCGGCGCGGTCCACGATCAGCTCCGAGATGCGGGCGAGCGCCGGACGGGCCTCGCTCTCGAGGTCGAGGGTGTCGACCTCCTCGGGATGCGCCAGGAACTCCTGCTCGAGGTGGCGCGCCGCCTCGATCTGGGCGCGGAAGAGGGCCTCGACCGCCGCCGGGTCGAGGCCGCGCTCGGCGGCCCGCGCGCGCACCGCAGCGAGGACGCGCGCCTCCTGGCCCGCATCTTCGACCGGCCGACCGGTCTTCTGCTTGGCCGCGGCGACCGCTGGCATGAAGGCGAGGCGCAGGTCGACGAGCGCCACGAGCGCGTCCAGGTCCGAGGCGAAGGCGGAGCGCGCGCGCGCCCGCTCGGGGCCGAGCCAGCGGGCGCGGAGCGCCGCGAGCGCGCCGTCGGCCTCGCGGGCGCGGAGCCAGGCATCGAGCTCGGCGACGAGCGCCGGGTCGCGCCCGAGGTAGCCCTTCCGGTCGCGGGTGAAGGGGCCCAGGCGGACAGCGCCGGGGATCGCGAGGGCATCCGCCTCGGCTTCGTCGGTCAGGATGGCGTCCACGGCCCCGCTGGCGAGCAGCTCCCCGAGCGCGCGGTTGTCGTGCGTGCGCACCAGGAGCGCGTGCGGGAAGAGCCGCGCGGCGAGCCGCTCCAAGTGCCCGCCCGCGTTCACCCCGAGCCGGAGCCAGGAGCTGCGCGGGTCGAGCCGCTGGTGGGCGAGCACGACCGCCCCCGCCTCCGCGACCGGGCGCGTGAACACGCCCGCCACCGCGCGCTCGGGCCGGAGCGTGACGCCGCCCATCGCCAGGTCGAAGCGTCCCGCGGCGAGGTCGCGCGTCAGCTCCGGCCAGCGGAAGGGGACGAGCTCGAGGCGGCGCCCGCCGTCGTGCGCGAAGCGGCGCGCGACCTCGACGTCGAGCCCCTCGAGACGACCGTCGCGCGCGAGCGAGAAGGGCGGGT
>WNFC01004827.1_pt1 | contig 14712 bp, 10 predicted proteins | sample 5400541 | NCBI WGS metagenome assembly WNFC01 (sample SAMN13153342, study PRJNA577476) | soil metagenome | isolation source: 120 cm saprolite under Douglas fir tree site 2 hole 2 replicate 1 | place: USA:California | collected 2015-04-18
GCATTCGCGTTGAGGTCGATGAGAACGCGCCACCCCTCACTGCCACTCTCGCGAAGGGCCGCCTCCAGGAAGCGCTGGAGCGTTTGCGCCGAGAGGAGCTGCTGTCCCTGCGTTGGAGACAACGGCGCGCTTGCCTGCTGATCCAGATCGTCATCAGCCTCCTGTAATGGGTCAAACGGAAGGTGCAGTTGGTCATGCATGAGTCTCAGCACCTCCTGGCTGGCCTGTCTTGTGTGCATGTGCTGTAAACCCAGGCGAACCAACCGTTTAACCCGATCGAGAGCGTACTGCATTTCCTCTTGAGTGGGTTCAGGATAAATGCGGCGGTTGCACTCTCGGAACTGCTCGCGGTCCTGGTTATAAGCAGCCTCTATCAGATGCAGAAAACACATGCACTCTGCAATGGTTTCGCGGTAGAGATCGCAAACTACGCGATTGGGTTCCTCCCGAGCGACATCCGCATCCAATGCAAGCAGTCGCGCAATTCGCGCCTGCACATCCTCAATCGGTATAGCCGGATACCAAAGCCGTGGCTCTCGTTCCTCGGCAAGCGCAGCAGCAAGCTCACGCTGCCGTGCCTGGCTGATTAGCGCCTCCATCTTCTTCTGCACCTGCTCATCCGCCGGTTGCGCCGCCAGGCACTCCCACTCTCGGTGTTCGCCAGGAGTAAAAGGACCGGCGTGGGTCAACCACCAGAATGCGTCAAATGAAGTGGCTTCTCGCAGGCGTCCCGCCCAACGCCAATCACGTTGGTAGGTCGAAGACGCTGCGGCATCACGCCATGCTTCAATTTCATCCAGCGCTTTTTTTGCCAGCATAGAAAATTTTCTCCTCGTTGGTAGGATGTTCGACTTGGCAGGCTTGAGCAGAGCTTCTGCCTCGTCAATACGTTGCAATGCCAAATAGAGGCAGGCCCGATTCACCAGGTAAATCCATCGTTCTTCCTGTGAAACCGTATCCCCAGCATTAGCCAGTCGCTCTATATCCTCTAGTGCCAATGCATCGTAGCGCAAAGCTTCCTCATATCTTCCAAGGGCCGCAAGGGCCTGCGATTTCTCTCCATAAGAGGCCGCCAGCGAACCGGGTTCCGTAAATCCCTGCTCTTTGAGCAGTATACTCTGTTCTAGAAGAGGCAGAGCCTCTTCATAGCGCCCGAGAAGGTCGAGCTGGTAGCCGAGATTGGTTGAGAGTCTCGCCAGGCGTTTCTTCAACAGGCTCACCGTGAGAGGAGGGAGTTGTTGCTGGCCGGAGAGGAGCGCGCAGCCTTCTCGATACAATTGGATGGTCTGCTCTCGATAGGATGCAGCGCGATCCCAGTCGCGCTTCTCTTCGGCGAAATCACTCCAGCGCGTCAGCAGCAGGGCATGAACTTCGTGCAATGCTGCCTGCAGATCCGGGTCTGTCCGGGTACCCATGCGCGCCCGGCACTTCTGAAAGAGCGCTCGCGCTTCCTCAAAGCGATCCTCGCTCGGCTCTGGGACCCAGATGAATGCGACGAAAAGACGAGTCAGATAGACTTCTGTCAGCGGCCAGAACTGCACTACGCCCGCGAACGCGGCATCCAGGAGGCGGCGACAGTCGATCAAGCGCTGCCTGTCATTGAGAGGTACTCCCAGGAAAGGAGAAAGAAAGTAATGCAACAGGAGCTGGCCATAGACATTATCTTCAGTCGTAGGCCACTCCCCATGATCAATCGTCTCCGCCGCATGCGCTGCGAGCTGCCTGGCATATCCAAGGTTGAAAGCAAGCCAGCCATAGCGAATCGCATATTGAGCCGCGTCGAGTAGCCGGTGATGATCGAGCAACAATTTGGTTAGTTCGTAGACGATGCTCCCCGCTTCTCGCTCATAGCACTGGCCGGAGTGCAGCCAGGCCTGATAAGCCTCAATCAGCGCATCTTCCCGCATCAGCCGTTCCTGCTGGCCGATGCGCCGGATCACAGCCGCGGCCACTATCGTATTGACATGGAACCGCTGCTCATAGGAGACGAGCAGTGATGCCCGCTGGAGCTCTTTGAGCGGGCGCGTTCCGGCTGTGCGACAGATAGTAGCAAGTGCCGGTTGCCCCAGGGGAATAGACGCGACAGACAGAACTTCCAAAAGCAGGCGCGCGCCGTCGGAGAGGCGTTGATTCTCGATGATGCGATCGAGCAATGGGGCAATGTCGTCAGCAAGCGATCCTGCAAACAGATGCGGTTCTTCCAGGAGTCGTTCGACCGCGTAGGTCAAGTGGTCCACGTTGTCGCTCTCGGGAAGCTGGGGAGCGGATGCAAAAGCCTCCCTCCACTCCTCGGTTGCAAGGGGCTGTTTGACCAGTGCGACCACCCACTCCAGCCCGCGTGGAATACCCCCTACACGTTCGGCAACGGTCGAAAGCAGTGCCATGGGAATGGTAGAGAGGCCGAGCTGTCGCAGGAGCTGAACAGATTCGTCTCGTGAGAGCGAAGGAACTGTCCTCTCAGCCACAAAAATTTGCTCATCTCCGTACCACCCCGGCCACTGTCTCGTTGCCACTATGAACGTCATGCGATGACCACTGCGCAGTATGCGGGAGAAAAATCGTTCCCAGCAACTCGCGAGATAACCCGATGCTTGCAAGAGACACTCTCCATGGTCGAGCACCACCACTAAACGATAAGGAAGCCGTTCCAAATTATCAATGAGCAATGTAGTTTGTTCATCCAGCAAGAGATCGGTTTGCGGCAGGGAGCATCTCAGTTCTGTCAGGAGCGTCCCCAAAGTGAACCTCAATGCCGCTTCGGGCCCACTTACCGGTTCAATGGAACGAAAATCGCATAGAACCACCCTAACCGGGGGAGTTGATCGTCGCGAGAGATACATGACGATCCAACTGATCTCAGAAGACTTCCCGACACCTGGAGCACCTCGAATAATCAGGAGTTTTTTATGCTGCGCTTCCTCAAGCGAACCGAGTACTTCCTGGCGCCAGGCTTCCCGCTTTATCAGGTGACGAATTTCTAAGATCTGGGGAGGCGAGGGCCGCGCGAACCTTTCAGACGCCGGGGCAAACACTCCCAGTTCACTTGCCAACTGCTGGAACAGCTCAACCCACTCATCATCAGAATGCTCATCTTTATACGTTCTTTGGAGCGCAATACGGTTCCTTGCCGCGGTCAAGAACTCATGCAGTCCCTGAAGAGTGAAAGAAACTCCGGCATCGCGGAATGCCAACGCAATGGAGGGTAGGTCTTTGAAAAGAGGAGGACGTTCACCACTTTCCAGGCGACTGTACCGATCAGGAGACCATCCCAAGCGCCTATAAATTGCAGCCTGCTTGAGGTTATACTCGAAACGGAGAGCCTCGAGCGCCTTTCCAAAACCTTGTTCAGCTGTAGATGCTGTTCCCCTCGAATCTTGTTGTAGTAACATAATTCCCTCTCACAGGTGCCAAACCACAGCATTCTTGTACTAGCATGCCATAAAATCCCAACTGTTGCAAGCTTTTGGGTCGATTTTTGGGAAAGGTAACAAAATTTTGCTTCTTTTTTTGAGGAGAACTCAGCTACACTTCTACCAAGGAGCATCAGAAAGGTTCCATCACAAAGATCTCCTGAAGCAGTTGAACAAACGAATAGAGCAAGGAGGACAGAGTGTGCAAAGATCAGTTATCTTGAAGAGCCGCACCAGGTTTCTGGGAAGGCAGAATAGCATGGTCCAGCCGCCAAAGGATAAACACATCACCTATCAACTGCAATATCGTAAGTGCGGGAAGCCCAACTGCAGTACATGTCGCAATGGCCGGGGACATGGCCCGTACTGGTATGCCTACTGGTACGAAGGGACACGCCTGCGATCCAGCTACATTGGCAAGACCCGTGCGCAGGCGAGCGTCAGCGATGCGCCCTGCTGCGCCGCCTCAGGCCAGACATGATATGAGCCAACCAGCGGACATCTCTGAGCCTGATCACCAATGCTTCCGACACTCCGCTCCCAGATGACTGCTGCAAACGAGCTGGACGAAACCCCCAAAGAAAGGCGCAAGCGGCAGATACGCAACCACATGGTGTATAATGGCTGGGGGTTCTACAGCCTTGTGCAAATGCACGCAAGACATGCCGTTGTGGAAGTGGGCGTATCGCTGTACAGATGAGAACTGCGCGGTCAACCTCTACCGGCGGTTCGCTGCGGGCCCCGTCACACACTCGGCTTTGAGTGTGGTGTGCTGCATGAGCGTGCAGTAATCAGATGGGTGAACCCATCTAGAGGGGCAGCAGACTATGCTAATGAATCCAGTACACGATGAATTCATCGTTGCCGGAGACATCACACTACGTTATGTTCAATGGGGAAGGCAGGGCCCTCCGATTATTTGCGTGCATGGCATAACGGCTAACGCTTTCTGCTTTCAGGCACTTGCCGATAACCTGGCAGTAGACCATCGTGTCTTTGCCTATGACCTGCGGGGAAGAGGCGATAGCGACAAACCGGAAAGCGGCTATAGCATTCCTCACCATGCCGATGACCTGGCCGAGCTAATCGACGAGTTGGGGCTGGATCGTCCCGTAGTCGTCGGCCATTCGCTGGGAGGCTTTATTGCGCTCCATTTCGCAACGCACTACCCGCAGAAGCTCAGCAAGCTCGTCCTGGTTGATGCCGGCGCATCGCTGCCATGGAGGACGCCGGCTGAACGGCCTGCGTGGCTTACTGCATCCCTCGGTCGACTGGGAACCCCGGTAGCTTCATTCGAGGAGTATACGCGGCGTTTAAAGGCCGCTCCTTTTCTAGGGCTTTACTGGAACGAATACCTGGATCTGTATTATGATCACGATGTACGGCGGCATAGCGATGGATCGGTCGCTTCCAAGTGCTACCGCGAGGCAGCATTTGAGGACCTGATCTACGGCGAGGAACAATACGACGCCGAACACGAGTGGGCCAATGTGCAAGTCCCCACACTCTTGTTAAGGGCCGGTCAAGGGTTATTTTCTGACAATGACCAACTACTGCCTGAGGAATCGGCAGTAGCGCTTCAACATGAAATTAAAAACTCTCGTTATGTCAACTTTCCAGCGCTGAACCACTATACAATTCTTTTCGGCGTCGATGATGGTCCGGCGAAAGAAATACGGGATTTCGTAGATAAGGAGTAAGAGTCAATGGCTATAAGAAATGTTGGCGTCGCCGGTTGTGGTCTCATGGGTGGTGGTATCGCCCAAACCTGCGCGCAATCAGGTTACGAAACGGTTGTACGCGAGGTAAACCAACAACTGCTCGACAAGGGTATGGCACGCATATACGAGGCATGGGATATGCTGGCAGGCAAAGGCAAGATCACCCGGGGTCAGGTGGACGAGTACCGGGCACGCTTGCATGGCACGCTCGACCTGGCTGATTTTGCCGATTGTGACCTCGTGATCGAGGCGGTCATTGAGAATATGGAAGAGAAGCTGCGCCTGTTCCCTGCGCTTGATCATATTATCAAGCCTGGCGCCTTGCTGCTGACAAATACCTCGTCACTCAACGTCACTCAGATGGGTGCAGTCACGAAACACCCCGATAAAGTCTGTGGCCTTCACTTCTTCAACCCTGCCCCTGTAATGAAACTGGTAGAAGTAGTGCGCACTATTTCTACCTCAGAAGAGACGATTGAAACCGTCAAGCAATTCGCTATTTCGTTGGGGAAAACGCCCGTCCTGGCAAAAGACACAGCAGGCTTTATTGTTAACTTCCTGCTCATCCCTTATATGCTGGCAGCAATACGTATGCTGGAGAACGGCATGGCTACACGCGACGACATCGATACTGCCATGAAGCTTGGATGCGGCTATCCGATGGGCCCATTTACCTTGCTCGATTACGTTGGACTTGATACGACATTGTGGGCGGCTGAAGCCATTTATGAGGAGTACAAAGACCCACTATATGCACCACCTCCACTCTTACGCCGCATGGTACTCTCAGGAATGTACGGCAGGAAGAGTGGTAAGGGCTTTTACGAGTATCAATAAGTCTGTTTGCTATGGAAACGTTTCCCAAGTCAGCGGTAAAGTCGCGGCGCCTCCCTCTCCCGCAGAGTCTGCGCCTCCGTGTCATACGTACTTGATGGAGCCGGACCAGTGGTGTGGCGCTCTACCAATCTCGTATCGAAACGAATAAGCTCAGGCGTTTGTGCCGAATTGTCGATGAGTTCCACCAGTCTCGTGGCTCCTACCTCGCCCATCTCATGCATCGGCTGCCGTACCGTGCTGAGTTCAAGCAGTTCCGAAACCTCAATGCCATCAAATCCAATCACAGAGAGCTGTTCTGGTATAGCAATGCCCAGTTCTTTTGCCGCTTCCAGCGCACCAACGGCTTGCACATCTGAGGCTGCGAAAATAGCCGTCGGGCGCTTCTGCAGGGAGAGCAGTTGTAGAGCAGCCTGCTTTCCCCCCATCCTGTCCCACTCAGATGTGAGCACTAGCTCTGGCTCGAAAAGCAGATCGGCCTCCCCGAAAGCCCGGTGTAGACCGATTAGGCGATCGTTGGCCTGATTAAATTTGAAATTGCCTTCAATCTCTCCGTTGATGAAGGCAATGCGCCGATGCCCTTTTTCGATGAGATGCCTCACTGCCTGGTAAGCGCCTTCGACATTATTCACCACCAGCGAGGTAAACATTGGACTATAGGCATCGATTAACACGACAGGGAGTCCTGTATCCTTAAATCTACGAGCTACCGCATCGTCGGGGGTGAGTGACACGATAAGCAAACCATCCACTTTGCGGTGCATAGGAAGCTCAGAAAAATAGTGATCACGCTGGGCATCCGTCTCAACATTGTAGAGGACCAATTCACGCCCCAACCTGCCGCTCACAGCTTCGACGCCGCGCAATATCTCCATGAAGAAAGGGCGGGTGAAGAAAGGAACGATGACACCGAGGGAGTTCGTGCGTTTCGATATCATGCTGCGCGCGATAGGGTCAGGCCGGTAATGTAATTTATCAATAGCAGCCAGTACTCGCTCGCGAGTCTCGGGCTTGACGAGGGGGCTGTCGTTGACAACCCGTGAAACGGTTCCAATACCAACGCCCGCTTCGCGTGCAACATCGCGAATGGTAGCTGTCATAAGTACGTTCTCTTTCTTAATCAAGAAGATGTTTCAGTGAAAGCGTTTTCACTTTCAACACTATTCCCATGATTTAGAATAGCACAGGCAAGGGTCTCTGTAAAGGGCGGAATGCCGATATCCTCTGTAATTACTCTCTATAGTATAGTTTTTGCAAAAAAAGTGGACAAACCCCTTTACAAGTCAGAAATCTTATGGTATAGTTAGTAACGAGCAATGGAAACGTTTCCAATTATCTTCTGGCTTGTATGGTTCGTTCCTTCGTTTACCGTTCGCCAATTGTAAAGGAGCACTACTCAACATTTGAAGGATCAAACTCACGCGCGCACTCACGAAAGACGCTGTCGAACGTTTTGCGTTAGGCAGGACGATCCTACCCCTTTTAACGTCACCACCCTGTGCCAGCGGGTTGATTATTTTTGTGAGCTGGTACGGCTCGATAGAGCCGATGATCTTATTGTGATCGCGCTACCTTTGTAGGATAGTGAGTTCGACCGCTTCCACCGAATAAAACTTTTGTAGGCGCTCATTGACGGAGCATACCTACAGGTTCCACATATCGTCACTAACCATGCGCAGGGAGTGTACATGGCTCCGTCGCATCTCAGTCACCGGCGCATTGCATGAGTGGGCGCTCTGCAGCGCCACCTGGTCTCTCAACCGAAAGGAGAGGTTTTATGATGATCATCAACCGTCGAGAGTTTTTGAAGCGAGCGACTGCTCTCGGATTGAGCGCGTCGAGCGCAGCGGCGCTCCTTGAAGCCTGCGGCGGCGGGTCATCGTCTGCCGGGGGTAAGGTAACAGTCAACCTGTACCATACGATCCCAGCGGCGACGGAAACGTACTGGAAGCAACAGCTGCTCCCATCTTTCGAGAAGCAGTATCCGAACATGAATCTGGTCACCTATCAGCTCGGCGTAGAGGATCCAAAGGTGATACGCACCAAAATCAAAGCAGGGGGCGACACCGCGCCGGACATGGCCTGGCTTGCAAGTGGGGAGACCGGAACATACGTACAAGCGGGTCTGTTGGCTGATGTGGATAGCTGGCTTAACTCGCACTCCACTATCAAGCAAAATATCTTTCCCTCGCTCGTCAAGCTCTCGTCCTTCCAGGGGAAGGTATCGAGCTTGCCCTGGATGACGAACAACACAGCGATGCAGATCAACCTCGACGCATTCCAGAAGGCCGGAGTTCCCATTCCGTCGCAGGACCCTACGAAGACCTGGACATGGGATCAATTCGCCGAGGCGTGCAAGTTGATTTCGCAGAAAGCGGGCATGAAAGGGTTCTTGATGAGCAATGGTGGTGACGGTGGATGGGATGCCTGGCTCTTCCATGCCTGGCTGGGGAGCAACGGCGGCACATTCCTATCCGACACCGGCGACCCTCTCTTTAACAACGCCGCAGGGGTGGAGACGATGACCTTCCTGCAAAACCTGGTCAAGGACGGCTCCACTGCGTTCTCTGCCCCCGGTATGGGCTACGACCCGAGCGGGTGGTACAGCCAGAAAGCCGCGATCATGGCCAATGGCCCCTGGAATTTCCCCGATCTCGCCAAACTCACCACGTTCAAGTTCACGGTTGTTCCCTACCCGGTCAACAAGCAGCCGGCCACGAACACGGGCGGCGATCAGTTGTTCCTCTTCAACAACAGCCAGGACAAGGTGAACTACGAGCTCGACTACGCGCAGTATATGCTCTCGGACGACTTCCAGGTGGCGTTCAATATCGAGTCGGGCAACCTCCCGGTGACGACGAGCGCAACCAACAGTGCGATGTACCAGGCCCACCTCAAACAGTATCCTTTCCTGTACGGTTGGGTCAATAGTGTCCCCTACGGTGTCGCGCGCTCGAGCCTGCCGCAAGCGGGCGATACGCAGATGGCTTTCGGGCAGAAGGCGTGGGATCCGATTATCCTGCAGGGGGCCAACGTGCAGCAAGCCCTGGCGAATGGAGCGGCGGCGGTCACGGCGCTCAAGCCGTAATGGGATACATTGGTAGTTGTTGGACTGTTGGGCGCGCAAGCCGCAGGCAGCGAGGCGCTGCCCACAGCCCCATTGTATGTGCGTACGGATGAAGACTTCATCAGGAGGTTCCCATGCAGGTACAGGTTCAGGAGCAGGTTAAAACCGGGATTGTGAGCCCACGGCAGCGGAGTTGGAAGGAGTTTCTCAGGCAGTGGCAGGCGTTCTCTTTCACAGTGCCTGCTCTTGTGCTGCTTTCCATCTTCCTCATCTATCCTATCGGCTACGTTGTCTACCTCGGCTTTCAGCGCTGGAATCTACTCGGCACCCCCGTGTATATTGGCCTGCAAAACTACAATACCATTCTCTTTCGAGATTCGAGCTTCTTACAGTCTATCGGCGTTACCTTTCTCTTCGTCGTGCTGGCTGTCCCAACACAAATTGGGTTAGGATTGTTCTTGGCCATTCTGATCGAGAGCAAATTTCGCGGAAGAACGTTCTTCCGCACCGTGTTCTTTATCCCGCTGGTCATCTCCTTTGTCGCGGCTGGGATCGTCTTCGAGTGGATGTTCTCGACCGGGGCCAACCTTGGCACTTTCCCCCAGTTGCTCGCCAATATTGGCATCACGTTCCCCGATTGGCAGCATACGAACGGGTTCATAGCCATGATCATGGTTGTGATTATGAACACGTGGAAGTCGGCGGGGTTCTCGATGATTCTCTACCTCGCCGGCCTGCAGTCGATCAATCCGGATTACTACGAGGCGGCTCAGATCGACGGTATCCGCAACGCCTGGCAACGCTTTCGCTTCATCTCGTGGCCGCTGCTGGTGCCGACGACGGCACTGCTGATCATCACCAACACAATTGGCAGCTTCCAGGCCTTCGAACCTTTCTATGTCATGACGAGCGGGGGACCGACCGGGGCTACCACTTCGATCATTTACTATATTTACAACAACTTTGCGAGCCGAACCGGTATCGCGACGGCAGCGGCTACGCTCTTCCTGCTTGGCGTCTTGGCGATCACGGCCGTGCAACTCCTGGTGTCACGCCAACAGGAAACGTATTAAATCATCTGGAAGGAGATTGGTTATGAATAGACAGCAACGGCTGCGCATCGTGCTCAAATACATTGTCCTTGTTCTTGTGGCTGTGGTGTTCCTGTTCCCGTTTGCCTGGATGCTCGCCACCTCGCTCAAGACGAATACTGAGGCGCTCACGAATCCAACAGCGTTGTTGCCAGCGGTGCCGCAGTGGGGCAATTACCCTGCGGTCATCGGCGCCCTGGACTTCTGGCGCGAAGCCCTCAACTCGCTGATTATGACACTGGGCGTCACCTTTGGTCAGATTATCCTGGCCGCTCTGGCCGGATATGCGTTCGCACGGTTGAAATTCTTCGGGCGTGATGTCCTCTTCCTGCTGATCCTGGCGACGCTCATCATCCCCTTCCAAATACTTTTCGTGCCTCTCTATCTGATGCTCGCTGGTTGGGGGGATTGGCTGAACACGTTCAAGGCGCTCATTATCCCCAGCCTGGCCAGTCCGTTCGCCATCTTCGTATTCCGCCAGTTCTTCATCACGGTGCCCAAGGAATTGGATGAAGCGGCAAAGATCGACGGCGCGGGCTACTACCGCATTTTCTGGACGGTGATGCTGCCGCTCGCAGGCCCGGCTGTAGCGACCGTCTTTATCCTGACCTTCCTGGCTCAATGGAACGACTTGCTCAAGCCGCTTGTCTTCAACTCGTCGTCGGACATGTACACGCTGCAACAGGGATTGGCAGTCACCCTCAACAAAGGAGCAAACCTTGTACCGAACGTGGCGACGTTGATGGCCGGCGTTGTCCTGGCCAGTATCGTGCCTGTCGTGATGTTCCTGATTGGACAGAAATGGTTCGTGCGGAGCGTCGCTTCAACCGGACTAAAGGGATAGAGAGGACTGTTGAGCGTGGTTTTCATCCCCGAACAGCACTATCTGTGGGATTTCTGGCTTGTCTCGCCACACGAGTGGGGGGACCAGGGCGCGCCCTACCACCTGTACTACCTGCAAGCGCCACGCCGGCTCGGCGATCCGAACCTGCGCCACGGCGCGGCAACGGTTGGACATGCCGTTTCGCACGATTTGCGGCAGTGGGTATCTCGTGGAACCGTGTTGGAAGCAGGTCGGCCTGGCAGTTGGGACGACCAGGCTACCTGGACAGGGAGCGTGACTGTACGGAACGGCCTTGCTTACATGTTCTACACGGGGAAGTGCCAGGCTGAGAAGGGGCTGGTCGAGCGCATCGGGCTTGCCGTCTCGACCGACCTCGTACACTGGGAACGACACCCGGGTAATCCACTCGTCGAGGTCGACACACGCTGGTACGAGCCGCAGAGTACTGAGAGATTGGAGGCAGAGACGTGGCGCGACCCCTATGTTGTGTACTCCTCAGATGAGGAGGTGTACTATATGTTCCTGTCTGCGCGCGTCAATGCAGGCCCACCCGATGAACGCGGCGTGATTGGCCTGGCGCGCTCAACGAACCTGCTGTCATGGGAGGTGCTGCCACCGGTGAGCATGCCAGGTGACTTCACTGAGATGGAGGTCCCACAGGTCGTACCGCTGAACGGCCGGTACTACCTGCTTTTCTGCGCAACCAGGCACGCTGCCGCGCGGTTGTCTCACACGGGGGCCACAAATTGGTCGGGCACGCACTACCTGGTTGCCAGCAAGCTGACTGGACCCTACCGCCCACTTACCGACGAGCCGCTCGTCGCCGATGCCACCGGCACCTACTACGCTGGCAAACTGGTTCGCGATAGTGCCGGCGGACTCTCCTTCATCGCGTGGCGACAGTGGGACGAAGGGGGCAACTTCTGCGGCGGCCTATCGGACCCCGCAGAAGTTCATATCCTGCTCGATGGCCGTTTGCAAGTTGATCCACAGCAACTGTGGGTAGCCTTGAGATAGTATGACCTCCCTGGTGGATGGTCGGTTCTCTGTCAGGAGAGCGAAAGGAGTAGCTGTAATGGCTCGTGTCCTATTTGAACATGTGTACAAACGCTTCGGCAAAGTCGAAGTCGTCCACGACATCAACCTGGATGTCAAGGACAAAGAGTTCCTGGTCCTGGTTGGCCCCTCTGGCTGCGGCAAGAGTACCTGCCTGCGCATGATCGCAGGGCTCGAAGATGTCAGCGAGGGCGAACTCTACATCGGCGAGCGGGTCGTCAATGGCGTCGATCCCAAAGATCGCGACATCGCGATGGTGTTCCAGAACTATGCCCTCTATCCCCACATGTCGGTCTTCGACAACATGGCCTTCGGCCTCAAGCTGCGCCACGTTCCTAAAATCCAAGTGAAGAGGCGTGTCCAGGATGCGGCGGAAATCCTGGGCCTGGGGCAATTGCTCAATCGCAAGCCCAAGGAACTCTCCGGCGGGCAACGCCAGCGCGTGGCGCTGGGGCGGGCCATCGTGCGCGAGGCGCAGGTCTTCCTGCTGGACGAACCCCTCTCCAACCTGGATGCCAAACTGCGCGTGCAGACCCGTTCGGAGATCATCAAGATTCACCAGCGGGTGCAGACGACCTTCGTCTATGTGACACACGACCAGACGGAGGCGATGACGATGGGGGATCGCATCGCGGTGCTCAACGCGGGCTATATCCAGCAGATCGGTCCGCCGCAGGAGCTCTACGATCATCCCTCCAATCTGTTTGTGGCGGGCTTCATCGGCTCTCCGGCGATGAATTTCTTCCCGGGAGCGCGCGTTGATGGCGTGGGAGAGCAGACCACCATCACGCTCGATAGTGTGGGACAGGTCGAGGTCCCACCGCTGTTTGCGGGCAGGGTCAGGGAAGCGGCAGGCAGGAATCTGTCCTTTGGCATCCGCCCAGAGCATCTGCAAGATGAGGCGTTGTTGCCTCCAGAAGCGCGCAATGGGTCCACGATTTCGGCTCCCGTCGATGTGGTGGAGCACCTGGGCAGTGAGCTGATGGTGCATATGACGGCCAATGGGAAACCACTGGTGGCACGCCTGGATCCGCATTCTGCCGCGCATACAGGCGGGACGCTCGATCTGCGTGTCGATACCGACAACATTCACTTGTTCGATTCGGACACGGGCGATGCCATCTTCTAATGGGTTGTCACTATCTCGCGGAAAGGTGTTGAGGAAACGAGCCGGTACATGAGCCCGTCTCGCCGGCTCATTTCCACCTGGGGTTTCCACTGAAAAGGAAGGATGGGAAAACGTAAGTAAGGAGCAGCAACATCGTGGATGAACAACGGCTGGAAGTTCTCTCTATCGGGGAAGTGTTAATCGACCTGATCTCAGATACAGAGCGGGGATCACTCGGCGAAGCGCGCAGTTTTCATATGTACCCCGGTGGTCAGGCAACCAATGTTGCGTTGAACGTGGCGCGCCTTGGGGCATCAGCCGACCTTGTGGCCCGGGTTGGCGATGATGCCTTTGGGAGCTATCTCCGCCACCACCTGGAGACGGCCGGTGTCGGAACGGCCTATCTCCGTACCACACCGCAGACACCGACAACACTCGTCGTGGTGACCCGCCAGAGTGCGACCCCCGATTTCGCGGTCTACCGCGGCGCAGATGCGGAGATGGTCCCAGGCGATGTGCCGCTCTCTCTCCTGCCCAGGACTTCCCTCGTACACACCTCGGCCTTCGCGCTCTCGCGTGAACCATCCTGCTCTACAGTGCTGGATTTCGTGAAGCAGGCGCATGAGACCGGGTGTCTCATTAGTTTTGATCCAAATTATCACCCTCGCCTCTGGGAAATGCGCGACGATCCAGCCTCGATATTTGCCAGGATTTGCCCGTATGTGAGTCTGACGAAACCGTCGCTCGATGATTGTATTCGCCTCTTTGGTGCGGGCCAGACGCCTGAAACCTACGCCGCACATTTTTTAGTGTGGGGTGCGCGGCAGGTCGTGCTCACCATGGGTTCTGCTGGCGTGCTGCTCGCCAATGCAGCGGGAACGTCGTACTATCCCACTCAGCAGGTAGAAGTGGTCGATGCGACCGGTGCGGGCGATTCCTTCTGGGCGGGCTTACTCCTGGCCACCCTGGATGGCTATGCCATGCCTGAAGCAATCCGCGCCGCGCAGGCCGTGGCAGCCATCAAGGTCCAGCAGGTTGGTCCCCTCTCACAGACGATTGACCGGGCGGCTCTGTACGCGCGCATCGGCTTGCAGAAGGAGGAGGGCTGGTGACAGCACACCCCGCGGAGGATACCGACGCCTATCAACGCTCGCTCGCTCTGCTGCATCGCTGTCTCTCCCCGGCAGGGTTCCTTGCCTCACCAGACGACGTTGATAATTACGCTCGCATCTGGGCGCGAGACGGAGTGATTGCTGGCCTGGCAGCCCTGGCGAGCGGCAACGCCGACCTGATTGTAGGGCTGCAGCGGACCCTCGACACACTCACCCGGCACCAGGGACCGCACGGCGAGATTCCGAGCAACGTCACGATTGATGGAGAGCACGTGAGCTATGGCCGCCTGGTTGGACGCGTTGATGCCTTGCTCTGGTATGTCATCGGTGTCTGCGCCTACATTCAGCATACCACACAAGCCGATAGGGAACACTACCGCTCCAGTATAGAGCGCGCACTGTTCCTGGCGGGGTGTTGGGAATATAATAACCGGGGCCTCATATACACCCCCATCTCAGGAAACTGGGC
>WNFC01007724.1_pt1 | contig 14712 bp, 13 predicted proteins | sample 5400541 | NCBI WGS metagenome assembly WNFC01 (sample SAMN13153342, study PRJNA577476) | soil metagenome | isolation source: 120 cm saprolite under Douglas fir tree site 2 hole 2 replicate 1 | place: USA:California | collected 2015-04-18
CGGGAACAAAGGAATGCCCACTGGAGTCTAAAGAAGGGAAGTACGTGTGGCATGATCGAGTTCTTCAAAGAACCCAACATCGACTGGATGGGTAAAGCGAAGTATTTCTACGCCCTCAGCGGTATTCTCCTTCTCGCCGGCTGGACCTCCGTCTTCCTGAATCACGGCCTTCGCTACGGGATCGACTTCAAGGGCGGCACCAACGTCGACGTGCGCTTCGCGCAGCCTCCCAACATTGACCAAATTCGCAAAGGCTTGACGGCCCAGGGGCTGGGCAACAGCGAAATCCAGAGCATCAGCGGTGGCGGCTTGAGTGCGAACACCAACGAAGTTCTGATTTTCGTGGGGAATGGCCAAAGCGACGAAGCGTTGGACACCGGACGAGCCCAGGTTCTGACCGCTCTGAACTCCATCTACGGAGTTAAGGATTCCAGCAAGCCGGATTTTAACGCCGCCACACCTTCTTCCCTCGCGGCCTTACTCAATGCCAACGATCCGCTGCATCTTTCCACGAATGCCGGCGACCGTTATCAGCAGCTGGCCAAGAAGATCCTCGCTTATCGCGACGATAACAAAGGCGGCGTGCTCACAAATTTCGACGAGCTTTCTGCCGCCGACGGCGTGACCCCTGCCGTGCTGGCCACGCTGAAAAGCAACTACGCGCTGGGCAGCTTTGCTATTCGCAATGTGGAGATTGTCGGTCCCAAAGTGGGCGGCGAGCTTCGGCGACAGGCCATCTTCGTTACCCTCTATGCTTTGGCGGGCATGCTGGTATATATTGCCTTCCGATTCGAGTGGGTTTACGGCGCCGCTGCCGTCCTTGCTGTTTTTCACGACGTATTAATTACCCTGGGCTTTTTTTCGATACTTCGTTTTGAAATTTCTCTGACGGTCATTGCGGCGCTTCTCACTCTGGTCGGATATTCGATGAACGACACCATCGTCATTTTCGACCGCATCCGCGAGAACAACCGTCTGCTGCGCCGCGAATCGTTCGCCGCCGTGGTGAACAAGTCCATCAATCAAACGCTCTCGCGAACGATCTTGACTAGCGGTCTGACTTTCCTTACCGTGCTCGTCCTGTTCCTGATGGGCGGCCAGGTGCTTCGCGCTTTCTCCTTTGCTCTGGTGGTAGGGATTGTGGTAGGAACGTATTCCAGTTTTGGCATTGCTGCTCCGCTGGTGGTTGCGTGGAATCGTTGGCGCGGCCAGGGAGCGGTGGCAGGTCCCGGACCCGCAGCCGGTAACAAAACCCGCAGTAGCGAAAGCGTGCCCGCGCGTCTCGCTCCTGCTGGGAGGAGGTAGTCACCCATGTTTGAAGATATGGTGATCTCGAGTCCGAACCCGAAGAAGACCAACAAGCCATGGACGGTGGTGGTGTCCATGATTGCGCAGACGATCTTCCTGGGCATTCTGATCCTTATTCCTCTGATCTACACGGAAGCGCTGCCGAAGACACTAATGGCGACGTTGCTCGTGGCCCCTCCTCCGCCGCCGCCGCCACCACCACCGCCGGTGCAGACGCAGGTGGTGCACGTCAAGCCGCAAGTACATTTGATGGACGCCGGCAAACTCGTGCAGCCTAAGGTCATTCCTAAGGACATAAAGATCATCAAGGAAGATGCGCCAGACGTAAGCGCCGGAATGCAGGGCGGCGTTCCCGGTGGCGTCGCCGGCGGTTCCATGGGCGGCGTAATTGGCGGCGTAATTGGCGGCATGGGTGGAGCGCCGCCCCCGCCGAAGCCAGCACAACAGCGCATTCGCCAGGGTGGCAGCGTGCAAGCGGCTTTGCTCGTGAACAAAGTGCAGCCCGTATATCCGCCGCTTGCGCGCCAGACGCGCATCTCCGGCACCGTGCGCTTGCACGCCATCATCTCCAAATCCGGTTCGGTAGAGTCGCTGGAAGTCCTCTCCGGACATCCTTTGCTGGTGCGTGCCGCGATGGACGCCGTGCAGCAATGGAGGTACAAGCCGACGCTGCTTAACGGCGAACCGGTGGAGGTCGATACAACGATCGACGTCATTTTCTCGCTTAACCAGTAGTACGGCGCGCTGCTTCGGTGGTGGGGCCGGCGCAGCGCTCCGGGTGCCTGAAGATTCGCAAACACTCTAAGGAGCAAACGAATGGTAGCTACTCTTTATGTTCACTTGGTGCTGTTCTTCTTCCAGACGGGGAACATAGGCGCGTCCAGTTGGGACCTCCGTTCCATGTGGTCCCAGATGAGCGCCCTGCCCCGTACGGTAGTCGTTATTCTTTTCGTCCTCTCGATCTATTCCTTCGGCGTGATGATTGACCGCGCCCTGATGTATAGCGCCGCGCGCAAGCAATCGCGCGTCTTCGTGCAGCAGGTCGCCGGCGCGCTGAAGGATGGCAAGCTCGATGAAGCCATTGCCATCGCCGAGCGCAACAAGAAGAGCCACATTGCCAAGGTTGTTGCTACGGGGCTTTCGGAGTTCCAGTCAGCTTCGCAGCAGGTTTCCGATGCTGACGTTATAGAAGCGGCCAAGCGCGGTCTGGAACGCTCGGTAGCCATTGTGCACGCGGAAATGAAGCGCGGCCTCTCCGCTCTGGCGACTATCGGCTCCACTGCGCCGTTCGTCGGGCTGTTTGGCACTGTGGTCGGCATCTTGAACGCCTTCAAGGGCATCGAGCAAAGCAAGGCTACTGGTCTGTCGGCGGTGGCCGGCGGTATCGCGGAAGCGCTGGTAACTACCGCGCTGGGCCTTCTCGTCGCGGTCCCCGCGGTGTGGGCGTATAACTATTTCACCAATAAAGTAGAGGCTTTCGACGTCGAGATGGACAACTCCTCGATGGAGCTCATCAATTATTTCATCTTGCGTCGCGGGGCAAGGAAGTAGGTAAACCATGGGTAAAATGGGAGCACACGGACGGTACAAGCCGCAAATTGGGAGTCAGATGTCGACTCCCAACGTCATCCCCATGGCGGATATCATGCTCGTGCTGCTGATCATCTTCATGGTGGTCACGCCCATGTTGCAGAAGGACCATCCGGTGGACTTGGCCAGGACCAATACCGCCAAGGACATCGCCGTGACCCGCGACGGTAACATCTTTCTTCGCACTACGCAGATCAAAAAGGAAGACATCACCACGCAGGTCAAGGACCGCATTGCCAACCGTCTGGACAAGACCGTATATGTGAAAAGCGACGCGCGCGCCAAGTACGGCGATGTGGTCGCGGTGGTCGACGAAATCCGTTCGGCAGGCGTCGACCAGGTCGGACTGTTAACCGAGCGCAACGAGAGGGCTACGCCTCCGCCTCCTCCGCCGCAAGCGGACTAGCGGCAGGGGTCGGCACGAAGCAACCATTCGTTTTACTGTGGTTTTTGCCGGATTTGCCGCCGCGCCGCTTCCCACAACGGCGTGGCACGACGGCCCGCAATACTCGCTAGGGGCGGGCCGACAGGAGAAGCTCAATGGGAATGCAGGTAGGTGAAAGTAAAGGCGGTGCGATGGCGGAGATGAACGTCGTTCCGCTGATCGACATTTTGCTGGTGCTGCTGATCATTTTCATGGTCATCACCCCGCTCACGCCCAAGGGACTGGACACCCTGGTGCCGCAACCGAATCCCAACCAGAAGCAGGACGTGGAGCTGGAGAACAAGACGGTGGTCGTCCAGGTGCTGACCAACGGCAAAGTCAAAATCAATAACGAAGACTCCACCTGGGACGCGCTCGGCCCGCGCATCGAACAGATTTTCAAGGACCGCGCCGAGAAAATCGCTTTTGTTAAGGGCGATAGCGATGTACTGTTTGGCGAAGTCGCGCGCGCCATCGACATCATGCGCGGCTCCGGCATCGATAAAGTTGGCCTGATCACCGCCAAGCTAGAGGCCGGCCAATAGAATTCTCCAGGGCCCGGGTTACTGAATATACGTTCGTAAGCTAGCTGCCTCTCGCAAGGCGCATTTGAATTCTAGCGCGGGTATCGGCTAAGACCGGGCCGCGCACAAGTGGGGATGGACGCTTCATGACTCATGCATCGCTTCAAGTAACTGCTCGCAGGGTTTCCGCGCTCGCCGCCATCCTGGTTCTTGCATTTGCAGCTTCCGGCTGCAGCAAGCTGAAGGCTCGCGACCTGCTTAATAAGGGCGTAAATGCCTTTAAGAACGGTCAGTCCGACGCGGCCATCGCAAATTTCCAGAAGGCCAAGGAAGCGGACCCCGATCTTCTGAACGCGCGCCTGTATCTGGGCACCGCTTATGCCAGCTTGTATATTCCGGGCGCGCCCTCGAAAGAGAACCAGGATCGCGGGAACCAGGCCATCCAGGAATTCAAAGAGATTCTGGAGAAAGATCCCAACAATCTTTCGGCCATCGACCAAATCGGCTCGATCCTTTTCTTGATGGGTGGCACGCCTTTTGATCCCAAGAAATTTGAGGAATCCAAGACTTATCATCAGAAGCATATACAATTGAAGCCCGACGATCCCGAGCCCTACTACTGGATCGGCGTCATTGATTGGACCCTGGCGTTTCGTGCCAATAGCGAAATGCGTATGGAATACAACAAGAACAACATCAAGAAGCAGGTCAGGGATACCGACCCGCTGCCACTGGCTATTCGCTCTCAATATGCTTCCAAATATGGCCCGCTAGTCGACGAAGGAATCGCCGACCTGCAAAAGGCCATTTCCCTCCGGCCCGATTACGACGACGCCATGGCTTACCTGAACCTTCTCTACCGGCGCAAGGCGGACATGGTGGAGAGCAAGGAAGAGCGCGAGGCGTTGTTGAAACAAGCTGACGACCTGGTCGACAAGGTCAAGGAAATCAAGCAGAAGCGCTCCGAGCAGCCGCAGACAGCATCCTGAGGCGCAAGCTGTTTCGATGGCCCAAAAAGGGCGTTCGCGAGGACGCCCTTTTTCCATTCGCGGAGGCGGCCTCGACACTCGCGCCGTGCCGTTCTTCTGACGTAAACTAGATTATGCCGTCGCCCAGCAATTTACCCCTCCATTTTCACCGCGACCGCACCGAGCGCGAGCTAGACGCCTGCCTGGACGAGCTGCTCGCCAAACTGCGCAAGAATCGACCCTCCGAGGATCCCTGGATGGTGCGCCGCGCCTACGAAATCGCTGCGGAGCGCCACCGTGACCAGCTTCGCAGTTCCGGGGACCCCTATCTCACTCATCTTCTGGAGGTGGCCCACATCCTCGCCGACATGCGTTTGGACGCTATCACGCTGACTGCGGCGCTTCTTCACGACGTCACGGAAGACACGGAGTTTCCCATCTCCCGCATTGAGGAGCGTTTCGGTACCGAAGTTGCGCGGCTGGTGGAAGGGGTCACCAAAATAGGCCGGCTGAACATGATGGCTCCGGAGACGCGCCAGGCGGAAAACGTTCGCAAAATGCTTCTAGCCATGGTCAACGATGTTCGCGTCGTGCTGGTCAAGCTCGCCGACCGTCTGCACAACATGCGGACGCTGGAATATCTGGAGCCTTCCAAGCAGCAGCGCATCTCCCGCGAAACTCTCGACATCTATGCGCCTATCGCGCATCGGCTGGGCATGGGCATCGTTCGCGGCGAACTGGAGGACCTTGCGTTTCGCTATCTCGAACCCGAATCGTTTTTGGCGCTGCAAAAGGAAGTCAGCGACAAGGCCCCCGTTCACAAAAAATTCCTTGAGGAAGTGCAAAGCACTATCCGTTCCAAGCTCGTTGAAAATGGCATTCCCGCGGAGCTCGAAGCGCGCGTCAAAGGCTTGTATTCCTTGCACCGCAAAATCGTGCGCCAGGAGCGCGGCCTCGAGCAGGTCTACGATCTGCTGGCCGTTCGCGTGGTCACCGATACCGAGCGGAATTGTTACGCGGCCCTTGGCGTGGTGCATCACATCTGGCGGCCTGTCCCTGGGCGATTTAAGGATTACATCGCCATGGCCCGGCCCAATCTGTACCAATCCTTGCACACCAGCGTGCTTCACAGCGGCCAGCCCTTTGAAGTGCAGATCCGCACGCAGGAAATGCACCGCATCGCCGAGGAAGGCGTGGCGGCGCACTGGAAATATAAAGACGGCAAGCCCGCGCAGGAAGACGACCAGCGCATTACCTGGATGCGCCAACTGATCGAGTGGTCGCAAGAACTGGAAGAGCCCGGCGAATTTCTGTCGACGCTGAAGGTCGATCTCGCGCCGGTCGAGGTTTACGCTTTCACGCCCAAAGGGCGCGTGCTGGAGTTGCCGCGTGGCGCCACGCCCGTGGATTTCGCTTATCACGTGCACACCGAGGTCGGCCACCAATGCGTCGGCGCCAAGGTCAACGGCCAAATGGTTTCTCTCCGCCACGAAATTGTCAGCGGCGACGTCGTTGAAATCCTGACGCAGAAAGGCCACACGCCCAGTCGTGACTGGCTCAGCTTCGCCAAATCCTCGCACGCGCGCAGCAAGATCCGCCACTGGATCAATCTGCAAGAACGCGAAGAAGCCATGGAGATGGGGAAGCGGCTGCTGGAAAAGGAAGCGCGCCATTTCGGCCGCAGTCTCAAGAAAATTCCGGAGGAGGACCTGCTGCGGGTGGCCTCGGATTCCGGCCTCTCGAAAATCGAGGATCTCTACGCGGCGGTAGGCTTCGGGAAATATTCGGCGCGCCAGGTGCTCACGCGCGTCCTCGGCGACGCCGCGAAAGCCGCCGAGCTGCCGACGGAAGAGGCGAAGCCGACGCTCGTCAAAACCGTAAAGCGCATGCTCGGCTTTGGCGAAGCGCCGCTCATCGTCAAAGGCTATGACGATCTTCTCGTGTATCGCGCGAAGTGCTGCAATCCCATTCCCGGGGACGACATCATCGGCTACATCACTCGCGGACGTGGAGTGGCCGTCCATACCCGCGGGTGTCCGAACGTCCAAAATCTGCTGTATCAAACGGAGCGCCGCATCGCTGTTGAATGGGGCGGCGCGGGAGCCGCCACCTTCCAGGTGCAGCTCATGATCCGCGCCAAGGATCGCGCCGGCCTCTTGGCGGAGATTACCGCCGTAATCAGCGGGGCCGGTTCGAACATCCACAGCCTGGAAAGCCGCCCCGAGCGGTCGAATGCGCGCATCGACGCCAGCCTGGAAATCGCCGATCGCCGCCAGCTCGAGACCATCGTCGCCAATATCCGCAAAGTCGCCGGCGTGTACGGCGTGGAACGCGTCTATCAGGTCTGAGTTTCAGGCCTTTCTTTTCAGCCGCTGCTTTCAATTCTTATCTACCGCGTTTTCAAGATTCGGCGTCCACCTGTCCTTCCGCACAAGTACCCCCGACGGCACACGCCAACCCGTTTGTCTTGCTGCGCGCTAACATGGAAACATGAAGTCTCGCACACTGCTTCTCGGTGTCTGTGTCCTTTTCGCGGTCGGTTGCAAACAGCATCTGCTGACGGATTACCGTCCGCTTGACCAAGCCGGCATGTGGTCCAGCGGCCTCGAGCAACTCAAAGCGCTGAACACCTCGGATTCCGAGGTCGCCCAACTCGTAAAGGTCAAGCAAGCGCGGCTGAGCGATGATGCTTGCGTAGCCCTGGTCGCCGCCGCTCACGAGAGAAAGCACCCCTTCACCAGCGGTGACTCGACCGCCAATCTCGCCGGCGCGGGCTATTCCGAAGACCAGATTCTCGAAATTGCCCACGCCGATCAACTCGATGCCATCAGCGGTGACGCCGTCGCGCTTCGCCTCATCGGTTTATCCGACGGCTTTGTGCAGTTTGTTTTGAAACGCCGTCTTCAAAGACAATCCACGCTCGGCACTCCGCAAATCGCGCGCCTGAAAAATACTGGCCTTAGCGAAGCGCAGATTTTGGACAAAATCAAGGCGGGCATGACCGACGCCCAGGCCGACCGCGAAGTCACCGCTCGAGAAGCGGCCCGCAATCATGCGGGCACCGGCTTCGTCCGCGTCCGCGGCCGCAGGGCTCGCTGACCTCGCTTACCGCAGCTTACTCCGCGCAACGTCGCAGCTTTTTTGCGGGAACTCATTTCCCTCGCTACAATCGTAGCGCTTTGACATCGAGCCGCCGAATTCGTCTGCCTCTTACTTTGCTGCTGGCCGGCGCCGCTTATTGCGTGGCCGGTTGTGCGGCCGCGCTGGGCCCCGGATACTCCATCGTCAAACAGCAAATCACCGTACAATTTGTCCCCGCTCCGCAGCCTGCCATTCGCATCGAAGGCGTCTATCAACTTAAAAACACGGGCAACCAGCCTCTCACGTCCGTCGAATTGCGTCTCCCGGGCCACCGGCGTTTTCATTTTTCGGATCCCAGTGCCCACTGGGACACGACCTCTCTTATCTTCGCTGCCTCGCCTGACAACCCGCGCAATGTCCTTCTCACCTTCCCGCAGCCCTGGACTGTTTCCTCGCAGCACACGCTGCGCCTCTCCGTCGAATACCAGCGCCCCGGTTCCGGCGAAACCGCCCTCAGTTTCACTCCCGACGCATTCTTCCTCCCCGCCCAAGGTTGGAGCCCCGAGCTCCTGCCCCAGCGCGGCATTCTCGCCACTGGCGGCGTGCCTCCCAAGTCGTGGAATCTCATCGTGCGGGTCCCTGGCGATTTCCTGGTTCACGCCAGCGGCCAGGCACACAAACAATTGTCGAAAATTTCTCGCGACGCAAGCGAACGAACAATGCGCATCCCGCAGACCCGCAAGGACGGCTATCCCTTTGTTATCGCCGGACGATACATCGCCACAACGCTCACGGCCGGTCACGAAGCGGTGAATCTCTGGACGCGCTCCCCACAAGATCCCGAGGCCCTTCACCAGACCAGCGAGGCCTTGGTTCGCGCCATTCAAACCTACGACTCCACTTTCGGGACACCTCCCAAAGATTCTCACCGGCTTTGGATTGTCGAATGCCCAGAAGTGGCCGGCTGCTTCACCAGCACGACGTCTAATTTCTCCCGGCTTATCTTGGAAGTGAACGAAAAAACTTCCGCCGAAATGGCTTCGCAGGACACCGCCATGGTTGACCTTAGTAGTGGGGCCCCGGAAATTGCCGCCGCGGCTCCGTCGCTTGCAGCGAGCTGGCTTGGCTACGGCCAAAATCCCGGCTTCTTCGAGCAAACTCCGCCGCTCTCCGCTCTGCCGGGATTCGCGGCCTTGCGCGGCCGCGAAGCCGTCGAGGGTCCGCAGGTTCGCGCGCAAATCGTGCGTCGATTGCTCCGCGCCATTCCTGCAAATTCCCAGCCGAGCAAGCCGGAGGCGGACGATGTTCTCCGCGCGAAGAGCCTTTTATTTTTTTATGGCCTTGAAGACTGTTACGGTCAACAGGTGTTCAGCGCCGCGCTCCGCCACCTCCTCGACGCCCGCGGCGGCGGCGGCTTCGACCTGGACGATCTCATCGCTGCCTTCGAACAGGAAACGCACCAAAACGTCGCGCAATTCGTGCGCCTTTGGATGAAGCACCCGGGGGTTCCTGAAGATTTCCGCGCGCGCTACGAAAATACCGCCGCGTCCGCCCTCACCTCAAAGGAGACCATGCCGTGAAAAATGCCGTAAACACCGATCGCGGTCCTAAACCCATCGGGCCGTATTCGCAAGCCATCAAAGCAAACGGTTTTGTTTACCTATCGGGACAAGTCGCGCTCGATCCCAAGACCGGCGAAATGGCAGGCTCCGACATCCGCCAGCAAACCGAGCGCGTCTTCGAGAATATCAAAGGCATTCTCGAAGCTGCGGGCGCCAATCTCCACCACGTCATAAAGACCACCGTGTTCCTCAAGGACATGAACGATTTTGCCGCCATGAACGAAGTCTACGCGCGCTATTTCACCGCCGCCCCTCCCGCGCGTTCTACCGTGCAAGTCTCGCGACTCCCCAAGGACGCTCTGGTAGAAATTGAAGTCATCGCTGCGGCTTAATTTTGTTTGGACAGTTCAGGCGAAATCGCTCGCTAAGCGAAGGGGCGCCGCCAAAAACGGAAAAGGAAATTATTTGACGGCTTGAGGAGAGTCGAAGAATTCAGCAGCGAATTCGAAAACGATTCTTGCAGAACTAACAACCATAACCAATCACTCGGAGCTTTTTAAGGCCGGTCCGGACTTTCCAGCGCCTCAGCGACAGCAAACCAAGTGACCAGCGCGGTGAATCCAATCGCATACCAAATAAAATTGCTTTTCCCACTCTTAGTCGGGTGCTTCTGGCCCCACTGCGCACGCGCCGGAGTGGCCGCCGGCGCCGGCGTCGGAGCTCCACCCAAACGGGCTGCCGCTTCCGGGTCCAGCACGACGCGATAGGCCGTGCCTTCCGGTATCACGCGCACATCATCTTCCACCGCGATCAGCACTGCTCCGCGCGAGCAGCGCACCACCAGTTCCTTCGGGTTGAGTAGAGTTACGTTCGCTACGGTCGGTTCATCGCCCCGGGGCCTGAAAGCCGCGGTCCCAGCGTGGAGTACAAAGGCCTTGGCCCCAGCCGTCGAAAATGCCGCCGTGCCGCCCATCAACGTCGCGCTGGGCGACCCGCCTTCCGCACCCCAAACCAAGCGGCTCGAAGCGGTCAGCACCAAGCGAGCCGCCCCGGCTCGAATCTGCAGGCCGCCCCGTTCCTGCTCAGTGTCGAGCTTGTCCCCGGCAAATACGGTCGCTCCCACGGTGGCTGCTGCGGTCCCTATGTGCGCGCGCTGCGCGTACACCACGGTCCCCGAGCCTAAACCTGAATTCCCCCAAATTGGCGAAGCTAGTAAACTCACTGATAATAATAAAGATAGGGTAATCGACAGAGTTCCGCGCGGACGCGGCATTTTTCTCTCCAAGAGGGCTCTACCTAGAATAGAAGCTACCCCATAAGACGGTCAATCTGTAAACACTGGCTAAGCACTCAAAGTCGCACTCCTACATGATTTGCTGTATACCCCGCGGGCTGGTGGCATTGTTCTGTCACTGTTACAATGCCCTTACTGTATGGCCGACTGGAAACAGATTACCGCTCGCATCCGCCGCGCTCGCACCGGAAAAGACCCTGCGACGCAGCTCTCCAACCTTTTTCAAAAAACCCGCGACGCCATGGTTGCTTTCGAACTGGCTAAATTCTTTGAGACCGCCGGGCAAAGCGGCGAAGCGGCCAAATGGTACTCCACCGCCGCGGAGCGCTTTCGCCGTGCCGACTGGAAAACCAAGGCGCAGGAAGCTGCCGCACGCCTCGGCGGACAGGCTCCCGAGGAGCCGCCTACTCCATCCAACGATCTTCCGATTGCCGCGCCTGTTCTGGCAGCGCCTGAACCGGACTTGCCGTTTAAAGCGACCGCAGCGACCTTTGAAGCGGTTGTCGCTCCCGCTGCTGAGGGTGCTGCTGCTCCGATCTCCGCCGCGCCGCCGCGCGCTGCACGCCGCCGTGGCCGTCGCGGTGGCCGAAATCGACGCAAAACCAGCGCCACTGCTGAAGCGCTGGCCCTTTCGCCTGCTCCTTCCACGCAAGTCTCGGTACGCCAGCAGGCTCCTCCGCCGGTAGAAGAAGCTCCCGAGCCTCGCTTTAGCAGAGTCGCCGAATCCGTGTCCCTGCCCCGGCTTCCTTCTGAGCCGGTCCCGGAAACCGCGACCTCCGTGCGCGGCCGCTTCGGCGATCCCGGCCTCTCTTCGCGGCTTTCCCTGCTGGAGATGCAATTTCGGCGCCTGCTAACGTGCCCCCCACTCAAGCTTAGCGAAGCCGATCGCGCTCCCGTCGGCCCCGGCGTGCTTCTTCTGAGCGATTCCGATCTTTCCACATACTATTATGTCGAACCGTGTCAGACGCTGCGTATCGCCATTGGCAGCTTTCTGCGCGGTACCGCCAGTCGCCGCGGTTCCGAGTCCATCAAACCCCGCCTCGCGGATCATCTCGGCATTGCCGAAACCCGCGTCACTAAATATCTCGCCGATCACTGCGTCGCGCGCTTCCTCCAACTCGACGAAGGTGCCTCGCACTTCGCCCATTTTGTAATCGCTGTCCTTCGGCCTGTGCTCAACGACTGACTCTTGCTGCTAAATACGCGTGTCCCGAGCCTGGAAATCGGCTCGTTTTGCCCTCAAGCGCCCAACCAGTAACCCCTGCCCGAATCCCCATTCGACCCCCGTTTTTCCCCATTCGACCCCCGTTTTTCGCCGTTTAATGCAAGTTGCTGGCTTCCTACCCTGTATCGGTTAAACTATACAGGCTCAAAGACTTATTGGGCGTTTCTGCCCGGCGTGGTACGGTATTGGAAGCCCGGGGGCAATCACCGCCGCTTTTGTGGTGCTTGAGCGGGCTTCTTACAAACGCATCAAGAATTTTTAATCTACTGGCGAAAGTGGAGGGTAGAGGTTTATGCCGAATCGAGTAGGCAGTCAACTGATGCGAGCGGTCGACGCTGCGGTCTGCAAAGCTGCCGGCGTCACCTTCGACGCGATCCAATTCTTCAACAAGCGCAATCCGAATCCATCATTCACCCCAAAGTGGTCGGATAAGCCGCTTCTAAAGTCGTGGGAGAAGACCAAGCCGACTCTCGGCTGGCCGCGGCAGACCGATTCGCTCTGTCCGGATTGCGTCAAGGAGGCTCGCGAAGCCATCATTCACGGCAAGAAAGATTGGCGCGACCTCATGAATGAGAAGGTCGGCGAGATCAAGGCGCAAATTATCGAGCGCGACGGCGAAGTTTGGATGGTCAAGGACTGCCCCATCCACGGCCACTACGAAGACATGATGGCCATTGACGCCAAATTCCTCGATCACATCGAAAAGCAGTTCCCAGGCCGCGACATTCCCGCGCACAACGATGAAGATCTGCACAAGCATGGCTCGAGCACCGTGCGCTACGGCCGTGGCTCCGTGCTCACCGTCGACCTCACCAATCGCTGCAACATGATGTGCGACCCCTGCTTCATGGACGCCAACCAGGTTGGCTACGTGCACGAGCTGGGCTGGGACGAAATTCAGGAAATTCTCGACAACGCTCTGCGTATCAAGCCGCGCCGCCAGATGTCCGTGCAGTTCTCCGGCGGCGAGCCGACCATGAGCCCGCACTTCCTCGAAGCCGTCGCTTACGCGCGCAAGATTGGCTACAACAGCGTACAGGCCGCCACCAACGGCATCGAATTCGCCAAGAGCAAAGAGTTCTCCAAGAAGGCCTTCGAAGCGGGCATGCGCTACGCCTATCTGCAGTTCGATGGCATCGGCAACGACGCCAACGGTCATCGTCAGGTCGGCAACTTGTTTGACGTCAAATTGCGCGCCATCGAAAACATGCACGAAGCCGGCATCGAAATCGTGTTGGTCGTTACCATCGTCAACAACGTCAACAACGACCAGGTCGGCGCCATCGTCAAATTCGCGATGGAAAACCCCAAGAAGATCGCCTTCGTCAGCTTCCAGCCGGTTTCCTTCACCGGCCGCGACGAAGACATCACCCCGGAGCGCCGCCTGCGTCAGCGCTACACCCTTTCGCATCTTGCGCAAGACGTCAGCCGCCAGGTTGGCAAGGTTGAACCTACCCGCGACTGGTTCCCCATCTCTTTCATCGCCACCTTTGCCGGATTCTCGGACCTCGTTCACGGCCCAGATTCGCAGTGGGGCGCGCTCTCTTGCGGCTGCCACCCCAATTGCGGCGTCGGCACCGCGATCATGATCAACAAAGAGACCAAGGAGTGGGCGCCGGTTCCGCGCTTCCTCGATGCCCAGCAGCTCGTTCGCGACGTTACCGCCATCACCGACGCCGCGCGCGGCAAAGCCTTCTCGAATTTCATGATGGCTTTGGCGCTGCTCAAGAATTACAAGGCCTTCCAGGGTCCCAAGGGATTAACCCTCTACGACCTCTTCAAGAAGTTCGACAAGACGTGGGCGCTCACCAAGGATTCCGAAAAGAAATACGGCCGCACTTCTCCGGATCGTAAGTTTGACGACGCCATGAAGCGCCGCCAGGATCCGTGGAACTTCCTATTTATCGCCGGGATGTGGTTCCAGGATCTCTTCAACTACGACTTCCGCCGCACCGAAATGTGCATCATCCCCTACGCCACGCAGCAGGGCGAAATCTCCTTCTGCGCGTACAACACCGGCGTGGGCTGGCGCAAAATCATCGAAAACATGCACAAGAACGCGACCGTCGCCGAGTGGTACAAGACGCACGGCAAGCACGAAATCTACGCCAAGGGCAAGAAGGTCGATCTCAACACCTACGAACACTCCTTGAACATCGACGCCGAAGACGCCGCGCGCGTCCGGCACCTCGAGCACGACATTCCGCAGACCGCCGCGGAAGAAGATCGCGCGCGCCGCAAGAAGGCCTACGAGGAACAAGCCAAAGTCCGCGCCATCTACGAAGAGCTGGTGCTAAAGAAGGCCCAGCCGACGGTAGTCCAGATCGGCTCGGTAAGCGATATAGCCAAGGCAGTGCCAGCCAACTTCGCCAACGCCGGAAAGCCCGTTAGCATCGCCCCGGCCAGTGGCAACGGCCACACCAATGGCAATGGTCATTCCAACGGTAACGGCCATTCCAGCGGCAACGGCGCCGCGAAGAAAGAAGCAGCCGCCGAAGCCGTCGCCGGCGACTAAGGTCCGTCCTCCCGTAGGGGCGCAGCACTGCTGCGCCCCATCTCGGCAACGATGTTGCAAACTCGAAAGGCCTCCGTTTCACCAGACTGTTACGAAACAAGGATCGAAAAGTAGATCAGAGCGATGCTTCGAGTTCCGAAGCATCGCTTTTTTGCTCTTGTAGAAGTTTTCAGCAGTGACTAAGCAGCCGTTCGGTGATCGTGCGCAGAGATGCCCTTCAG
>WNFC01016033.1_pt1 | contig 14709 bp, 12 predicted proteins | sample 5400541 | NCBI WGS metagenome assembly WNFC01 (sample SAMN13153342, study PRJNA577476) | soil metagenome | isolation source: 120 cm saprolite under Douglas fir tree site 2 hole 2 replicate 1 | place: USA:California | collected 2015-04-18
ATGGGCATTCCCTGGCCTTCTTTGAGTTGCCCTCCCAAGAACTGGCTTCAACTCGGAGATCTTAGGAGGTTACCGAGACTCACAGTACCGCAGTTTCTTCAATCATTCTTCCTTCGGCAAAACGCGACAAGCTCAGACATGAGGTATCCACCAAATCGCATTTTCCCGTCAGGATTAAATCCGACAATATCTTTCCCGTCGCCGGTGCGTGCATTACGCCGTGGCCGCTGAACCCGTTTGCCAGATAAAATCCTGGCACCTCGGGTACCCCTCCCAGGATTGGGTGGTGGTCCGGAGTCATCTCATATAATCCGGCCCACGCCCGCTTCGGATTGACTGCGAGATTCTCAAAGACGGGTACGCGATTCGCCGCCCGGGTCAGAATTTTCTCGATGAATGGCGGATCAAAGTCCGTCTTATATCCTGGCGTTTCTTCCGGATCGTTCCAGGCCAGCAGGAATCCCAGTCCCTCCGGGCGAAAGTGGAACCCGTTTGACATGTCGATGATCATGGGAGCCGTGTGTGGGAACTGGTCGAAAGGTTCGCTCGGCACCAGCATGCGTCGTAAAGGCTTGACCGGCAACTCGATGCCTGCCATGTTCGCTACTTCGGCTGCCCACGCTCCCGCGCAGTTCACTACGACACGCGTGGCTACCGCGTCGCGGGTGGTTTCCACTCCGACGATTCCCTCTTCACTTCGCAAGATTGCGGTCACTGTCGCATCTTTCCACAGATGTGCGCCGTGCTCCGTTGCCCACGTGATCAATCCGGTCATGGCGCTGTAAGGATCGACGAATCCATCGCTCGAACAGAAGCTTCCGCCGACAATGTCATCCGAACGCAACTGCGGAAACATGCTTCGGATTTCATCCGCTGAGAGCAAGCGGACATCTTTCAAGCCCATAGCAACCTGCTTTTCGTAATTCGAACGCAAATACGCCATGTGCTGGTCGCTGGTGGCGCAGAACAAGTAGCCCTGCGGCCGGTAGCCGGAAGGATATCCCAGTCGCTCCTCAAAGCTGGCATAAAAGGGAATCGAGTAAAGCGACATTTGAATGTTCACCGGAGTTGAGAATTGCGCGCGTACCCCGCCCATGCTCTTGCCCGTTGATCCCCTGCCCAGATGGGCTTCGCGCTCGACGACGAGTATGTTTCTGCAACCGGCAGCCGTAAGGTGATAGGCAATGCTGGCGCCTACGATGCCCCCGCCGATGATGACGACGTCCGGTGTGTGCATTAACGTGTTCGCTTACTACGTCGCTTAGAGCGCGTTTGCAGAAAATGAACCGAGCATTGTAGTTCACGGGGTTCGCCAACCGATGGGCCTCAGTTTCTGCCATGAGCCGAGTTGTCTTGACGTCACCCTATTGTCAAACTCAACCCGCACCTTGAAGCCCAGTGCGAACGACCGTAAACTTGAATAGTGCACGTGCATGTCCGCCATAGCCAGAACGCCAGCCCCGCACGGGTGTTAAAGGTTTCGCTGTTCGTTACCCTGGCTTATATAGCACTGCTGGTCATTAGCGGAATCCGCGCGCATTCACTGGCGTTGCTTTCCGAAGCAGGCCACAATCTTTCTGATTTTCTCGCCTTGGTGCTTTCCCTCACCGCGATTTACCTGCAAAATCGTCCACCTAGCGCGACAAAGACTTATGGCTACCACCGTGCCGGGGTGCTCGCAGCACTCATTAATGCAGTCTCGCTGGTCGTAGTCTCCTTCGTCATTTTTTACGAAGCTTACCGTCGGATATTGAATCCGGCACACGTCCATGCCGGATTAATGATTGTGGTGGCCGCTGCCGGCGTAGTCATGAATGGAGTCATCGCGCTTCTGCTGTACCGTTGCAGCCGTGACGTGAATATTCGTAGCGCCTTTCTTCACGAAATTGGGGACACACTTTCGACCGCCGCTGTCATCATCGGCGGCTTGGTTATCTTGTTTACGGGCCAGTATTGGATTGACTCCGCGTTGTCCTTTGGGATTGGCGCTTTGATCCTCTGGTCGGCTTTCGGCATCGTTCGTGAAACTCTGAACATCCTGCTGGAAGGCACTCCGCGGGGAATGAAGCTGGAGCACATTGAAGCAGCCATCCGTAAAATTGAGGGAGTGAACGACGTACACGATCTCCACGTGTGGAGCATCGGCTCCGAAAGCCACGCACTCTCCTGCCATATTTCAATCGCAGATATTCCCCCATCGGTCAGTGAACGCATCCTACGGGATGTCAGGGAGTGCTTGCACATTCAATTTCGCATCGACCATACGACCATCCAGTTCGAGCATGTGGAATGCGAAGTCGCACACGGGTGCGTGATCCCGGTCGGCGGCGAGGGACACCAGCACTGATAATGGGAATGCGGGCAGATCTGGATGAATTAGCCGGCCTCAATTGTCATGCTTTCCGCTTTGCTCCGTCCTGACTCTCGTAGATTTCTCGCACGCGGGCAATCGTGTCTGCCTCTTCCGGCGGTTTGTCCGGCCTGAGCCGAACGATTCTGGGAAAGCGCAAGGCGTAGCCGCCGTTATGCCGGTCCGATTCCATGACGTTGTTGAAGGCCACTTCCAGCATGATCTTGGGCTCGACCTGCAAGCGGAATCCCTGGTCTTCAGTTGTGTGCTCGAGGAACCACTTGGTCATCTCGGCAATTTCGGCATCAGTCAAACCGGAATAAGCTTTTCCCACGTTTACCAGTTGGTTCCCGTCCCATACCGCAAATGTGTAATCGCTGAGAACGCCGATCCGCTTGCCATGTCCGTACTCCACTGCTGTGACGACGACATCCAGCGTGGCCAGTTCGCGTTTCATCTTCAGCCATGATTTGCCGCGTCTGCCGGGCGTATAGCGGGATTCGAGATCTTTAATCATCAACCCCTCGTTCCCCCGCGTCTGCGCTGCTGTAAACAGCCGTTCTAGCTCATCTGCCGACCGGGCCTGAACCATGGGCGCACGGATCAGCCGAGCCGAACCCCGGTCATTCTCGGCAGTGAACAGGAGCTGCCCCTGTGCTTCCATGCTTCGAGCCACCACATTTTTCCGTGCATTGCTCAACAGATCAGTCAGAATCGAGGCGCGCTCGTGCAGAGGGCGATCCATCACCAGTTCCCCTCCGGTGTATAGGACATCAAAAGCTAGAAATGCCACTGGAACGTGCCGCATCATTTCCTGGCTGACCCGCTTCCGCCCCAGCCTCTGTTGCAGTGCACTGAAAGGTAGCGCCCGCCCGGATTCAGTGGAACTACCTTCGGAATAACTCCACGCCACGATTTCTCCGTCCAGGATCGCGTCTTGATTCAGCCCCGCAAGCGCACAGGGTAATTCTGGAAAAGATTGCGTAATATCGTCGCGAGTGCGCGAAAAGATCCGTACTTCATCGCCCGAGCAGTGGGCTTGCGCGCGGATGCCGTCATATTTGTCCTCGACGACCGCATTGTCGAAGTAACTTAGCCCTTCATCTGCTGAATTGACGGGGCTCGCCAGCATAAAACCAATGGGATGAAACAGGTGCATCCTGGCTTCAGCGAGCTTGCCGGCAATAGCAAGCCGCACCGTTTCCCCGATGTCCCCTAGTAGCATGTTGGCGCGTTGCACTTCTACGACGCTGCCGCCATAGGCCTTGGCAATGGCCTCTTCCACAAGACTTTCCTTCAGGCCGATGCGCAGATCGCCGGTCATAATCTTCACCAAGTACTTAGCTTCGAGCGGTGTAGCCCGCTGTAGCAAGGCGCGCACGAGTGCAGCTTTTGTAGCCGAACCGCGCGCTGCCGCGATCTCCCGAAGACTTCTCTCCGCATCAATGACGTTTAACTCGGTTGCACTGGAGCGATTAGGCAAAACCTCTCCGGCCACCGCACCAAGGTCTCCATGCTGGCGATACGAATCAGCCAGCTCGTTTTCTGTCTTTCCGGAAAGTTGTTCCACCGTCCGCCATAGCAACGAACCGCCCACTTGCAACGTGGTTTCTTCATAAACGGGAAAGGGCCGGCCGGAAAGGAAAACGGCCGAGATGGCCGCCTCTTCGGGTGTCCGGGATTTAAGGTATTCAGCCACGATGCCAATCTTTACCAGCTTTTTCGGGGTAGCTGCGATGGCCTCGCAAGCCTCGGCTAGCCGTTGCATGATCTTCTTCGATGCCTGATCGAGCACGGGTGACTGTAAGTGATCCGGAAATTAGCACTTGCAGCTCAGTAGTCAGACTGCGTATGGATCGCGCTCCACTCCCGACGCTGTGATACCCTTACGAATTGATACTCTTTTGCGAAAGCATCATCTAAGTACCATGCGTTTCTTACGTTCCATGTGGCGTTTCGTAGTGGCGCTCCAACTCCTGCCGGCGCTGGAAAGTGGTGAGGAGACTACTCTGGTCGGCGGCCAAGCTGTGCTTGAGGGGCGCTCACCCCATGCCTGGGCAATTGCCGTACGCAAGCCTTCCGGCGAGATCGCGACTCATAGCGAAAATCTGGATCGCCCCTCGGAAAAACACAAGTGGATGGGATGGCCCATCATTCGCGGCGTCATCACTCTGGGGAACGCCATGACACTCGGATTTCGAGCTCTCCGCTTCTCTGCTAATGTGGCGCTCGACCAGATTCCGGCAGACAAACAGGGCAAGAAACTCGAGATCAGCGGCTGGATAGCGGCCGTCAATATTATCTTTTCCGTTGGTTTCTTTATCTTCATGTACAAGTACCTGCCGCTGCTCGCGACTACCGAGTTGCAGAGGGTGAACCCGATTTTCAGCCAACAGATCATTTTTAACCTGGTAGATGGAATCATTCGCCTCGTGTTGTTTCTGCTGTTTATCTGGGGAGTCTCGCTGGCCCGCGATATACGCCGCGTTTATGAGTATCACGGTGCGGAACACAAGACCGTATTCGCTTTTGAAAATGGTGATCCGCTTCAGGCGGATGCCGTGCAGAAGTACTCGACCTATCATCCGCGTTGCGGCACCAGCTTCCTAATGACCGTCATGATCATCTCCATCCTGGTTTACATGCTGATACCAGTGCACACCTTCTGGGCACGATTCGGGATTCGCATTGCTCTTTTGCCGGTGATTGCCGGTATCTCATACGAAATTATCCGGTTTGCCGCCAAGAATCGTGGATCGCTCTTCGCGCTCATGACGGCCCCTGGGCTTTGGCTGCAGCGCATTACCACGCAGCCTCCGTCTGACGATCAGGTAGAGTGCGCCATCACCGCGTTGGATCACGCCATGGCACTCGAAAGGCAACGTGGTGGCGAACTAGTGATTGCCTAGCGGCCCGCGCCGCAAAACTTTCCTTCCTCCTTTGCTAAACGCTTAAACTTGAAAGCTAGATAAAGATCCTGCAACGGATTAACCGACACTTATGTTTGAACGACTTGATCAAATCGAAGCCCGCTACGAAGAACTTACTAATGCTCTGGCCTCGCCCGAGATCATGCAGGAGTCTGGCAAGTACCAGAAGATTGCCAAGGCGCACAGTGAAATTAGTCTGGTCGTCGAGCGCTACCGCGAATACAAGGATTTAAAGAAAGGCATAGCCGAAAGTAAGGCCATGCTCGCGGACGAGAAAGATCCGGAGATGCGTGCCTATGCTCAGGAAGAACTCGACAATCTCGAAGTACGGATGGCCCGCATCGAAGAAGACTTGAAGGTCCTGCTCCTGCCTAAAGATCCCAACGATGAGAAGAACGTCATTCTGGAAATTCGTGCCGGCACGGGTGGTGACGAAGCGACGCTCTTCGCCGCCGAAATCTTCCGCATGTACACGCGGTTTGCGGAAACGGAAGGGTGGAAAGTCGAAGTGCTCTCCACATCGGAATCAGCCGTTGGTGGGTTGAAAGAAGTTATCGCCCTGATCGAGGGAAATCGCGTCTATTCCCGCATGAAATATGAGAGCGGCGTGCATCGGGTGCAACGTGTGCCAGCCACCGAGCAGCAGGGACGAGTCCATACTTCCGCGGTGACCGTCGCCGTACTCCCAGAGGCGGAGGATGTTGATGTCAAAATCGACGCCAAGGACCTTCGCGTAGATACGTTCTGCTCGTCTGGGCCTGGCGGACAGTCGGTGAACACGACTTACTCTGCGGTGCGGATTACGCACATTCCGACCAATACGGTAGTGAGTTGTCAGGACGAGAAGTCTCAAATCAAGAATCGTGAGAAGGCCATGCGCGTTCTACGTTCCCGCCTTTACGAAATGGAGATGCAGAAGCAGCAAGAGGCGCTGGCGAAAGAGCGACGCGCCATGGTTGGCTCCGGTGACCGCAGCGAGAAAATTCGAACCTACAACTTCCCTCAGAACCGCGTAACCGACCACCGCATCGGCCTCACCATGCACCAGCTAAGCGAAGTGATGGATGGCAAACTGCAGCCTCTCATCGAAGCGCTGGTGGCTCATTTCCAGGCAGAAAAGCTCAAGCATGAGACTGCCGCCACAGTGTGATTCTAGTATTCTCCGCCTTCTTCGAGTGGAAGCTCTGTTATGCGCCTGAAGGAAGCTCTCATCTCGGGCATTGGACGTCTCACTGCCGCCCACGTCGGTTCCGGGGAATGGATCTCGTTGTCTCTCCCGCTGTGCTAATTCCACGACCTGAGACCGAACATCTGATTGAAACCGTGACGCCACTTGCTCACAAAGTACATAAACCCCGAATTATAGACGTTGGTACGGGTTCCGGAGCCATCGCGCTCGCATTGGCAAAGGAGTTGCCCAATGCAGAGATCCACGCCACTGACATTTCTCCCCCAGTCCTCGAAATTGCCAAGGCCAATGCCGCGCGCCATCAACTTGAAGCCCGTATTCACTTTCATCAAACCGACTTGCTTGCTGAATTTAAGAATGCAGAATTCGACTTCGTAGTATCAAATCCGCCTTATGTCGGCGAGTGCGAAGCCGATGAGGTGCAACTCGAAGTACGGAAGTTTGAACCACGAAGCGCGGTTTTCGCCGGTCCGACCGGCCTGGAAGTGATCCACCGTCTCATTCCGCAGGCACGCACCGCTCTCAAGTCAGGTGGCTGGCTAGTGATAGAGATCAGCGGAACAATAGTGGAGGGCGTCCGCAGCGCATTGAGCGGTTGGAACGAGGTGGATGTCGTCAACGACCTGCAAGGCACACCGCGTGTTGCCGTGGCGCGAAGGAGTCCTAATTAGCCATGCTAATAGGAAACTCCTGTGGGATTGACTTTTCGTCGCACTCACAGGAGTTTAGCTTTTCATAACCCCCTAAACCAGCCTACTTTTTCTTGGCGTTAAACGGCTGAGGGATACTTGTACGTCCGTCTGACCAGGCAACGAACAAGCCAGTGCTCGCGTTGAAGTAGTTGTCGGTGTAATCGCCGAAATTGGGAATGATGTCCGAACTGGCGGCATTCCAATCAGAAGACGCGTCGTTAACCTGAGCATTCGAACCCGGCGTCGTCGTCGAGGTCGGATCCACGTTCAGGGCCGCGAAAACATCTGTTATTGCTGAGTTAGGGTTGAATCTTCGGTCGTACCAGGAGACGTCGAGCAGGCCGCTATCTGCATACCTGATCGCGGGAAGGAAATGCCAGGCGAATGAGCCCGTATCGTTGTTGATAGCAACCGGAGTCCCCTGCACTCGGAGCAGCGTGTTGAGCCTGTAGCTTTGCAAGAGAATGTTCCCTTTTGGGTTATCTCCAGCGTCATTCCAGACCATACTGACCACCCCTTTTGCGTTACTGACGGCGACCCTGGGAAAGTCGTTCATCGGAAAGCGGTTATAACCTGGGATGAAGGCTGCCGCCATGGAAACGATATTTTGCCTGGCCACAATCGAAGGCGGTCCACAGGCGGAGACTGCAGGCGGCTTGGGCAGGCAACTAAAGGGTACACGGGCCATCTGGTCCTGAGTAGGTTTGCTGAAGCAAGTACCGTCCCCACCGAAGACGTTGGAAGCCCAGTTAAATTCGTGAGCTACATAAACGTCTCCGTTGCCTACAGCTACACCGGGGTATGCTCCCTCCCGTTCGCAGCTCAAGTCTCCTCGGGCCACGATGAAGTAAGGGCGGCTGACGGAACCAGCATTCCCGTTAGAACAGACCGGCTTGGCTGGATTAGTAAGATCGCAGGCAGCCAATTCAATCTGTCCGTTGCTGAGATGGTCCGGGGGAGCAAAGTTGATTCCGAATTCGGTGAAAGATAAGTACAGCCGCTTGCGCCCGGGATCGAGGGTGAGAAAGTCCTTATCCAGAAAGCTGCAAATCGTGTGTTTCGGATCACATTGGCTGCTGATCGCCATGACCTGTGGATCACCGCAACTCAGTGTCGCCGTCGTGCCACTGCCCTTCACTTGGCAAGTAGTCACCGACATTGCGTTTTCTGGAACTGTGAATGGAATGAAAATACTCGTAATGTAAAAAAAGGTGTTCCCACCCACCTGGAAAGCCTCAACGCTGGGATCACCCTCCGTGCTGCTGATTGCACAGTTTGAATTGGGTAATCCGCCCAGGTCCTTGAAGGTCAGTCCGCCGTCATTCGAGAAGCCAAATCCGGTCCCCTGATCTTTGCTTTGAGGAGAACACGGTGGTGAGAGAAAATGCGTTGAATCGTTCCAGGCTTCCACTACATACGGCCCTGCGGCGGCAATCGACGTCTCCGACTGCCCAAAGGCGCGCACGCCGGCCGGACTGATATCCTCGGAAAAACTCGCAGCATTTACGTTAGCCCGGAATGAAGTCGTGCCTGAAGCGATGCGTGCCTCGCGCGGAGAAGGCCCGCCTCCGCCGTTGAACTGCGCTCCGAAACAAGCCATTTGAGCCCCTGACGAAGCTTGCATCGTATTGCCAAGATGTTGACATAGTGGATGGTTAGAAAGCTTAGCCACTCCTGCGGCTTTCGCCTGCACCGGGAACAGCGCCAACATTACTAGCGACAAGCAACAAGCGGTTAATGGGAACCAACGATTGACTCTTTCTTCGGTCACTGGGGATCCTCCTCTTGAGATCGATCATTTTTGGGCGGTGGCTCAGCACCACCTATCGTCGGGCCGAACTACAAAAAAATCGTGTGTCCCGCTACTCGGAAGAGTTTGCGGTTGGCGAGGTGGTTCTTCGAAACTGAAGCTTGGGCCGTGAGAAGCGATTGGGAGCGGTGCAATTCACCTGCCGGAATTAGTGGTCTGGCTTGTGATGATGGTGGTGCCTTCCCCTCCGCAAACAAGGCATTTCCACACAAAACTGCGAGGTGACGTGTTAACGGACTTGTCAGGAAGAAGAAATTGTTTGCAGCTTATCTGTAATGTAGTGCCCAGTAAGCGACCCGCCAGTCGGCACTGGGAATAGGTCGCCTCGGCTTGCCGGTTCGTTTGGAACCTACTCTTGCGAGGATCCCGGGACCGAAATCGCTGCTCAACGGCGGGCTAGCTCAGCTTCTTTAGCAGCAGCTCATTCACGATTTGCGGGTTTGCCTGACCTTTGGAAGCTTTCATAACCTGCCCGACAAAGAACCCTATCACCGTTTGCTTGCCAGCCCGGTACTGTTCGACCTGTTTCGGATTAGCGGCAATAACGTCGTCAACGATCTCTTCGAGCGCTGAAGTATCTCTGGACTGCTGTGGCCGTCCTTCCTCCTCGTAAACTACTGGGAAATCCTTTCCTCGGTCGAAACATAGGTCATACAAATCCTTAAGCATCTTGCCCGAAATGGTCTCGGATTCGATCAGATCGGCAGATAACGCAACACCCTTCATGGAAACCGGTGACTGCTCGATTTCCAGTCCCTTGGCTTTAAGGCGGCCCATTAGCTCACTCTGCACTAAGTTAGCGACACGCTTGGGATTCTTGGCGGCCTTCGCCGCGGCCTCAAATTGTTCAGCCAATGACCTTGTGGCAGTCAGCACAACCGCATCCTGCTCCGTAATTCCGTATTGCGCGACCAGTCGCAGACGTCGCACCTCCGGCAACTCAGGCATGGTTACGCGAAGGTCAGCCTGCCACTTGTCGTCCAACACTAAGGGAAGCAGGTCAGGTTCGGGGAAATAGCGGTAGTCGTGCGCGTGCTCCTTCGAGCGCATACCATATGTTTTGCCTTCGTCGCTGTTGTACAGTCGAGTTTCCTGAGCGATCTTGCCGCCGGACTCAATCACTGCAATGTGGCGCTCAATCTCGTATTCCAACGCCTGACGGATGAATCGAAAGGAGTTGACGTTCTTGACTTCAGTTTTGGTACCGAATTGTTTCTGGCCGCGGGGTCGGACGCTGATATTGGCATCGCAACGCAGCGAGCCTTCCTCCATATTGCAGTCGCTAACCCCTGTGTAGAGGATGATCTCCTTCAGCCGAGTCAGGTATTCGTAGGCCTCCTCAGGTGAGGAGATATCCGGCTCACTCACGATTTCGATCAGAGGAACTCCACTGCGATTAAGATCAATAGCGGTCTTTTCCTTCGATTCGGCAAAACCTTCGTGCAAGCTCTTCCCCGCATCCTCCTCAAGGTGCAGGCGAGTAATGCCAATGTTTTTGTTCTGACCGTCGGTTTTGATCGTGATGAAGCCATGCTCGGCCAGTGGCTTGTCATATTGCGAAATCTGATAGCCCTTCGGCAAGTCTGGATAAAAATAGTTCTTTCGCGCGAAAATCGAAGTGCGATTTATACGGGAGCCCAGTGCCAAGGCCGCCAAGCCCGCGAACTCCACTGCTTTGCGATTCAGCACCGGGAGGGTTCCAGGTAATCCCAGACAGACTGGGCAGACGTTCGTGTTGGGAGGATCGCCAAAACGTGTCGAGCAGGAGCAAAAGATTTTGGTCGCGGTCAGGAGTTGAACATGCACTTCCAATCCGATGACCGGCTCATATTTCGCCCGGAGGGCCTCAGAGATGTCCGAAACAGTGGACATAATCAGTGATTATAGCTGGGCTGGTCGGTTGATTATGGTTTGCTCGCCGGCGCGCTAAGGTACTTTTCCAGCGGGATCTCAAAATATATGACTTCGTCGCCCTTCGCATCCCGAACGCCCGTCAGAAAAAACTGCGCCCCTGCAAGTGGTGTGGAAAGTCCCGAAACATCAAAGAACAAAAATCCCGACTGGGTGGCGTGAGGCTCCACAGCCTTGGCGCCAAACCGGGCGGCTTCGATTTCGTCCATCGCTTTCTTGCCCACCGCCCCTTTCATCTTGGTGCGTGGAAAGGGGAGCGGGTACGGATTGTCCCTGCGCGCGGGATGCGCCAGACGCCGGTATAGGTCATCGGTCGTGGCCGCAGATAGCTTCGTTCTATTAACAGTTACCAACTGCGGCTTCATGCCGGCCAATGAGATCGGCTGATCGCCATCGTTGGAGACGATTAGGAATACAGGAAGGAAACCTTCATCTTGGTACTTCACCGAAAAGATTTGTGCCTTATCGGGCATGTCATAGGGATCAATCGCCACCGTGATTGCCTCGGTGGGATGGCTGTCATGGGCCGGGTACATCTTTGCTGGCTGCGCCGCTGGTTTCACAAAATCCTTCGCCGCAAGGCAAAGAATGGAAAGGAACACAACACAAGCGAAATGAATCGCGATCGTGCGAGCTCGTGAATCGACACGGCGAAATACTCTTTTCATATCTTTACTGATTATAGGATGCTAGCTTTCTCCCTGGTGGTGCCCGCCCGACTCCACGAGGCAACGGGTAGAATGTCATTTCTCCATGTACGTTTTTTACAGTGCGCTGCTCGCCGTCTGGCTGCTGATTACGCTCCCTTACTGGCTAATCCAGATGGGGCGGCATGGCAAGTATCGTGCTGGTTTAGCGCAACGACTCGGGAAGGTCCCGAGCTGGCTGGCGGTGCCGTCGAAACCGGTAATTTGGGTACATGCTGTTTCTGTAGGCGAGGTGCTGGCAATCAGCGGGTTGGTTGCTGAATTGAGAATCCGCTTCCCCAAGTACCGCCTTGTGGTTTCCACAACCACTCGCACCGGTCAGAAGTTGGCTCGAAAACGCTTCGGCGAAGATAACGTATTCTATTTCCCGATAGATTTTGCCTTTGCCGTTCGCCCGTATCTGCAGGCTCTGGCTCCGCAGTTAATCGTTATTGCAGAAACAGAGTTTTGGCCAAACTTTTTACGTCTCGCAAAGAAAACCGGCTCAAAAATTGCTGTCGTTAACGCGCGAATTTCCGATCACTCGTTTCCCGGATACCGGCGCCTGCGCCCCTGGTTGAGCCGAGTGCTGGCAAACATAGATCTATTTCTGACGCAGACCGAGGAAGACTCCAGGCGGCTGGCCGAGATTGGCGCTGCAGCTCAACGTATACAGATCAGCGGAAATCTGAAGTTTGATGTCTCACCGCCAGCGCCGCCGCCCATAGTTGCAAGCTTGCAAAATGCGTTTTATCAGGCCAGTGCTGGTCCGATTCTGGTGTGCGGCAGTACAGTTGACGACGAAGAACGGCTGCTTCTTCGCGCTTTCGAAAATATCCTGGCGAGTCATCCCCGCGCCGTTATGATCCTCGCGCCCCGGCATCCTGAACGTTTTCGCGAGGTTGCTGAGTTGCTGGAGAAACTCGGCCTGCGCTTCTGGCGGCGATCCTTGTGGGGCGGCGAAACGATAGCGGGCGGCGTGTTCTTTGTGGATACTATTGGCGAACTCGCCGCTCTCTATTCTCTGGGAACTCTCGCATTCGTAGGCGGCAGCCTGGTTCCACGCGGTGGACACAATATTATTGAGCCTGCCCAGTACGGTGTGCCCATTATTGTCGGCACGCACACAGAAAATTTTCGTGACGTCGTAAGCTTGTTCCGGGCACAAAACGCGTTGAAGGTGGTTGGTCCGGCCGAACTTCCCCTTGTGTTCATGGAATTGATTTCTGATGAAGCCGAACGGCTGGCTCTCGGCCGCCGAGCGGCGGATACCATACGCGCGCAACAAGGAGCGACGCAGAGAGTACTGATCGCGCTGGATGCGCTGCTGGAACGCTCCGCGGTAAGTCCGGGCGCAGGTGCTCAATGAAAAGTCTGCTCTCCCTCAAGGCTCTGGCCCGCCGGAGCACGGCAAGGTGAAGATGAACCTCCTCGCCCACATTTACGGCGCAGGTGTCCAGGCCAGAAACGCACTCTATGGCCGCGGGGCGCTGCGAGTCCAGCGGCTTCAGGGCCCGGTAGTGAGTATTGGCAATCTTTCTGTGGGAGGCAGCGGGAAGACACCATTCGTGATCTTGCTGGGTGGGTTGCTCCGGGCCCAAGGTGTGAAATTCGATGTGCTGTCCCGTGGATACGGTCGAAACACGCGCAGCACGATTTTGGTGGATCCAGGTGGCTCAGCCCGCGAATTCGGCGACGAGCCTCTTCTGATCGCTCGCCGATTGCAAACGCCAGTAATAGTGAGTCAAGATCGTTACCAGGGAGGTGTTCTAGCCGAAACCAAATTCGGTCCGCAGCTTCACCTTCTCGACGACGGCTTCCAACATCGCGCCCTCGCCCGAGATTTCGATATTGTACTGGTAACTCCCGACGATGTCCGTGATCGCCTTTTACCCGCGGGCCGTATGCGGGAGCCGCTAGCATCGCTGGGGCGAGCCGACGCCATCGTGCTCACAAGTGATGCTTCTGTCGAAGATTTTCCCCATGCTGGAAAGCTTGTCTGGCGGGTAAATCGCGGTATTTGTCCAACAAACCTACCCCCGCGTCCGGTGGCATTTTGTGGTATCGCGCGACCGCAAAGTCTTTTTTCACAATTGCGGGCAGCGGGAGTTGAGCCGGCGGCTGAAGCGGTTTATCGCGACCACCACGGTTACACCGAACAGGACATCCGCCAATTGTTGGAATTGAGAGATAAGAGCGAGGGCGAAGGCTTTGTCACGACTGAAAAAGACGCGATTAATCTAGGCGAGCATTTCTCAGCGTTGCAGCCGTTGGCTGTGATGCGGGTGAAGATGGACCTTGTAGATGCGGCTAACGCCGTAGATACCATGCTGCGTGTTGTAGAGGAGCGAAGGCATCGCGCATGAGAAAAACCTGGGTTACGTCGATGAACAAGCAGTCTCACGAAACCGAGCGTCTCATAAAGATCGTTGAAACTTTTCCAAATGTGACCGTCACCGTGCTCGGCGATCTTGTGGCTGATGAGTTCATCTTCGGTGAGATCTCGCGTGTGTCTCGCGAAGCGCCAGTGCTGATTCTCAAGCATCGTGACCGCAGCCTCATACCCGGAGGCGGCGCAAACGCAATTTGTAATCTCGCTGACCTCGGGGTGAACGTTCTGCCGGTTGGCGTCGTAGGTGACGATGAGCCGGGACGCTTACTGGTCAAGGCATTTCGGCGTAAGCACATTCCTGTCACTGGTGTTTTCAAGGACAAGGGTTTTACCACGGTGACCAAGACCCGAATCTTGGCGGGCATGACTCACACAGCCCGGCAGCAGGTGGTACGAGTAGATCGTGAGCCCGAAGCTGCCCCCAGTCGGTATCTCGCTCGCGAACTGATCCTGGCCGCCCGCAAATACGCTCGCGCTTCCGAGGCGCTATTGGTATCGGATTATGGCTATGGCTCGGCCACGCCCGCGATTCTGAATGCAATCCGCGAAAAAGGCGGATTGAACGGAGTGCCAGTAACCCTTGACTCGCGCCATCGAATGCTGGAATTCTCAGGGGTCACCGCGGCGACGCCGAATGAGCCAGAAGTGGAAGAAGTCATCGGCTCGCGCATCGGCCAGGACTGGTCAAGCCTGGTTTCCGCCGGAGAACAAATCATGAAGCGAATGAAGTTGGATTCGCTGGTGATCAC
>WNFC01017033.1_pt1 | contig 14709 bp, 14 predicted proteins | sample 5400541 | NCBI WGS metagenome assembly WNFC01 (sample SAMN13153342, study PRJNA577476) | soil metagenome | isolation source: 120 cm saprolite under Douglas fir tree site 2 hole 2 replicate 1 | place: USA:California | collected 2015-04-18
GTGCCCTGGATGACCGCGGGCTTGAGGGTGAGGCCCGGCGTCCGCTGCAGCTCCTCGGCCAGCTCGCCCCGCACGGAATAGACGATGTCCACCTCGCCCCGCTTGAGCGCGGCGAGCCGGGTGGACTCCTCGGAGATCACGCGGAAGACCAGGCGCTTGACGTTCGGGGGCTTCCGCCAGTACTGGTCGAATGCCTCGAGAACCAGCTCGACACCGGGAGTGAACGACACGAACTTGTAGGGGCCCGCGCCCACCGGCGCTTTCTTGAACGCCTCGTCGCCCACCTTCTCGACGTATTTCTTCGGCACGATCCAGCCCGCGCCGCTGGCGCTCGTGTAGAACGTCAAGAAGTCGGGCCACGGTTGCTTCATGCGAAAGCGGATGCGCGCGGGATCGGGCGTCTCGACGACCGCCACCCGCTCTTTGAGTGTCCGGGCGGCCGCGCCGCGATAGCGCTTGAAAGAGAACTTCACGTCTTCCGCGGTGACGGGCTCGCCGTTGTGAAACCGCGAGCCTTTGCGAAGGATGAACTCGTAGGTGAGGCCGTCCTTGGAGACGGACCACGACTCGGCCAGGCTCGGCGCCGCGGGCTGGCCGGGCATGGGCTTCACCATGGCGTCGTGCAGCGCGTAGAGCACCATGAAGGGCGTGATCATCCCGGGGGTCTCGGCCGGGTCGAACCAGGTCGGGGCCAGCGAGACATGCACGCCCCAGGTGACCTGGCCCTCGGGGGCGGCGAGCCCGATGCCGGGCGCTCCGGCGAGGGCGAGCAGCAGAGCGGCGAGAATCAGGACGAGCACGCGTCGAGAGGTCATGCACACGCCTCCTTGGGATGCGGCGATCAGGAGGGACCGAATATCACTGCGGCTGCGCCGCTGTCAAGCGGGCTGGGCGATGCCGCCGCGGGGCGCGCCCGGCGCCGTGGTGCCCCAGAGCGCCTCGAAGCCCGGCGGCAGCTCGCGGCTGTTCGGCGGCGCGAGCCAGAGGCGAAGAAGGAGTCGGTCGCGATCGGGACCGCCGGCGTCTTCATACGCGGTGCGCCCGTGATAGACGACGTGGTTGTTGAGGAGCTGGAGATCGCCGGGCTGCAATTCCATCGTGAAGGCCAGCTCCTCGCACACCTCCGCGTGGAGATCGAGCGCCTCATCCTGAGCCGCGGTGAGGAGTGGGACGCCGGGCAGCTTCTGCGCGGCCTCCACGAAGGTCCGCGAGTACTGCGTGGTGAACTTGCCCTGGTGCAGCGCGAAGAGCGGCAGCGCGTACGTCTGGCACTCGCCGCCCGCCTCCTCGCCCTGGCGGCTCCGCCAGTAGTCTTGCCAGAGCAGGGCGTGGAGATCGGGGCGCCGCGCGAGGATCCCGTTGGCCACGCTCACTGCACCCACGATCCGGCTCAAGCCGCCCGCCGGCGCCCTGCGCACGCACAGGAGGGTCACCACGTCGCAGCGGTCGGTGTGGAAGCGCAGCGGCCCGCTCGAGCGCGCCTTCGAGCGCGAGGAGCGGCCCAGCGTCGGGTCCATCGAGGGCTCGCGCACCTCTCCATAGAGCCGGTTCTCGTCCCGCACCTCGCCGATCAGCTCGCCCCTCGCGTTCTGCCAGCGGGCCTGGCCCAGGTGGACGCCCAGTCCCCAGTAGAGGTTCTTCAGCTCGTCCGGCGTGTAGCGATCGACGGGGATGCCGCGCAGGAGCACGAAGCCGCGCCCGAGCTCGAGCTCGTCGAGGACGCTCGCCAGCTCGCGCGCGAACGTCGGCAGAGGGAAATCCTCGCGGCCGAAGTGCGGCCAGCCGAGGCCGCGACGGCGTAGGCCGTCGAGGGCCGCCTCCAGCTCGGTGACGGCCGAGGCCGGCACGGGCCGAATCCAGTCCGTGGATCGTGCCATGTCGGCGCCCAGCCAAGCCTCGGGTCCGGCGATCGGCTCGGCCTTCATCGTGGTCATCTCCTCTCCTCTTCTTTCTTCTTCTTTGGGGGGGTTCGCTCAGGGTCCGAGGAACTCGCGGATGACCCGGAGGAATTCGTCCAGGCGGTCATGGTGCAGCCAGTGCCCCGCCCCGTCAATGCCCACGATTCGCGCGTGGCGGAAAGGCGCGGCGCGGCCATCGTCGGCCGGGTTGCCGGATTTGCTCTCCTTGCCGTACAGGAGAAGGGTCGGACAGCTGATCCGCGACCACAGGTCCTGGATGTCGCGGGCGCGCATGTCGTACGGGGGCCAGGCGCGCACGTAGTTGTCGAACTTCCAGCTATAGGTGCCGTCCTCGTTCTGGTTGACGCCCTGAGCGGTCAGGTGCCGCGCCTGCTCGGCGGAGAGATGGGGGTTCTCCTCCTGCATGCGGCGGACGGCGTCTTCGATCGACGCGTAGCGCCGCGGCAAGCGGCCGGCGAGACCGCGCTGCTCGCGGATCCACTCGTCCATGCGCTGGGCGATGATCTTGCCGCGGAGATCGGCGAGCACGCGCGGCGGCGGGCCGAGCCCCTCGATGGCGGCCAGCCTGGCCACCGTCTCTGGATAGATGCCGGCATACCGGAGGGCGATGTTGCCGCCGAGGGAGTGGGCGACGATCGTGACCGGCGCCAGCCGCTGCTGGTGGATGAGCTGCGCGAGGTCGTAGATGTAGCCGGCCATCGAGTAGCTGCCGTCCGTCGACCACTGGCTGTCCCCGTGGCCCCGCAAGTCGGGCGCGATGATGTGCCAGCTGTCCCGGAGCGCTTCGGCGGCCCAGTCCCAGTTCCGGCAGTGATCGCGCCCGCCGTGGATCAGGAGAAGCGGAGGCTTGCCGGCATTGCCCCAGTCCACGTAGTGCAGGCGGAGGCGCTGGGAGAAGTACGTGTGCGAGGTCGGTCCCGGCATGTTGTCGGTCATGGCGCGGCGCTAACGGGCGAAGACCCCGCTCTCTTTGAGCCCCTGCAGGATCATCTCCGCCGAAAGCGCGGTCAGCAGGATCCCGAGGACCCGGGTGACGACGCTCATCCCCGTCTCGCCGAGCCACCGCCGGATGGTCGCGGCGGCGAGCAGCGCGCCCAGCGTAAGCAGCATGACGCTGCCGAGCACGGCGAGGAGGAGCACGGTGGTGAGGATCTCGTTGTTCGCCTCGCTGGCACGCACCGTGACCGCGGTGATGGCTCCCGGACCCGCGATGATGGGGGTGGCGATTGGGAAGACGGCGATGTCGCGCGCGCCGCCGCCAGCGGCCGGAGACGGCTCGCCGATCGAGCGGCCGAACACGATGTCGATGGACACCAGCATGAGCAGGATGCCCCCGCCCACGCGCACGCCGGGCAGGCTGATTCCGATGAACCGAAGGAGGTCGTCGCCCACGACCGTGAAAACGACCAGGATCCCGGCGGCTACCGCCACGCTCTTGATCGCCGTGGCGCGACGGTAGGCGGGCCCGCCGCGATCAGTGAGAGCGGCGAAGACGGCGGCCGACTTGATCGGGTTCACGGTGACGAAAAAGGCAACGAACGAAGCGAGGAGAAACGCGCTCAAGGGCGGAGCCATGGCGCCGATCGTGCCAGATCGACGCGGACGGGTCAAACTGCGGCTTCCGCTACAATGATGGTATGAGCGAGGCGATCGTGGTGACGGAGGCGGTGCGCGTCCCGTCGTCGGCGCTGACGGTCCACGCCGTGCGCGCCTCGGGACCGGGCGGCCAGAACGTGAACAAGGTCGCGACCAAGATCGATCTGCGCGCCGACCTTGCCGCAATCGAGGGACTGACCGACGCCGCCCGCGCCCGGCTGCAGGGACTCTGCGCGAACCGGCTGGACGCCGAGGGCCGGCTGGTGATCACGAGCCAGGCCACGCGCAACCAGGCGCGCAATCTCGAGGACGCCCGCGCTCGAGTCGCCGACCTGATCCGGGCCGCCCTCGTCACACCGCGCCGGCGCGTGCACACGGCGCCGCCGGCGGGCGCCCGCCGGCGGCGGCTGGCCGGAAAGAAGCGGCGGGCGGACGTGAAGCGCTGGCGGGCCCGGCCGGGCGAAGCGGATTGACCGCCCTCTAGGGCTTCAGCACCGTCGGCGAATAGTAGGGCTTGTCGCCGAGGGCGTCCACGGCGGCCCAGAACTCGAGCCCTCCCGCCTTGCCCGGCTCCTCCAGCTCCCAGGTCTGCCGCCGGTAGCTCCAGCTGTCGGGATGGAGCCGTCGCGCTTCGGCCAGGTACGGCGCCGCCGCCTTGGCGTGTCCGCGGGCGTGGAGATACTGACCGAGACGGAAGTTGACCGCCGCGCGCGCGTGCGCTTCGGCCGGAAGCGGCAGGCGCCGGCGCGCCATGTCCTCGGGCAGCGCGTAGGCGCTCGCCGAGCCCGCGGCCGCCCAGTCGCGCAGCGCGTGGAGATACGCCCCGCGCACGCGCTCTCGCTCGGCCATGCCTTCAGGAGTCATCTGCTTGGTGGTGCGGTTCAGCTGCGTGCGGAACGCGTCGTTCGCGCCCGCCGTCTCTGTCGGCCTCACGATCCGTCCGGATTCGTCGATCCACACCGCCGAGGACACGTTCACGACGCCGTACAGCTCCGCCGTCACGTGCCGCTCGTCGATCAGGCACGGATACGTCGCCTTCGCGGCGCGGATCCACTGTTCCGTCTTCGCGGGTCCGCCGCTATCGAGCGCGACGGAGACAACGACGAAGCTCCTGGCCCGCAGCTCCTCGTAGAGCGCCTGCCACACGGGCAGGTCGAAGCGGCAGCCTCACCAGGACGCCCAGAACACCAGGAAGACTTTCTTGCCGCGGTAGTCGGCCAGCGCGTGCGGACGACCCTCGAGATCCGGCAGAGTGAAATCGGGCGCCTGGAGCGACCGCATGGCTTTGGAGCGGGCATCCGCGCTCTCACCGAAGGACCAGACGCCGTGGGCGTCTTCGTGGACCACGGGCTGGCCGAGCAGTCGCGCCAGCGCGGCGAGGTTGAAGCGGGCGGGCCGCTCGCGCAGGAACTCACTTTCCCGGCCCCGCGGAATGGGCACGCACACGTCTCCGCGGCAGGCGCCTTCGGGCCGAAGCTCCCAGCCGGTGGCGGCATGGAGTTCGCCCGACGGCATCCACAGGTCTGGGCCCTCCGCGGTGGCCGCGGAGTCATATGGCGGCTGCTCTTGGTACAGGATGGTCGCGCCCATGGATTCCTCCCCGATTCGTAGTCGTGCCGTGGCCGCGGCGACGCCCGGCACCCCGACGTCGATGCTATACTAGCCGAGTCATGGTTCAAATTCGCCTGTCGCGAGATCTCGAGGAAAGCGCCCGGGCGTCGCGAGCGGCGATGACGGTAGGCGACCTCCTGGCTCGTTTCCCCGAAGTGCCTGTGGATCTCCGTGACGAACCCATACTAATGGAGTACGTCAAGGCCTTCGGCCCGCTCCTGCGCGTGGCCCAGAAGCCTTCGCCCTGCATGGGCACCGGTGGTGACGCCCAGCATGTGTTCTACACCCGTCTCGTGAACGACCTGGCGATCTATGGAATCGGCCTGGCGAAGCGCGACCGGACGCTCGCTCGGCTTCAGGCGACACTCGAGCAGTACCGCAAGCAGCCCGCCACGTTCGGCTGCATGCTCGTGCCCCGACGCGCCCCGGGTGCGCCGCGAGCCGGCTGCCGCTAGTCCGCCGCCGCGCGCCCCCCCTCGATCAGCTGTCGACCGATTCCAATCGACGGAGGAAGACCTCAATCTCCTTCTTCGTCTGAAGATCGCCGGTCCGCGTCGCCACTTCGAGTCCCTTCCTGTAGGCAGCGAGGGCTTCGTCACGTCGTCCCGCCCTCTCCAGCGCCCGGCCAAGCCCGCGGTGGGCCGCCGAGTAGTCGGGCTTGAGCCGTATCGTCTCCTCGTACTCGATGACGGCGCTCTCAGCCTGCCCAGCGTCGAGGTAGGCGCCGGCCAGGCCGAACCGGACAACCGGGTCATCCGGCATCAGGTCGGCCACTTCCTTGAACTCGGCGATCCGGTCGCGCTCAGGCATGATTAGCCCGGATGGATCCGCTCCTCGGGCACTTCCACCCGCTTGACCCCCTTGAAGCTGAACAGGAGCTCGACCTTGTAGACGGGCGGGTCGGTGGATACCTGCTGCAGGATGGTCGCGATGGCCTTCTGGACGTTCTGACTGAAGGAGACGCCCTGGATGACGAGGCCGGACAAGTCTACCGTCACGCGCTGGTTCGGCTGGAACACGGGCCCTCCCCCGGGAAACCTTCGCGACAGCCTGTCACGCTCACAACGACGGCCCTCCCCAGCGCTCCCGCATCGTGAACTCGGCAACGGACTTGCGCTTGAGCTTCGTCAACTCGCGCACGGGGCGGCCGAGCGGCATGACTGCGCACACGGCGACGTGCCGCGGAATGCCGAGCAACGTCTGTATCTTCGGCTCCTGGGCGGTGGCGAGCGTGGTCATGGTGCCCCCGAAGCCCTCGTGGCGCGCCGCCATGAGCACGTTCCACGCAAACGGGTAGATCGACGCGCCGCTCACGACACCCACGCGCTCGAGGTCCTGGTCCATCGACGCGACAACCTTCAAATCGACGCAGATGACCAGCACCACCGGGGCCTTGGCAATCGGCTCGGTCAGGTGCCTTGGCGGAGGAGTGCGCTCGATGGTGGCGGCGTCGACGCCGGGCGGGTCGATGGTGTTCCACGGGCTCTCCCCGTTCGCCACCTGCGCTGCGTAGCGCTTGGCGGCGAAGCCGCTGAGATCGGCCAGCGCGCGCTTCGTGGCGGGGTCGCGGACCACGATGACGCGCCAGCCCTGGCGATTGCCGCCGCTGGAAGCGAAGCGCGCGTGGTCGAAGATCGTGCGGAGCACTTCGTCGGGCACAGGGTCTCCGGTGAACTCGCGCGCGGAAAAAGTGCGCCGCATCACGTCGAAGAGCTCCATCACTTTCCTCCAGCCGCGCGTTCGGGCGAATGGGAGAGGGGCGCCGTCATGGCCCTGATCCTGCCAGATCGGTGGAGATCGGTCAAACCCGCGATCGGGCGGGCAGAGATGGCTTGACGACGTACCGCGGCGTGTGCCAAATAGGACCACCTCGATGACACCGAAAGAGCTCCGCGGCGCGCTGCGCCGGCAATTGAATCCGCGACGCGCGACCTGGCAGAAGCCGGCCGTCCTCGTGCGGGCGCTCGGGTTGCGCCGTGGGCAGGTGGTGGCGGAGATCGGCTCGGGCCCGGGCTACTTCACGCCGCGGCTGGCGCGCGCCGTTGGTCCGCGGGGCCACGTCTACGCGGTCGATCCCGAGGCAGCCGTGCTGGACGTGCTGCGCCGGCGGCTGGCGCGCAGCGGCGCGCGGAACGTCACCCCCGTGCTGGGCCGCGACGACGACCCGCTATTGCCGCGTGGCCGCTGTGACGTGGCGGTGCTCATCAACGCCTACCACCACATGCACGGGCGCGTCGCCTTCCTGCGGCGGCTGGTCGCGGAGCTGCCGCGGCACGCTCGCGTCGTGAACGTCGACTGGGACGAGAAGACGGAGTTCGGCCCGCCGCCGGGACGGCGCGTCTCGCGCGCGCGCTTCCTGCGGGACGCGCGGCGGGCAGGGCTAAGGCTGGTGGCCGATCGAAGGATCCTTCCGCACCAGTACTTCCTCGACCTGCGCCGCGCCCGCTGACGAAGTTACGCGGGCTATCCCTGCCGCTGGCCGGGCCCGCGTGACGGACCGGCCGCGGCCCCCGGCTGAGGAGCATGCGCGGAACGCTGCTCCTCAGCGCGGGGAGGTCTGTTCTCGACCCGACCCGGATACAGCCGGTTCGCTGGCTCACCCGGGAGTGGACGCGGCGAGGGAGGCGCCGGCTCGACTCGCTGTGGCGCCGGCGCGGGGCTTGGAGCCGGTGCTGGAGCCGGGGCCGGCGCCGCCGGGCGATTACCGCTCAGCGGCTGTGGCAGAGGCTGGGCAGCGGCCCGACGCTCGATAGGCTGCGCGGGCTGACCACCACGTCCGGGCTCGCGAGGAGTCGGCGGCGTCGCCTCGGGCCGCCGTTCCACCTGCCGCTCGACGGGCTGCGCGGGCTGACCACTGCGTCCCGGCTCGCGAGGAACCGGTGGCGTCGCCTCAGGGCGCCGCTCGGCCTGACGCTCCACGGGCTGGGCGGGCTGAGCGCCGCGCCTCGGCTCGCGAAGAACCGGTGAGGTCGCGTCGGAGCGCCGCTCCATCTGACGCTCAGCAGGCTGACGCTTGACCGCCGCGTCCGATCTCGCGAGGAACCGGTGGCGTCGCCTCGGGGCGCGGTTCCGCCTGATGCGCGACTGCAGGCGCCGCCTCGGGGCGTTGAGTCGTCTCGAGGCCTGGTGGCTGAGCCGGGCGCGGGCGCTCGAGCGGGCTCGTGCCGAAGGTCGGCCGAGCCGGTACGGGCACGGCCTCAGACCGCCTGGGCGCGGGCACGATCCGCGGCGCCGGAGCGGTCGCAACCGGCGTGCTCGGGCTGACGGCCGGCGAGGGCGAACGGGTCTCGCCGCGGGGTACGCTGTGCCGGGCGGGCAACGGCCGTGTGGCCACGACGGAGCGGGCCAGCGCGCTCTCGGGCGGGCGTCTTGCCGGACCGCTGGCGGCGACGAAGCTCGAGGCCTCGGGAGTCACGCGCAGCGGCCCACGCACCGGCTCGAGACGCTGGACGTCCACCTGCGTCATGCGTGCCTCGTGAACGGGAGTCCGGCCGAAGTGCTCCTGGCTCACGGCCACGACGGCGTTATGGACGCTGACGTTCCGGTACACGTTGATGGTATTGACGTTGACGACGGTGTTCTGGTTGACGACGACGTTGTTGACGATGCGCGGGCCGCCCCAGCCTCTCCACGACGGCCGCCCGGCGAAACCGGACCGGCCCCACCACGGCACGACGGGCTCGCCCCAGCCCAGCGCCACCCAGCTCACGAACGGCGTGCCGATGGCCACACGAACGCTCGGCCCTCCGAAGAACACGACGAGCGCGGGAGCATAGACGGCTCTTTGGACGACCGGGCCCGGTGCCCAGGCCCAGATGCCGTCCACGAAGACCCAGCGACCGTAGTGGTAGGGCGCCCAGCCCCAGGGAGCAATGTCCACCCACGTCCAGCCGTACACCGGGTCGGCCATCCACCGCCCTGTGCTGTAGGGCACCCAGCCGGGGGCAACGGCCTGCGGAACCCAAACGGCGCCGTAGGTCGGGACCTCGCGCCAGTTGCCGTACTGATCGAGGGCATCCGTGCCGTACATGCCGGGCGGGACATAGCGCGCGCTCACGGCCTCCAGGAGGTGATCCGTGCGCGCGTAGTTCCAGCGGTCCCACGTGTCCAGCTCGGGAGCGACATAGCTGCGCACCATGGGCGTCGGGAGGCCCTCGAGAATCATTTCCTCACTGGCCGCGAGGGCGACAGCCTGGCCGCCCGCCGGCGTCACGGTGGCCCGCCCGCCGCGCCGCGTGATGAACGACGTCCGGTCCGGGGACACGTCCACGCTGTAATACCCCGGACGCTCGATAGTCAGGGCCGCCTGGGGCGTGTCCACTTCGACGGTGGTGCCCGAGTCGAGGCTGCGCAGATCGACGGCGACGCGGCCGCTGGTGACCTTGATCTGCAGGAAATCGGGGTCCTGGTTCACGAGGCCGAGCTGCGTGTCACCCGATGCCCGCACGAAGGCGCGCGAGCCCACCTGGAGCTCGAGGTTGGCGCGATCGGCTGTGTAGAGCTCGTCGCCGGAGGCGAGCGGGATATTGACTTGAGCCGGCGTCCAGTCATCCGCCCCCGGCCGCCAGAACGACACCTCGCCCTCGCGGTAGCTCAAGCGCGGAGGAGTGCTGGTCTGGTCCGCCTGGCCGACGCCTGCCGTGACGGCGGCGCGGGCGCCCGGCACGGGCCCCCCCAGGAGCGCGAGAGCCACCACCACCGCCAGTAGCCGTTTCGCCTGAGTCATCATGTCCGGGTACCTCCAGCGGTTCCGACGGGCCCCGGCGCGAGAAGATTCTTCCTTCCCCGCCGTAAACGGATCCAGGGCAGGCCGCGTCTAACGCAGCCTGACGCGCGTCCCTCCCCGACCCTCACACTTCAGACGGGGCCCGTAGCACTTTCATGTACACGGCGGCATACTTCGGGAGGGCTAAAAGCGGAATTTGGGAGGTGGGGCGATGTCTCAGCCGGCCGGCTCGCCCGCATTGACTGCCAGGACCTGGCCCGACACGCTGCGCGCCATGTCGCTGCAGAAAAAGAGGGTGGCGTCCACGATGTCGTCGGCGGTGACCATGCGCTTGAGCGGCGACCGCTCGATCATGGCCTTGCGCATCTCGTCCACGGAGATGCCGCGTACCTGCGCCTGGCCGGCGATGACGCGGTCGATGCGGTCGCCTTCCACGGCGCCGGGGGCGACGCAGTTGACGCGGATGTTGTGCGGGGCCAGCTCGAGGGCCATGCCGTACGTCATGCCGACCTGGCCCGCCTTGGCCGAGCAGTAGCCGATGCGATAGGGCAGCCCGCGGCGGCCGGCTCCGGACGAGATGTTCACGATGGCGCCGCCCCCGACCTTGATCATCTCGGGCACCACGAAGCGTGTGCAGAGGTAGGAGCTGGTCAGGCAGGAGTCGATGGTATAGCGCCAGTCCTCCATCGAGTAGTCCTGCACCGGCTTGGTGACGCCGCCATCGCCCGCGTTGTTCACGAGGGTGTCGAGCTTGCCGAACTCCTTCACGCCCGCGGCCACCAGGCGTCGGACCTCGTCTTCCCGCGCGGCGTCGCAGACCACGGCGACGGCCCGGCCGCCCGCCGCTTTCACCTGAGCCGCCGTCTCCTTCACGAGGTCGGCGGAGCGCGCCGCGCAGACGACGGCCGCGCCTTCACGGGCGAAACGCAGGCTCAAAGCGCGCCCGATGCCCTTGGACGCTCCGGTGATGATGACAGCCTTTCCGTCGAGCAGACCCATGCCGACCTCCTCGGAACTGAAATGTGTCGGAGTCAGGGGCGAAGTGTCTCTTGCCTGCCGGTCACGTCTTTGCAGCCCAGGCATCCCACATCCGCGCGCCAAAGGCGAGCGAGGTCTCGATGTCTTCCTCGAGGAGGTAGCGCTCAGCGGCCAGCACCAGGGCGGCCGCACCCACGCGGGCCAGATAGTCCTCGCGCGAAGGGTAACGCTCGGCGATGGCTGGTCGTGGATCGCCCGCGGCCTCGCGGTCTGCCCGCGTGCGTGCGAAGGGCAGCGTCGCGCCGGCGAAGTAGAGGGCCTGCTCGGAGCCGCCGCTGTCCGGATGGCGGAGGTTCCAGCCCGTATGGGTGGCGAGCGGCACGCTGAGCTCCGGCACCGGGATGCCCGCCCGCTCGTTGCCGTCGCCGTCCACCGCGCTCACGCGCGTGCCGTAGGCGGGGCCCGGTCGCGGCGGCAACGTCCAGAAGTCCTGGCGTCGCGCCCGCACGTTGTGGCCGGGATAGCGCGCGCCGGGGATCCGCGCGAACACCGGCGCGAGCTCCGCGGGATCGACGGCGGTGCCGTCATCTCGTCGCGGGTGCCGGCTGGCAGGGGGCGGCACACCCTCGGTGACCCAGCGGTCGAGGTTCACGAGCGCCGCGCGCAGCAGCCGGCCGTAGTTGACGACGCCCCGCACGTGCTGCGCCCGCTCCAGCCATCCGCGCGGATCCGCCGCGACGGCCTGCGCGTCGGCGGGCGGCCATATGCCCGTGCCGTGCTCGGTGCCGGTCCAGTGGTACACGCGCACGTCGGGGCCATGCTCGACATCGCGAGCACCCGCGGGATCCGTGTGGATCAGCGAGGCATCGCCGCGGTGGTACTCGAACGAGGTGTTGGTGTAGAAAGCCTTGAGGCCGCCGCGCGGCTCCACCTGGAACGGCAGGAAGTGGTCCATCATGTCCGGCCGGTCCTTCGAATTCTGGCCGAAGCGGTCGTTGAATTCGCCGAGCATGGCGCCGGCCACGTTGGCGATGATGCCGTCGAGCGCGCGCCGCCCACTCTCGTCGGCGTTGAGATCGTGATGGGCCATCGTGCGAAGGAGCCGCCCCGTCTGCGAGCGGCCGTAGGCATAGGCGTGGCGGAGCGCGCCCGGCGCGGGATTGCCCTCGGCCGCGCCGCCGTGCTTGAGCCACGCGGCGGAGTCGCGGAGCGCTGCCATGCCGAGACCCAGCACGGGGGCGCCGACGGCCGTGTACGCGATCTGGTAGATCCGGCCCTTCGCGAAGCCGCCCTCGAGATAGATGTGGCGGGCGTCGGGGATGATGCGCTCGCCGTCTACTCGGGCAAAGCGCCAGCGGCTCCGCCGGATCACCTCCGCCGGACCGTCGGGTTGATCGCGCACGACGAGGACCGCCTCACGCTCGGCCAGGTCCGCCGCTTCGTACGCGGCGTGGCCGCGATCGGATAGCAGGAAGTCGGCCACGTCCACCGGTGCCTGGAGCTGCACGTACACGCGCCCCGTGAGCCGCCGGCCATCGGGGCCCAGGGCCTCCGGCGCCTCGAGCCGCAGCAAGCCGGGCACGCCGGGCGGCAGGTCGCATTGCCAGCCGCACGAGACGACGACCCAGCCGCGGCGCATCAGCCAGCCATCGCCGGCGTCGATGGGCGGATGCGGATCGCTGCCAGGCCCGAAGGTCGGCCGCGTCGCATGATTGAAATTCGGAACCGATACCGTATTGCCGCGATTCACGACGTCGACCAGGAGCCGCCCACTCGTCCGCTCCCTGTCCACGGGCAGCAGGATGGACACGTCCGCCGCGAAGGCCACCCGGCCGGCCGCGTCGCGCGGCGCCAGCTCGACGTCGGAGATGGCGCGATTCGCCGCGTGGCGCGGGTCGATCGAGAGGTGGATCCTGCCCAGCAGCTCCTCGTAGCGTCCCGCATCGCCGAAGGCGCGTCCCCCGGCAAGGGGCCGCCGCAGCGTCTCCTCGAAGCGCGTCACAGGCATCGGATCTCCTCGTGGCCGGCAGGCTTTCGCCGACGCTTGGCGGAGTGTAGCAGGACGTGGCGGGTGGCGGAAGGTGCACGGTATAATCGCCCGGCGAAGGGGGGTGAGCACATGGCCAAAGGCAAGGGCATGCGGAAGGAAAAAAAGAAACCGAAGAAGAAGTAGCCCCGGATGGCCCGATCGCTTCTCCTCAGCTGCGAGGCAGTCAGCAAGGCCTACGGGACCCGGTCGCTCTTCGAAGAGCTGTCGTTCGGGCTCTTCGAAGGCGACCAGGTCGGTCTCGTGGGTCCGAACGGCTCGGGCAAGTCCACCCTCCTCAAGATCCTGGCGGGGCTCGAGACGCCCGACGGCGGCACCCGCTCGGCCCGCGGCGGCATTCGAGTCGGCTACGTCCCCCAGGATCCGGTCCTTCCTTCCGGCGTTATCGTCGAAGAGGTCATCGCCGGCGCCCTGGCCGGCTTGGACGAGGGTGAGCGGGCGGGCGGGATCGCCCGCGCCCTGGGCCGCGCCGGCTTCGCCGACGGGCGCGCGGAAGTTGACACGCTCTCGGGCGGCTGGAAGAAGCGGCTGGCGATCGCGCACACGCTGGCCGCCGGGCCCGACGTGCTGCTGATGGACGAGCCCACCAACCATCTCGACGTGGAAGGCATCCTGTGGCTCGAGGGACTGCTCGCGGAACGGGTGCGCGCCGTCATCGTCGTCAGCCATGACCGGTACTTTCTCGAGCACGTGGCTACGCGCATGCTGGAGCTGAACCGCGCCTATCCGGCCGGTCTCTTCCAGACCGACGGCCGGTACAGCGACTTCCTCGCCCGCCGCGACGAGTTCCTGCGCGGACAGGCCGCCTACGAGGAATCCCTCGCCAACATCGTGCGGCGCGAGATCGAGTGGCTGCGCCGGGGCGCCAAGGCGCGCTCCACCAAGGCCAAGGGACGCATCAAGGAAGCCGGGCGGCTCATCGCGGAGCTTGGTGACGCCCGGGCCCGCGGCTCCGTCGCCACCGCCGGCATCGACTTCACCTCCTCGCAGCGCCGGACGCGCCGGCTCCTGGTCGCGCGCGGGCTGGCGAAGGCCCTCGGCGGCCGGACGCTGATCCGCGGCCTCGACCTCGCCATCACCCCCGGCACGCGCGTCGGCCTGATGGGCCCGAACGGCAGCGGCAAGACGACGCTGCTGAACCTCCTCGCGGGCGCTCTCGACCCGGATGCGGGAGACATCGAGCGCGCCGAGGGCCTGCGCCTCGTCCGCTTCGAGCAGCACCGGGCCGGCCTCGACCCCGCGCGGTCGTTGCGCCGCGCGCTGGCGCCCGAGGGGGAGACGGTCGTGTTCCAGGGCAGGAGCGTCCACGTCGCCTCGTGGGCCAAGCGCTTCCTCTTCCGACCCGAGCAGCTCGAGATGCCGGTCGGCCGCCTGTCGGGCGGCGAGCAGGCCCGGATCCTCATCGCGCGCCTGATGTGCGAGCCGGCGGACGTGCTGATCCTCGACGAGCCGACGAACGACCTCGACATCCCGACGCTGGAGGTCCTCGAGGACAGCCTTGCGGAGTTCGACGGCGGCCTCGTGCTCGTCACCCACGATCGCCTCATGCTCGACCGCGTGTCCACCATGATCCTGGCGCTCGACGGCCTGGGCGGAGCCGAGACGTACGCCGACTACGCGCAGTGGGAGGCCTCCCGAGGCGCGCGCGCGACCTCGCCGCGCAGCGCGGGTGACGCGCCGGCCCCGCGTGAGCGGCCTCGGGCGAAGCGCCTCGGCTACCTCGAGCAGCGCGAATGGGACGGCATGGAGCGGGCCATCCTCGACGCGGAGAGCACGGCCGACGCATGCTATCAGGCCGCGGAAGACCCTGGCATCGCTGCCGACCCGGCGGC
>WNFC01010255.1_pt1 | contig 14707 bp, 13 predicted proteins | sample 5400541 | NCBI WGS metagenome assembly WNFC01 (sample SAMN13153342, study PRJNA577476) | soil metagenome | isolation source: 120 cm saprolite under Douglas fir tree site 2 hole 2 replicate 1 | place: USA:California | collected 2015-04-18
AGCCCGATGGGGCAGGTGTCGGCGCTTCGGGAGACCAGCATCCTGTTTGCAGTGCTGATGGGAAGAATTTTCCTTGGCGAGATGCTGACATGGAATCGAGTCGTGGCCGGAGTGACGATCGCGATTGGGGCGATTTGTCTTTCGATTGGGCATTGAGAGGTCAGAAGCGCTTCGGCCATTTCATCACGCCGTGGAGGACACGTAGCACTGTCACGGTGTCGCCCCGGTGAAGGTATGCGACCAAATGGGGAAGTCCGGCGATTGTCAACTCGCGCGTGCTGTCGACGCGACCCGGTCGTCCAATGCCTGGATGCTCGGCCAGCATCCAGACGTGCCGGAGAATTTCGAGCACTGTATCGATAGCCGCACGGGGGTTATCACGGCTGATGTTTTCCTCAACCCTATCGAGGTCGAGGTTAGCGGCGCGCGTCCACTTGAGCCGCACGCTTGCGCTCCCAGCGCTTGGTCACTGTCTCGTGTTCGACCATGCGGCCACTCTCGGCTTCCTTGAGCGCCAGCTTAACTTCGCCGACGAACCATTCTTCGTAATCGAGGTAGCGTTCGACCGCTTGATTAATCACCCATGCCCGCGAACGGCTCATCGCATGCGCGAGACCATCGACGCGCTTGAGGGTACGGCTCTCCATGCGGACTGTGGTCGTTTTCTCGGTGCTCATATTCAAAGAGAATACATCCGGATATATGCGATCAGCAACCTTGGCGTCACGATATTGCGCGGAACCCTCACCTAACCTCTCCCGTGAAATAACGGGCGAGGGACCGGAACTACTTCACGCATTCGTTCCAGGCTTGGGAGGGGGTGTTGTTGTAGTTGAAGCGGAGGCATGGGACTGACGAGCAGGTGCTTGCGATGTCGGTTAACAGTGTTGTCTGGCGGGACAGCCATAGGTTCAGCTCTCCGGCCATCTGCGGGCCTAGGCCGTTCAGCTCCGGCACTACCAGGATGTAGAGTTCGTCTTCCTCGCGGCGGGCAGTGGACCATCCGCCGGGGCGCGCGAGCGAGGGAAAGGCCTGCATCCGGCGATGGGTGGTTGGGCCCTCGACCACTTTCCACGTGTTGGCGATTTCGATCGACAGATGACTTGGGAATTCCGCCAGCAGTTGCTGGGCGTCAGCGGTGCCGCTGGCTTGTAGAGCGGCGGTCGCGCATTTTTGAATCTCGCTCCAGTAACGATCGATTGCGGCGGCGGCCACCTTCATTTGTTGTTCGGTTTTGTATTGGCCGTTGGTCTTTATCTTGAAGCCGGCCGGGGTTACGAGGTCGGGGGTGAATTTCTCGGGAGGTACGTCGAGTACGTTTTTGCCGGATGGGGCCGTTTTATCGGTTAGCGGGTAGTAGGTTGTGGATTGATAGACGGTCCCGCAGGCGGAGAGAGTGAGGGAGAGCGCAAATGCGAGGGAGGCGAGCAAGTTGCGCTGTAGGAACCTAACCCCCTGACCCCCTTCCCTTTGAAGGAAGGGGGAACCGAGAAAAGCAGGGGCGCGTCGGGCGATGCGATTAATCAACCCATTGAGTGCACGCTTCACCAGAAGGTGTACATCGCTCGAATTGTTGGGTACGCGCGGCGTTGAACCTCTCCGCCGGCGACTCTGATTGCGCCGCGCGTTGGATAGTCGCTGTCGATTAGGGTTCGGCGCTCACTTAGTTCGGGATCTGCGATTACTTCTTCGATGTTGCGGACGGGCGCGCATGGGATTCCTGCTTCGATTAGTCCTTGCACGATCGCGTCGCGTTTTAGTTCGTGGGTCCAGTCCGATACGAGGGCGTCTAGCTCGTCGGCGATCTTGAGGCGGGTGCCGTGATTCTTACAGCGAGGATCGGCGATCAGATCCTCGCGCCCCATCAATTTTGCGAGGGTGCGCCAATGCGCTTCGGTCAGGCAGAAAATCAATATTTCGCCGTCGCGCGCGGGATAGATATTGGTCGGGCATGCGCCCCAATGGCGATTGCCGAGGCGCTTGAACTTCATCCCTTGCAGCGCTGGCGCGACCGCGCTGGTGAGCGCGGAGATCGCGACGTCGAGCATCGCGACTTCGACATGCTGTCCGCGTCCGGTTTTTCCGCGATGAATCAGCGCCGCGAGTATTCCGCTTACGAGGTGGCTTCCGGTGCCCATGTCGATAAACGTCGCTGACGTTTTTACAGGCTGATCGGGAAAGCCGGTGACACTGATAAATCCCGACGCGGCCTGGATGGTATTGTCCATCGAGCCGAGCTTCGCGTAGCGGCTCCCAGAGCCGTAGCCCTTGCCCGATGCGTAGATCAGCCGCGGAAATCGCGACGCGATCTGATCGTAGCCGAGTCCGAACGACTCCATCACGCCGCCGAGATAATTCTCGACCAGGACGTCGGCGTCTTCGAGCAGCTTGAGAACGAGTTCCTGTCCGCGTCGATCTTTGAGGTTGATCGTCACGGAGCGTTTGTTGGCATTGAGCATCAGGAACGAATAGTTCACGCCGTCCGGCAGGTCCGGCCTGCGCAGAACTTCGCCGATGCCCGGCGGTTCGATTTTGATTATGTCGGCGCCCATCGCGGCGAGTTGCAGCGTGCAGTATGGGGCCGCGTAGACTTGGCCGAGATCGATGACGCGGATGTTGTCGAGCGGCAGAGTCGTCGAAGTGGTCATCTTAAAATGGACCTGGCTATTACCATTCGGTGCACTTCACTCGGGCCTTCGCCGATTCTGCGGATGCGCGCCTCGCGATACCATCGCTCGATGGGAAATTCTTTGCTGACGCCGTAGCCGCCGTGAATCTGCACGGCGCGATCGATGACTCGGCCGAGCACCTCGCTCGAGTAGAGCTTCGCGATCGACGCCTCGGTGCGGAAATCCTCGCCGCGATCAGCCTTCCATGCACCCTCCCACGTGAGCCATCGGGCGGCGCGCAGCTCAACTTCCGAGTCGGCGAGCATCCATTGAATCGCCTGTCGTTTGGAAAGCAACTCGCCAAACGTGCTCCGCTGCTTGGCGTGATTGATGGCCATCTTGAGCGCGGCGACGCCGACTCCGACGTTACATGCGGAATACGGAAAGCGGAGACGAGTGAGAAGATCGAGGCATAGGTTCAAGCCCTCGCCTTCGGGGCCGAGGCGATCCTCAATCGGCACCACGCAATCCTCAAACTGAACTTCATTGGGCACCGCCGAAGTCCTGAGCGTGCGAATCGGACGCGGGGTAAATCCGGGAGTTCCTTTCTTGATGATGAAGCAGGTGATTCCCTTGCGGCCCCCCTTCGGATCGGTGCGGGTGAAGACGACGCCCCACTCGGCCTCGTGCGCGTGCGAGATGAAAATCTTGGTGCCGTTCAGGACGTAGGTATCGCCCTGGCGGACGGCGCGGCATTGGATCGCGCCGGCGGGATCGGAACCGCCGGATGGCTCGGTGATCGCGAAAAATGTGTGCCACGCATTTTTGATGGTGCCGCCGGCGTAGGTGCGCTTTTGCTCCTCGGTGCCGGCGTAAATCACCGGCGGAGGTGTGCGGCCGAAGACGCCGCATCCGGGATTGTAGAGGCCCATGCGATGCTGCGCCATTTCCTCGGTCAGCACGCACATGTCGAAGGTGCCGAGGCCGCCGCCGCCGTACTCGCGCGGAGCACCCATGCACCACATCCCGGCGGCCTGCATCTTGCGCGCGATCGGCCAGTATTCGTTCTCGGGAATTTCGGGGGCGTCGGGATCGATGCGCGATTCGATCGGAATAATTTCCTCGCGGATTATTTTCCCCACTTGATCGCGGAGCGCGGCCAACTCGGGCGACAGTGCGAATCCGTTTTCGGTGTCCATCAGAAAAATTCCTCCGCGGGTTTCGCCTCGCGGTCGAGGCCGCGTCGGAGGGAGCTCAGCCAAAGCTCGCGCATCCATTCGAGATCGTAGGCGCCCCAAGTGCCTTTGATGCTGGGATCGATTTTGCGGATGTGATCGATTGCGCTGTCGAGCTTCGCGATCGTGGCTTCGCCGCGTACGACGCGCTCGCCCCCGCTCTCGTTGTGCGCCGCGAGATAGTCCGAGAGCCCCGCCGCTACGTCGCGGCTGAAGCGCCAGAGTTCTTTCTCGGCATCGGCGAGCGGTGTGTCAGACGAAGTTGCCGCAATTGCTTCGTTGAATGTGTCGGCCGCTCGCGCCAGCTCGACTCGCTTTCGCGCGGCCATCTTGGGCGGCATGAACGGGCGCATCACGTCTGCGTAGTCGAGCACGAGTTTCGACGCACGCTCAATCGCGCGGTAGGACGCGGCCATCTCCCGGGAACATTGCGGATGGCGTCCCTGCGCGCTGTCGATGAAGGTGGCGTCGGGATCTCGATCCTCGCACGAAGGCCTCGAGATTCACGGGATAGGCCAGCACGCTGTACGCGCCGAACGTCAGGCACGAGATGCTAGTGATGCCGAGTGATCGATAACAGCGGAGATCGCGCGCGATGACCGACGGCGTTGCGAAGCCGAGGCCGCAGAAGAGGATCGCGTCGGCATAGTACTCGAAGACGTGACCGCGGCCGTCGAAGATTTCGAGGTACCGTTTCAGCGATTCGAGGTAGCGCGGATTTGTCTCGCAGTCGGGGTCGTCGATCGCGTGACTGTAGCATCGCTCGCGCGGCGCCCATTCGAACGATACGTTTTCGAGCGGCTTCAGACCCGGACGCGGATCGATTGTGTCGTGATAGGCGAGGTATGCGACCCGCGGCGCGTTAGTGTCGTCGGCTAGTTTCGCGGCGATCGAATTAACGACCTTCATGTACTGGAGCTGGGGCGGGAGATCGCGGCATTGAGCGCATCGGCACCACGCGCCAGTGCGAACGTCGGCGCCCCAGATGTGCAGCAGTTCATTTTCGGGATGCTCGCGCGTGTATGCGAGCGCGCCTTCGCTGACCAGCGAGAGCGCGTCGGGATTCGAGACGCAGAGATTGCCGGTCGCCATCCGGGCGCCGTCGTCGGCGGCGGGGAAAAAATCGGGACGATCGTCGAATCGCTCGCGCGGGAGGAGGAGTGGCAGAACGTGACCGCCATATTCCGCGTCGATTCCGTGCTCGCGAAGGAGCGGCGATACTTCGTCAATCTTGAACCGGGTATCGTGCGCGTGGCGGATGTAGGAGAACGCGTTGATTCCGCGCCGCGCCATCCAGGGGATGAATTTGCGATCGTGGCGGAGATGCAATTCGAGGCGATCGGCGAAACTGTAGATCCAGGTCATGATGTCGGAGACGAATGCGCGGCGCTTGAATGCGGGCGTCACGCGAAATGGTTCGATGGCGGCGAATTGCCGAGCTTCGATATGTGGACACGATGGCGCGATGCCGGGCGCGAATCGTGCGCCGAGCTTTTCGAGAAAATTGGCGCCGGCGTGAATGAGGCCTCGCGAACTGCCGGCGCGGATTGCGATCGAGCCCACATCGCCGCCTTGCCGAGAGATTTCGAAGCTGTCGTCTTCGAGCGAGGTGCGCGCGGGGCGAGATGATTCGGCGTCGGCGGTGAGGTCGATTACGATTTCGGCACGATCGAGCGACGCGTCCGAAGATGCGGTGACCTCGCGGCCGAGCATCGCAGAAAGTGCGCTCGACAGATCGCGGCTCGCGAGCGCAGAGACTTCGCCGTCTCGGCCGCTGAACCGGATTCGCGGATATGCTCGTGTACCGAAGAGTGCCTTACTCACTCTAAAATAGAACTCCCGCTGACTCTGACCCGTCGTTTTTCCGGCGGTTCCGGAATGATAACATGAGCCGCAGGCTTTAATAGTCCACCACATCCAAACCGAAAGACGCCGACGTCCAACCTCCACAATGCCCAAGCCGAATGAAATTCTCGACGAACTCAAAACAATAAAGTACCCGGGCTTCACTCGCGATATCGTGTCGTTCGGGATTGTGAAAGATATCGAAGTCGCCTATGCGGGCGTGACGGTCGTGCTCACGATGGCATCGGCCAAGCCCGAGGTCGCCGCGAAAATCGTTGCCGATGTTAAGCAGGTCGTAGGAGCGATGTCGGGAGTGCCTGCGGTGAACGTGCAAATCGAACAACCTTCGCAAACGGCGCCGAAGGCCCCCGGCGCGATGTCGGGACCGCGCGCGATTTCCGGCGTGAAACATATTGTCGCGGTCGCCAGCGGCAAGGGCGGAGTCGGCAAGTCGACCGTCGCGGTGAATCTTGCGCTCGCGATGCGCGCGCTCGGATGGCGTATCGGGCTGATGGACGCGGACGTGTATGGCCCGAGCGTCGCGATGATGGTTGGGGTCGAGAAGGCGGTCACGCTGACGCCGGAGCGTCGGATTATTCCGCTCGAGCGGTTCGGGATCAGGTACATCTCGATGGCGCTGTTTATCAACGATGAGACGGCGGTCATCTGGCGCGGGCCGATGGTCACCAAGCTCGAGACCGAGTTCCTGTTCAACGTCGAATGGGGCGAGCTGGATTGCCTGGTGCTCGACTTGCCGCCCGGCACTGGAGACGCGCAGCTCACTATCACGCAGCGGGTCGCGCTCGCGGGAGGAGTGATCGTCACGACGCCCCAGGAGATTGCGCTGCTCGACGTGAAGCGCGGCGTCGCGATGTTCGAGGAAGTTCACGTGCCGGTGCTCGGTGTGGTCGAGAACATGAGCTATTACCTGTGCCGCAAGTGTAACCATCGCCACGAAATTTTCGCGCATGGCGGCGGCGAGCGACTAGCGCACTCGCTAGGCGTGCCGTTCCTCGGCGAGTTGCCGCTGGTGCGCGAACTGCGCGAGGGCGGGGACCAGGCGAGTCCAATCGTCGCGGCGAATCCCACGCATCCGGTGAGCGTCGCGTTTCAGTCGATCGCGGCGAAGGTTATCGAGGATCTCGATCGTCCGAAGCAGTGACGCGCTAAGCCGCATGCTGGAGCACCCGAAAATTTCGCTGATCACGATCACGCGCGATGAAGAGGCGCTGATCGGACAGTGCCTGAAGAGTGCGTGGTTCTGCGACGAGAAGATCGTTATCGATTCGTTCTCGACTGATAAGACGGTCGAAATCGCGCGCGGCCTCGGCGCGAGGGTCGTTCAGCACGAGTTCACGAATTACGTTATGCAAAAACAGATGGCGCTCGATCGCGCGACTGGCGAATGGGTGCTGCTGATGGATGCCGACGAGCAGGCGACCCACGATCTCGGCGAGGAAATTATTCGTGCGCTATCGTCGCCAGGCGCCGCAGACGGGTATCGGATTCGCCGTATCCTGTACCACTTGGGGCATTACTACTCGCACGCCATCTATCCCGACACGCCGGTGCGCTTGTTCCGGCGCGAGCGCGGGCATATCGGCGGCCGAGATCCGCACGACAAGGTCGTCGTCGAGGGACGGGTCGAGCGTCTCGGCAATCCGATACTGCATTTCAGTTATCGCGATATCGCGGACCACGTCGCGACGATCAATCGGTTCAGCTCGCGCGCAGCGATGGAGCAGGAGCCGACGGCGTGGACGCCGTTTAAGATGATCGCGAATCCGGCGTGGCGATTTTTTAATTTTTATTTTATTCGCGGCGGCTTTCGCGATGGCGGTCGCGGATTGTACGCGGCGATGACGGCGGCTTTCTATGTGTTTTTGAAATACGCGAAGCTCTATGAACGCCGCCTCAAATCACGCAACGCCCTCTAAGCCAGTCTTTTATCGCGCGGGGGACCTGCTAGGTTAGGCGACAGATCATGAAACGACTGCTGTCTTACATGCGCCGGTACTGGTTGCGTTATGCGTTTGGGATTGCGTGCACCATCGCAACCGGGACGCTCGCGATGATCATCCCGCTTTTTTTGCGCAACGCGATCAACGCGACTCGCGCCGATCGGATGGATTTGGTCGCGTACTACAGCGAGTTAATGATCGCGTTTGCGGTGATTTTGGGAATCGTCAGATGGTTCTCGCGGTTCGTGATTTTCAACGTTGGGCGCGATATCGAATACGACCTGCGCAACGATCTGTTCCAGCATCTGACCACGCTCAATTCCGATTTCTACCAGCGCTTCAAAACCGGCGACTTGATGTCGCGCATGATCAACGATCTGACCGCGGTGCGAATGATGGTCGGGATGTTCGTGTTGACTATCGCGAATACTCCGCTGATATATGCTCTCGCGCTCATCTTTATGACTTCGCTGAACGGGCGGCTCACTTTCTTTGCACTGGTCCCGTACGTGGTGCTGTTCGTCGGTATCCGCTTTATTTTGATGCGCGCGATGATGGCGCGCAGTCTGAAAGTCCAGGAAGGGCTCGCGGCGATTGGCTCGAAAGTGCAGGAGAGCCTGGCCGGTATCCAGGTCGTGAAAGCTTACACGCTCGAAGAACACGAGGCCGGACTGTTCCGCAAGATCAATGACGCTTACAACGAATCGGGATTGGCGTTGGCGCGGACTCGCGGCGCGATGATGCCGATGATTCGCGGCGCGTCGGCATGCGCGACGATGATCGTGTTGATTTACGGCGGCTCACTGGTCATGAACGGGCGCATGTCAATTGGCTCGCTGGTTGCGTTCCTCAGCTATCTAGGACAACTCGCGTGGCCGACGATTTCGCTCGGCTGGATGCTCTCGATCTATCAGCGCGGCAAAGCGTCGATGAAACGGCTTGACGAGATTTTCAACGCGCGCGGCGCGGATAGTATCGACGCGGGCGACGCTAGCGAACTGCGCCTGGTGGTGAATGGCGCGATCGAATGGAAAGGAGTCTCGTTCAGCTACTTCGCCGGCGATCCCGACGGGATAAACGGCGCCAGTGGCGCCAACGGAAATATTCCGTACGCGCTCAAGAATATCAATGTGAAAGTCGGCGCCGGCGAGAAGCTGGCGATCGTCGGACGCACCGGATCGGGAAAGTCCACGATGGTCAAGCTGCTCGTGCGCTTGCTGCAGCCGACCGAAGGACGCGTAATGCTCGATGGCCGCGACGTAAATGAGCTGCCGCTCGGCGCACTCCGGCGAACGATCGGCATGGTCTCGCAGGAGCCCACGCTCTTTTCCGATACGCTCGCGCGCAATATCGCGTTCGGCAAGACCGACGCAGAGCTCGTCGAGATTCAGAACGCGGCGCGAATCGCCGGCCTCGAGACGGATATCGCGACGCTCGCACATGGCTACGATACAGTAGTCGGCGAGCGCGGCATGGCGCTGTCGGGCGGACAAAAGCAACGAGTCACGATCGCGAGATTGCTCGCGTACGACCCCTCGGTGGTGGTGCTCGACGACGCGCTCTCGAGCGTCGACACCGAAACTGAAAAGGCGGTGCTGGAGAGCCTGGAGCAAAGCGTGCAGGGTCGCACGACAATCGTCGTGGCGCATCGCGCGTCAACGGTGCGCGATTCCGATCAGATAGTCGTGCTCGAAGACGGCGAGATTGCGGAGCGCGGCACCCATGAGGAGCTGATGGGCCGGCGCGGAATCTATGCGGAGCTGTTCCGCCGGCAGTTGCTGGAAGAGGAATTGAGTCGCTACTGAGATGCAGGTCGCCGAAGAACAAGCGCTGGTCAAAATCTACGACACCGCGTTGCTGCGATGGGTGTGGGGCTTCGTGCGCCCGTATCAGCGGCTCTTCTGGGCGTCGGTGGCGATGATGCCGCTGGATATTCTCTTCCTGCTCGCACAGCCCTACGTCATCAAGCTCACTGTCGACGAATTCCTTTCCGGCAAGCATGGCGCGAAACCGCCCGCGTGGCTCGCGGTACTCTTCAATGTGTGGCCGGGACATGGCCTGTTTGTGATGGGTCTTTTGTATCTGCTCCTAGTGATCGGCGAATTCGGATTTTTCTACGGCCAGTTCTATCTAATGATGATGGTCGCGCAGTACAGCCTCTCCGACTTGCGCCTCGCGCTGTTCCGCAAGGTCGAGCGGCTCCCGATGTCGTTCTTCGATCGCACTCCGGTTGGCCGGCTGGTCAGCCGCATGACCACCGATATCGACGCTATCAACGATATGTTCGCGGCCGGTTCGCTGACCTTGTTCATGGACGCGCTGCAGCTGGCCTGTATCGTGACTATCATGTTCGCGCTGAGTCCGCGGCTCGCGCTGTGGGCGCTGTGCGCGATTCCGCCGCTGGCACTGATCATTTATTACCTGGCCGCCCAATCGCGAATTATCTACGGGCAGATTCGCGATCGTCTTGCGGCGCTCAACGCCTACCTGTCGGAGTCGCTGGCCGGGATGATCGTCGTACAGCTTTTCACCCGCGAGCGCGAAAGCCGCCGTGAATTCGACGCGCTCAATATCCGTGCGCGTGACGTGCAGATGATGGGCAACCTCTATGAAGCGGCGCAGTTCTCGTCGGTCGAGACGGTCAGCGCGATCACGATCGCGGTTATTATCTGGATCGGCGGCGGCAATGTGATTCGCCGCGTCGTCACTCTCGGCACTCTGATCGCGTTCATTCAGTACGCGCAGCTATTCTTCATGCCGCTGCGCGAAATCTCGACCAAGTATGCGGCACTCCAGTCGGCGCTGGCTTCGATTGAGAGAATCCACGCACTGATGCAAGGTGAGAAGCCGCTGCCGCTTCCTGCGATACCGAAACTGCCGGCAAAGTCGCGCGGCGCGATCGTTTTCGATCACGTGACCTTCGAGTATCGCCGCGGCGAGCCGGTGATCCGCGACTTGAGCTTCACGGTAGAGCCCGGCCAGAAGGTCGCGATCGTCGGCGCGACCGGTTCGGGCAAGACCACGATTATCAAGCTGCTCAATCGCTCATACGACGTAACCAGCGGGCGAATTTTGGTTGACGGCGTGGACGTTCGCGAATGGGAACTCGCTGCGCTGCGGCGCGAGATCGGTTACGTGCAGCAGGACGTATTTCTGTTCGCGGGCGACGTGATGGAAAATATCCGGCTCTCGCGCACCGAGCTCAGCGAGCGCGAGGTGACCAACGCGTTGGCTCGCGCGCAGGCGCTGAGATTCGTGAAACGCTTGCCGCACGGACTGGCGGAACAGATACACGAGCGCGGCGCGAACCTATCCGCGGGCCAGCGCCAGCTGCTGTCCTTCGCGCGCGCGCTCGCGTACGACCCGCGAATCCTGGTCATGGACGAGGCGACCTCGAGCGTCGATAGCGAGACCGAGCGCCTGATCCAGCTCGCGTTGAACGAACTGCTCGCGGACCGCACCGCGGTGGTAATCGCGCACCGTCTATCCACCATCGAGCGCGCCGATCGCATCATGGTGCTGGGCGGCGGCGTGCTTCGCGAGAGCGGCACCCATGACGAACTGCTCGCGCAGCGGGGACTCTATTACCGGCTGTTCGAATTGCAGTACGCGGCGATGGCCAACAACGATCGCCTTGTGGCGGGCTGACGCGTCGGTCGTGGAGCGCATGATGCGCCGGTCGTTTTCGGCGCTCGCTCGCCGGCTAATAATTCTCCTCGCGCCGATTCTGCTCAGTGGATGCTACGCGGGATATATCGCGCGCGCCGCGTATCAAGGCGGCCGAATTCTTTGGCATCGCCAACCGATCGACGACGCACTCGCGCAAAAAGATTTGTCCGAAGACACTCGCGCCAAGCTGGAAACCGTTCTAGCAGTGCGCAAATTCGCCGATGAACAACTCGGGGAAAACGTTGACGGAGCTTATCGTAGCGTCGCGCCGGTCGATAAGAGCGCGGTGGTTCACGTCGTGATGGCGGCGCCGCGCGATTCGCTCGAGCCGTACACCTGGTGGTTTCCGATAGTCGGTCGGGTGCCGTATCGCGGTTATTTCGAAGAGTCTGACGCGAGCGCGGAAGCTCAAGCGCTCGAGGCGATGGGGCTCGACACGATGGTGCGGCCTGCGATCGCGTTCTCGAGCCTTGGATTTTTCAGCGATCCGGTTCTTACGAGTCTGCTCAAGCTGAACCGAGTCGAGCTCGCGGGCGTGTTAATCCACGAGCTGTTCCATCGCACCTACTACATGCCGAGTGACGCGATGTTCAACGAATCGGCGGCGAACTACGTCGGCAGCGCCGGCGCGGTCGCATTCTTCGCGGCGACTCGCGGTGAATCGGCGCCGGAAACGATCGCGGCGCGCGAGATCCTGGAAAGCGACCTCAAGTTCGCGCGCTTCCTGCTCCAGGAGCGGGCGCGCCTGCTCGACATCTATGTGAGCGATCTTCCGAAAGATGAGATCCTGAAGCGGCGGGAAGCGGCCTTTGCCGCGATCAAGAAAGACTACGCGGCGCTGGCGCCCACGCTCTCGGGCTTGGAGCGCTTCGATCTCGACAAGCAGCCGCTGAATAACGCCGTGCTGGTGAACTACCTGATTTACTTTCACGATCTCGATAATTTCGCCGCGTTGGATCGGATGAATCACGGCGACCTGCGCGCGACAATCAAGCAGATAATCTCTATCGCGAAGACGCATCCCGAAGATCCGTTCTACGCTGTTTGGGAAGTCGTGCGAGCGGCGCCCCCCGCGCCGAGTCCTTAGGATCTAAGAGAGGTCGCGATCACTCGCGACAACTCTGCTTCATTCCCGCCAAAAAAATGATCGGCGCCCTTGATAATCTCGAGCTGCGCAGACTTTCCAATCCTCTCGCGCAGTGTCGTTAATCCAGCGACCGGCGAATAGGAATCGTGATCGCCGGAAACGAGCAGCAGCGGCTTCGACGCGCCAACCGGCACCTGCGCTTGCGTCATAGCGAGCGGCAGCGCGACTGCGACGATTCTCGAGACGTCGGCATGTTCGTATCCAGCTGCGACCGCAACCATCGCGCCGAATGAGTATCCCGCCATCACGGCGCCGTGCTGGCGCACGCCCGGCTGCGAGAGCAAGTAAGTCATCGCCGCAGCCGCATCGTCGCGCTCGCCGCGGCCGCCGTCATGCTCACCTTCGCTCGCGCCGACGCCGCGAAAATTGAAGCGCAGCGTCGAGTATCCCAGCTGCCACAGTGCCGAGAGGATCGCATCGACGACATTGTTGAACATCGAGCCGCCATACATCGGATGCGGATGGCAGACGACGGCGGCGGGCGCGTCGCCTCCGGGATTCGCGAGCAGACCTTCGAGCGTGAGATCGCCAGATCGAAACGTTACCTGCTTTTCATCCATCGATGGTCCTCAAAACTTAAACTGTCACTTTATATTTCTCGAGCCAGAGTCTTCAGTGATCGCTGATATAGTTTACAGTTCAGAGCGATGGACGAAACGCCCCGAATTGCCGCCGACCGGATGCTGATGCGGCTTGCGCGATGGCTCCGGTTGCTCGGCGTCGACGTCGTCACGAACCCGTCGCTCAGCGGCGCTGAACTACTAAAAATCGCGCGCGTCGAGGGCAGAATCCTCATCACTCGCGACAAGCGACTTAAGACTGCGGCGGACGTCGTATTTGTCGCGAGCAACGCGTTTCGCGATCAATTGCGCGAAGTCGTTATCCGGCTTGGGCTCGACGTGCGAGCGACTCCGTTCACGCGATGCTCACAATGCAATCATCTTCTGATCCCGGTCGCGCGCGAACTTGTTGGCCGGCGCGTGCCTCCGTACGTCTTCGCGAGTCACGATCGCTTTTCCGAGTGCGACGGCTGCGGCCGAATCTACTGGCCGGAGACGCATCCGGCTCGAATCCGCGCGATTCTGGACTCGATTGGCTTATAAGTCATCACTAACTCTCCCTCCGGATCGGCCTCCAGACTGGCTTTTTTATTGCATTGCGCTTCACGAGGCAGTGCGACTATAAGAATTTTGGGGATTTTGCATTCACCTTGCTGATTCGAGCGGGGGAAAAAATAATGAACTTCAAGGCAGTTGCTGCTGCACTCGCGATTTCAGTCGCTGCGCCGCTCAATGCGTACGCAGTCTCGCTGAGCCTTAACGGAAACGGCAGCGCTCAATTGCAGTTGGACAGTACGCAAGCGGTCTATGCCAGCGACAGCAATGGGGTCTCGACGCTTATCACGGGAATCGGGATGTCGTTGCGAGACGGCGCCAAGGTAACCGAGGTCGGTGTGCCCTCCATGATGCCCGATGGACGCGTGATCTTCGGCGCCGAGACTCAGCCAAAAGATACTAATATCAAAGCAAAGTGGAACATCTTCATCGGCAATGCGGACGCCGTCCCAAGTCATCGCGTAATCAGCGCGCTCAATCCCAAGGCGCTGGTGGGCGATTGCATCCCGTCGTTCAAGGGTGACCCGTATCCCGTCGCGGACATGGACGGAAATATCGCGTTCATGTCGACTGTGCCGCACGGCCGCGACGCGCTGTTCTTCTACTCGCACGGCATCCTCCATTGCATGGCGAAGGCGGGCACCAATACCAACGAAGGGCACGAGATGACGGTGCTGAGCTTCGGCAGTCCGCAAATGGGTGACGGTGGCCAGGTCGTGTTCAACGCCTTTCTCGGTGATGGGAAGGGTACGCCCGCCGGGCATCGGCAGGCTCTCCTGCTCGCGACTCCGACCCATGGCGTCAGCGAGCTTGCCGTCGAAAACGAGTACGGACCGAATCACACGCTCTACCAGCGGCCGTTCGGGTTGCCCGCAGCGCTCCCTTCGCCGCTCGGGACTCTCGTCGCGTTCACTGCGAAGACGCCCAGCGGTGCGGCGTTGTTCCTATATAGCGGCGGCTCGATGGCGCGAGTGTTCCCGACCGGCACGCTCACTCCGCTCGGTCCGGTTACGTATCTGTCGCCAGGGCGACCGGGGCTGATGCTCGATGGAACCACTGCGGTGCTGGCGGGATGCGCGCGCACGCCTGCGATTTTCCGCCTGACGCGACAACGCCTCGATCTGCG
>WNFC01004830.1_pt1 | contig 14705 bp, 15 predicted proteins | sample 5400541 | NCBI WGS metagenome assembly WNFC01 (sample SAMN13153342, study PRJNA577476) | soil metagenome | isolation source: 120 cm saprolite under Douglas fir tree site 2 hole 2 replicate 1 | place: USA:California | collected 2015-04-18
TCGCCAAAGCCGTCGGCGCGCAGCTCTGGCCCGGCGCCGGCACCGACAAGCCGCTCGAAATCGTGCGCGGCGCCATCAAGGAAGCCAAGCTCTCCGCCAGCGACGTGATCCTTGTCGATACCGCCGGCCGCCTGCACATCGACGACGAATTGATGAACGAGCTCAGCACGCTCAAAAAAGAACTCCAGCCCGCGGAAATGCTGTTCATCGCCGACGCCATGATCGGTCAGGACGCGGTCCGCTCCGCCGGAGAATTTCACAAGCGCCTCGGCTTGACCGGCGTCATCCTCACCAAGCTCGACGGCGACGCGCGCGGCGGCGCGGCACTCTCTATCAGCAAAGTTTCCGGCGCCCCGGTCAAGTTCGTCGGCCTCGGCGAAAAATACGACGCCCTCGAAGGCTTCTACCCCGAGCGCATCGTTTCCCGCGTCCTCGGCATGGGCGACATCATGTCCCTCATCGAGCGCGCGGAACTTGCTGTCGACAAAAAAACCGCCGCCGAACTCGAACGCAAGCTCCGCAAAAACGATTTCACGCTCGAAGATTTTCGCGACCAGCTCAAGCAAGTGCGCAAGATGGGCCCGCTCGACCAGATCGTGGACATGCTCCCGAAGATCGGCCCGCTTGCCAATCTGCCCAAAGACGCCAAAGTCGACGAGAGCCAACTCAAGCGCCTCGAAGCCATCATCAATTCCATGACCAATCAGGAGCGCCGCGACCACAACGTCATCGACGGCAAGCGCCGCAAGCGCATCGCCAAAGGCAGCGGCACCTCGGTGCAAGAGGTCAACCAAGTCCTCAAGCAATACATGCAAATGCGCCAGATGATGAAGCAGTACGGCACGCTGGCTGCCCGCGCCAAAATGAAAGGCCTCGGCAAACTCGCTGGACTTTCATGAAGGCACAGTCACTGAAATAGGTCGACAACTTTGAGCGCGAGAGCTTCCGGGTCCAGGTCGGTGCGGTTGCATAGAACAAGGATGGTGAGCTTGTCTGCGACGAAACGTACGATGTAAGTGTGAAAGCCCGTCGTGTCGCCGTAGTGCCACATGCGCGCTCGGCCGCGATACGGATCGAGGAACCAGCCGAAACCGTAAACCACCGGCGTTCCTTCCAGCCGGTCCGAATTTGGCGGCCATCTCGGTTGCGAGCCATCCGCCAGCTTCACCGGAGTGAGCGCCGCCTGCATTTCCTCTTCGCTAAGCAGCGTGTGTTGCGCCAGCGCTTCGTCCCATTTCGCGAGGTCCTCCAGCGAAGAATAAATCCCGCCGTCGCCCAGCGTCGCCGAAGTCGAGCTCTGGTCCGTTTCCTTCCACGCCTCGCCTTCTTTCGAGTGGCCGTAAGCGCGCCGCGAAACCTCGCTTTGGCCTTTTTCATAAGCAAGCGTTTGCGTCATCCCAAGCGGAGCAAAGATGCGCTCGCGCAGAAACTGCGCGAAAGTTTTGCCGGAAACCTTCGCCACGACCAAACCAAGTACCACGTAGCCGGAATTGCTGTAACTCCACCGCGTTCCCGGCGCAAACTTTCCTGCCGTCTCCTTCTCCAAAAGTTTCAGCACTTCGGCGTCCTGAATCTGCCGCGTTTCGCTCCAGATCGCCGCGCCTCTGCGCTTTTCCGCCGCGGCCATCAAGTCTTCGTAATCGGGCAAACCGGAGGTGTGGTTCAACAAATGGCGAATAGTGATCGCCTTCCCGTACGCCGGGAAATCCGGGAACACGTCGGTAAGGTTTTCTTCATCGCGCAGCTTGCCATCATGCACCAGCAGCATGACAGACATCGCGGTGAACTGTTTGCTGCACGAAGCCAAGCGAAAATTAGTTTGCGCATCGATCTTCGCCAAAGTGCGCAACTCCCGCACGCCATACCCGCGTTCAAACACCGTGCGCCTTTCTTTGCGCACCAGCACCGCGACGCCGGGAGATTTGTCATCCGCGAGCGGATAAAAGATCCGATCGATCTGACTGGCCAAAGCGTCCTCGGCGGCGATTGCGTTTCGGCTCGGTAAACACAGCGAAAGCACCAGCGCCGCAACAAAACAAGAACGATTCCGCAAGACGCTTTTCCTCCGTGCGCAGCATATCACCGGGCGTCTCGCCGAGCCGCGCTGCTTGCGCTGGTAGCCCTGGCCGCCTGCGACGTCCCCGCGCGCCGCGACCAGGGTCGACCCGATGGTGGCGCTGCGCTACGAATGAAGCTTCGCTGCTCTGGATTCCCCCGAACGTCGCAAAATTCCTGAAAGCGCTTGAAAACAAGAGCATTGGCGCGTCTGAACGTCCGAAAGTCTGAAGGTTTGAATGTTGCGAGGGGTACACCCGTGGCGACAGGAAGTATGCGCAATCGAGTGAGGGCACAGGGGATAGAGGCGCCACGTGGCGCATATGACGGACAAACACATGGGTTAGAGGTTGGATGTTCGAGGTTGGACGAAGGCCGAAAGGCACCCCCAACCCGGGTGTTTTACAAAAAGAGGCTGCAAGCTGTTGAAAACAAAGGAGAGGGGTTGGAAAAAGAGAGTCAAGAGGCTGCAAGAGATTGACAGCACAAGGGTTAAGGCTGGAGGGACGGAAGCGGTGTACGAGGTTTGTTCGAGATAACACACGAAATGCTACTATACGTTCGGTATGTTTGTCAATGGTAAACTTAAGTTCCTCGTTCTGAATGGGTTGCGGAGAGGAATAGACCGACCCACCCTTTGCGAGAAACAAAAGCGCAAAGGATGGGGCACCCGCAAAGAAAAACAGACCCACGTGTAAAACCGATACGTGGGGCACCCCAACTCGTCGTCCGTCGGTTGCGTCCGGACCAAGCGGCGTGCCGTCTCTGGATCGACACTGGTTGGACATATTAGGGTTAGGGACGCGAGGTCTGCTTCGGCCCGCTGGCAAGTTCGAGGATATAGGTACGCCGATGGGGGCCGGCGCTGTGCTCTTTGCGGCAGCAAATCCTGCCGAAGGTGCGGCGGTCACGACCGGCGTAATAGTCTCCAGTCAAATCATCGTCATTCGACAATCTCAACATGGCGGTGCCGTAGTGCATGTGCAGGGTGCGCATGGCGTTGGCCAGCGGCTGATTCTGATACTGGTAGGTCAAGGCGAGGCCATCCGGGTCGTCCACTTGAATGACGGCGGCACAGCTACGCGAGATGGAGGTTTCCGTGGTGAGGAACACGGAGATTTGCGTCCAGCTCTGGAAGATATTGATCATCAGCTCGTGGCGTTTCACATGGCCGTCAAACGAGGAGAGGAGGTAACCGCGCCAGCATCCGGTCAGGTTGGGGACGCGGACCAATCCCAACTTGCGCACGAAACGGTTGCGCCAGAGCTTACGATCAAAGAGAGCGTAGAGCGCTCCGTAGAACGCCAACGTGGAGGGAGCATCGAGCCACCAGGGCAGGGAGAAGTGCAGGAGCGCCAGGATCTTGAACGACACCCAGGCCAAAGCAATGGCCACAGAGGCCAGGAAAAGAGGAACGACCCTCCTTTCACCCGAGTCCGTGCTGTAGCCGTGCATACTTCACCTGCTCGACTCACCCGAGCCGAGCAGGCCTTAAGGGGCCTGCCGGGTCGCGCCTTCCATCCGCAATCGCAGCTGAGAAGGGCCCGAGAACATCCAACTTCGCCGGTGAGGTGAGTTCCCCAAGAGAGAAGCGGTTGGTACGCCCGGAGCGAGCAACTGCTAGACGGCGGCGCCTTTATGCCTTGTTAGAGTACTAGCTCTGGGAGAAAGGTTGGATGGCATATTCTGCAGGCGCCAAGTGCGTCGCTATACGAACGGCCAAGACGCGAAGGGGGTTTCGCGGGAATGGAGTAGCGAAGGACGTTACGGGCGGAAAGCCTGCTACGCGTCCGGCAAGGATAGATTCAGGATTCAGAGGGAAAAGGCCAGTGCAGCTCTTCCGCTGTATTATCGTCGGCGAGTTATGGATACTCGCAGGCGAGGCGCACGGCTTTGGTCAGTGCGGCGACCTTGTCTTCGAGCTCGGCCTCGGTGATGCGCGCGGGGATGGGCGGCTGGGTATCTGAGAGCGGTGGAGCGCCGACGAAAAACCCGGAGTAGCCGGGTTTGAAATGGGTCAAATCGAGATCGTTGCCGGAGATGACCGGGGCCTGGGAATAAAGGTCGTGGCGAAGCTGATCAAGCTGCTGCTGTGTGGCCTGCAACTCTGTTTTGAGCTTCTTGGCTTCAGGACTATCGCAGCCTGTGGCCGGTGGAGCTGGCGCTTCGGTAGTTGCGGACTGCAAGGGAAGGGCTGCGCTCGGCAACGAATACTGCACCTCGAGGTCGTCGTTGGTGATGACTTTCGGATGCCGAGTGGAATTCGCTATGCGTTCGCGGGTGTTGCGCGCAGCTTCGACGACGGATTGGGTCTGAGACGGCGATTGCCGTGGGCGCGCGGGCACGGCAAAAGCGAGGGGCAGAGAGGCTAGGAGGAGAGGTGTGGCGAGCAACGACGTTACTACGTGCGATCCCAAAAGCCCCGGGAAATTGTTCTTAGTCATAGCAACACCAAGCGTCTGAATGGGTAAGGCTATCATGTGAGATGCTCGATCGGCGAAAAAAGTTCGGGCAAAGAAGTTTGGTCACATCGGCTTGCGTGTGGATGAACAGTGCGCCACGGTCCCTCCACTCCGCGGCCGGCGCTCGGAAGGTGAGCGGCGGAAAAAGCCGGCCGCTCCGGTGGGGATGACCCCGGGGAGAGTCGCAGTTACGGCGCGAGTACAACCCCTTGTCGACGCGGCGTGGGCACATGCTATACTTTGTAACTCGTCCCTAGGTGGTTTTGCACTATGGGCCGGTGAGCAGATTCGGGCCCGTGCCCGGCGAGGCGGGCAGCTTGGCGCCTTACGCTTATTAGGGGGAATTATCGCAGAACGCAACTTCCGGCAGAGTGACCGCACGCGCGTGAATGAGCGGATTCGGGCTCGCGAAGTCCGGGTGATTGATGAGCAAGGTGCCCAGCTTGGGGTGATGCAGCCGTACGAGGCTGTTCGTATGGCGCGCGAACGGGGACTGGACCTCGTGGAAATCTCGCCGACGGCGGATCCGCCGGTCTGCAAGATCACCGACTACGGGAAATTTCTTTACCAGCAGAACAAGCAGGCGCATCAGCAGCGCAAGAGCAGCCGCGGCTCGACACTCAAGGAAGTAAAGTTTCGGCCGGCGACCGCGGAGCACGATTATCAAGTTCGTAAGAATCAGATCATCCGATTCCTGGGGGAAGGGCACAAAGTGCGCGCCATGATTTTTCATCGCGGACGCGAGATGGCACATCAGGAAGTGGGCCGCGCCAAGATGACGCGCCTACTGGGCGAGATTGGTGATCACGGGCAGATTGAGACGATGCCGCGCATGGAAGGCAATGTTCTGGTGGCGCTGCTCGCTCCCAAGAAGGGCGCGCCCGCGGCGAAACCGAGTTCGCCGCAGCCCGCGCAGCAAGCGCAATAGCTTTTGCAAAACAAGAGGGGAAATTGCGGCCATGCCAAGAAATTCGACTAAGCCGAAAAGGAAACTGAAGACGCATCGCGGGGCGGCCAAGCGTTTCAAATTTACGGCTACAGGCAAAATCGTCCGCGCGCATTCCGGCAAGCGCCATTTCACGGGCACCAAGGCGCAGGGACGCATGCGCAAGCTGAAGAAGCTGACGCTGGTCAACCGTACGGACGAAGCCGCAGTGAGGCAAATGCTTCCCTATGGCTAAATCTTTGCGCCGTCATTCCGGGCGCATCCGACGTGTCCTAAGCTGTGTGCGAAGGATGAGGATGCGCGAAGAATCTCAGGGCAGTTCTCAACTCGATTTGCAAAGTTGAGGAGCAGTACAGCGAGGGGCAAGCCTCGCAAATCGTGCCAGGCAGCGCTTCACGGGTGCCTGCCGGCCGATACGAAGCATCAACCGAGACAAACCCGCTGCGTCGGCTCGTTTTCTGCGACTGACCGCGCCTGTTTTGTCTCGACAAAAACAAGGAGAAACCCATGGCACGCGTAAAACGCGGCACGAAACGCCGCGCTCGCCGAAAGAAGTATCTCAAGCGCACAAAGGGCTTTTTTCTTACCAAGAGCAAGTTGTACCAGTCCGCACAGGAGGCTGCCAATCGCGCCGATCGCTACGCCAAGCGCGACCGCCGCGTCAAGAAGCGCGAGTATCGCCGCCTGTGGATTCAGCGCATCGGCGCCGCCGCGCGCCTGAATGGCTTGACGTATGGGCAACTGATTCATGGGCTGAAAACCGCCGGCGTGACGCTCGATCGCAAGGTGCTGGCCGATCTTGCGGTCCTCGATGCCGCCGCATTTGCGCAACTGGCCACGAAGGCCAAAACCGCCGCGCCGCCGCCGAAAAAGACGTAGGGGCGCAGCATTGCTGCGGCCCCATCTCGGCTAGGTCATTGTCATGAGCACGCCCGAAAACAAAACGGCGCTGCCTCTCGTGCATCTCGGTATCACTCGTCCCGAGGAGCTCGCAACCCTCTTCGCCGGCCTTCGTGGGCGCTTTGATGAAGAGTGCGCGTGCGCCTGCGACGAGTCTTCCTGGAAACAATTCCGCGACGCCTGGCTGGGCCGCAAGTCCGGCGTGCTAACACAAATAACGGACAACTGGCTCAAGCCCGCCAGTCAGGAACTCAAGCGGGTCGTGGGCCAGGAGCTCAATCAACTCCGCGCCCACGTCGAGTCCAAAGTCGAAGAGCGCCGCAAGGCCATCGAAGCCGGCGCGGAGGAAGGCGCGCTGGCTCGCGAACGCGTCGATCTCTCTCTCCCCGGCGTCATCCGCCCCATTGGCTCGCATCATCTGATTCGCCAAGTGTTTCAACAAATCGAGGACATCTTTTTCTCCATCGGCTTCTCGGTCGTGGAAGGCCCGGAGATCGAAACGCCTTACTACAATTTCGAGGCCCTCAATATTCCTGAGTTCCATCCGGTTCGCGACGATATGGACACGTTTTACCTCGATCTGCCCAAGAGCGCGGCGCAGCCGCTGCTGCTCCGCACACACACGTCGCCGATGCAGATTCGCACGATGGAGAAGGGCCAGCCTCCCGTGCGAGTGATTGTTCCGGGCAAGGTCTATCGGCGGGACAATCCCGACGCCACGCATTCGTTCATTTTTCATCAGGTCGAAGGCCTGGCGGTCGATCACGACATCACCTTTTGCGATTTCACGGGCACCATCGAATACTTTGTAAAGCAATTCTTCGGTCCCGGGGTGAAGACGCGTTTCCGTCCCAGCTATTTCCCATTCACCGAGCCTTCGGTGGAATTTGACGTGTCCTGCATTTTCTGCGGCGGCAGCGGCTCCGCAGCAGGCGGAGGGACCTGCTCGAAGTGCAAAGGCTCCCGGTGGATTGAACTGTTTGGCGCCGGCATGGTCGATCCGGCGGTGTACGGGTTTGTGAAATACGATGCGAGAAAAGTGAGCGGCTTCGCTTTCGGCATGGGCATCGACCGCCTAGCCATGCTCAAATATGGCATCGACGACATACAAGTGTTTTTCCAGAATGATGTGCGGTTTCTGCGCCAATTCCCATGACTTTTACCGATGCCAAACAGCGCTTCTCTGGCCGCGTCGCTGACTACGTCCGCTACCGCCCGAGCTACCCATCCGCTCTGCTCGAGCTTCTGCGCGGCGAATGCGCACTTCGCCCCGGTCACGTGATGGCCGACATCGGTTCCGGCACCGGCTTTCTGAGCGAGCTGTTCCTGAAAAACGGCAATCGCGTCTACGGTGTTGAGCCCAATAAAGACATGCGCCAAGCCGGCGAAGAATATCTGGCCTCCTACGACGGGTTCTCGAGCATCGAAGGTTCTGCGGAAGCCACCACTCTGGATGATGCCAGCGTGGACTTTGTCACCGCCGGACAATCCTTTCACTGGTTCGAGCCGGATTCTGCCCGCCGCGAGTTCGTTCGCATCCTCAGGCCTAGCGGATGGATGGTGATCGCCTGGAACGATCGGCGCATGGAGGAAGCGCCATTCACGCGTGCGTACGAAAATATCATCGAGCGCTTTGGCATCGACTACAAAAACGTGAAGGACTCGTATCCTGAGGCGGAGCGCATCCGGAGTTTCTTGAGCGCTTTCTCGCGGCGGGACTTACCGAATCATCAGATACTGGACTGGGACTCGCTGTGCGGCCGGCTGCGCAGCAGCTCTTTCACTCCCACCGAAGGTCATCCCAATTTCGCGCCCATGATGGAGGAGCTGCGGAAGCTCTTCGACGCTTACCAGCAAGACGGTCAAGTGCGCATGGACTATTTCACGCGCGTTTATTACGGGCAGTTGAAGGCCGGCGCATGAAAATCGTCTACAACTGGCTCAAAGACTTCGTCGAAGTGGCGGCGACGCCCGACGAACTCGCTTCGCGACTGGCTTTGTCGGGCACGAACATCGGCGGCATCGAAACAGGCGCACACGGCCCGGTCATTGACGCCGAAGTTTCTTCCAATCGGCCCGATTGCCTCGGGCACTACGGCATCGCCCGGGAAGTCGGCGCTGTCTACAAGCTTCCGCTGAAACCAGTTTCGCCGAAGCCACAGGAAAGCAAGGGTGCAAAAGCCAGCGACGCCGCGCGTGTGGAGATTCAATCTCCCGAACTTTGCGGCCGCTTCACCGTGCGGGTGATTCGTGGGGTAAAAATTCAGCCGTCTCCGCCATGGCTAAAGGAGCGCCTCGAAGCCTCTGGCGTCGCCAGCATCAATAACGTGGTTGATGTAAGCAATTACGTGATGCTTGAGCTCGGGCATGCGCTCCACGCCTTCGACTACGACAAAGTGCGCGACCACCGTATCGTTGTCCGCCGCGCCAAGCCCTCGGAGAAAATTCGCACCCTCGACGGCATCGAGCGCGTGCTTGCCCCCGGCATTTGTGTGATTTGCGACGGCGACGGTTCGCGCGCCGTGGGCATTGGGGGGATCATGGGCGGGGCCGAAACAGAAATCTCCTTCTCCACTAAGAATGTGTTGATGGAGTGCGCCTGGTTTGATCCTATTGCCATTCGCCGCGCCACGCGCATCCTCAAACTGCACACCGAAGCCTCCACGCGCTTTGGCCGTGGCGCCGATCCGGAAATGGCCGAGCTCGCCTCGCGCCGTTGCGCCGAGCTAATCCTGCAACTTGCCGGAGGCGAACTCCTCGCGGGAGTGGTCGATGTCTACCCCGGCAAGCGCGCGCCAAAGAGAATTCTGCTTACACGCGCCGAAGTCTTGCGCGTCATGGGCGCCGACGTTCCCGACAAACAGATTGAATCCAGCCTCCGCGCGCTCGGTTTCGCTCCCGTGCGTGTCGATCAAAATCGCGGCGCTGAAGGGTCGCTCCTTGCTGCTTGGGAGTGCACGCAGCCTTCCTGGCGCGCGGAAGTCGAGCGCGAAATCGATCTCATCGAAGAAGTTGCCCGCATCTACGGCCTCGACAAATTTCCCCCGCGCCTGCCCGCAGCCCGCCAAGGCGCCGCGCGCCTGTCGCACTATGAAGCAGAAGCGCAGCTGCGCGAGCGCCTGATCGGCCTCGGCTACCGCGAAATTCTCACGATTCCGCATGTCGCCGAAGATCGCGACGCGCTCTTCCGTCCGCCCGACGTGCAACCCGCGCGCCTCGCCAATCCGCTTTCAGAAGAAGCCAGCGTGCTCAAGTCCACCGGCATCGTGACCATGACGGCGGCCCTCGAATGGAATCTCAACCGCGGCCAGCGCAATCTCCGGCTATTCGAGATTGGTCGCCACTATCGGTTGCACGGCACTGAGTCCGTCGAGACGCCCATCCTTACCATCGGCGCCACCGGCGAAGCACGCGAAAAAGGCTTATACGATACAGCGCGTGACTATTCCTTCGCCGATTTGAAAGGCGATCTCGACGCGCTTGGCCAGTTCACGAGTCCGTCAACAAGCGCCACCGGCTTTCAGTGGGACCAAAGCGGACCTAGCTGGCTCGATCCGGCGCGCGTTGGCACGATCTCGGTTTTCACAAATCTCAAAATCCAAGTCGGTTTCGCCGGCCAGCTCGTCCGCCGCATCGCCGAACGCTTGAAACTTCGGCAAGATGTATTCCTCGCCGAATTGGCTCTCGAACCTTTTTTCTACACATCGATGCACCTTGCGAAAGAAGCGCGGCGCTACTTACCCTTGCCGCGATTTCCCTCGGTCGAGCGCGATTTCTCGCTTCTGCTCTCGGACGGAACGCACTTTTCCGATGTTGTCGCCGCGATTCGCTCCCTGAACATCGAGGAGATCGCGTCCGTCGAAGCAATCGACCTCTTCCGCGGCAAGAACGTCCCCGTCAGAAAATACTCCTTGCTCGTGCGCGTCACCTTTCAAAGCCGTGAAGCGACTCTGACCGAAGGGCAGCTAACGGATTTCTCCGCGCGCATCGTCGGCGTCCTTGAGAAGCAGCTAGGCGCGCAGCTGCGCGCTTCGTAACTTACCTGTCGTTGAAGACATGTGCGCGCTTCCCCGAGAGCCAGACTTTCTGAACGAAATTCCGGTTAGGCGAGCGCAATCCCCTAGGGCGAGACAGATGCGCCGGCGGGTGCTTGCGCCCGATAGGAACTGTAATATTCCACTTTGTTCAGCAGTTCGCGGAGGCGCTTGCGCGCTTTGTGGAGCTGGGATTTGGAATTGCCGATGGAACAGCCAAGCATGCGGGCGATTTCGTTGTGTTCGTAGCCGTGCACGTCGTGGAGCAGGAACATGGATCGGTAGCCTTCGGGCAACTGCTCGATGGCGGCATGGAGATTGACGCGATCGAAAACGCCAGCCAGCCGCAAGTCAGGAACACCGATCTCGAGAGCCGGCCGATCCTGTTCGCCATCGGGGCTGATCATTTCATCTAGCGAAGCCGGAACGGGTCGTTTCTTGCGAAAGCGCATCAAGACAATATTCGCGGTCAGGCGGTGCAGCCAGGAGGAAAAGGCCGATTCGCCGCGGAAGGTATGAATTTTGCGGAACAGCTGGAGAAAGGCTTCCTGCGTCAGGTCCTCGGCTTCCACCGGGTCGCCCGTCATGCGCAAGCAAAGAGCGTAAACGCGGCGGCTGTGTAGGTGATAGATGGTTTCAAACGCGGCCGCGTCACCGAGCCGTGCGAGCTGGATGGCGTCGCTGAGAGATGTACTTTCGGGTTTAAGCGGCCCGCTCGGCCGGAAATGCGGCTGGCGGGGCGCGGATGAGCAGGATTTGTCCAGCGGCCGGGGCTTGGAACACGTGCACGCCCGGAAAGCCGTTTTCACGGGTGCTGTCGCGCTGGCACTAACGACCTGCAAACCAGTATTCATGGAATCGCGAGCGATGCGCTGCTCCGTTTTTCTAATTTGAATGATTCCCGACTACAATGATCCGGCGCTGCAGCGAGCGCGTTGTCAAACAAAGGTCAAATGGATGTCACGTTTGTACGTGGCGTAAAGTGCTGTTGCCTCAAGGAGTTAGCGGCTTTTGCGGGGCCGAGATGCGGCAAGCAGGAGGGACGGATGCAGACGGCGATAGTTACGTGGACAGGTGAACAAGAGTTTATGGCAATGAGTCCGTCGGGACACGCGATCCCGGTGGATTCGGATCGCGAGTCCAACAAAGCGCCGGGGCCGATGGAACTGGTGCTCATGGCGCTAGGAGCGTGCACGGCGACGGATGTGGTGGTCGTGCTGCAGAAGAAGCGGCAGAAGCTGGAATCGCTGGAGGTTATCTGTTCCGGTGAACGGGCCAGCGAACCGCCCACGGTGTGGACGAAACTAGAAATTCTGTACCGGCTGCGAGGAGAATTGGATGAAAGGGCGGTCAAGCATGCCATCGAGTTAAGCGAGGAAAAATATTGTTCGGTTTCGGCGATGTTGAAGAAGACCGCGACAGTGAGTTGGCGGTGTGAGATTGTGCGAGGAAATTCGTAGCCTGACAGCTGAAAATGGCTGTGCTGTGGCGCTGCTACCTTTTCGGCTTGGCATCGCATAGAATTCTTCGACACTCGTTTCATGGAAAGAACGCCGAGGAGACCTATGTCCCATCGGATTGCCGCGAAGATTACCGGTGTCGCCGGGTACGTTCCCCCGAAAGTGCTGACCAACGCTGACTTGGAAAAGATGGTGGAAACCAACGACGAGTGGATTCGCACGCGCACGGGTATTCGCGAGCGGCGCATCGCGGAGGCCGGTACGGCCAGCTCACATCTGGCAACGGAAGCCGCCAAAACGTTGCTGGCGCAAACGAAAACGGATCCTACGGAAATCGACTTAATTATTGTGGCCAGCGTGACGCCGGACATGCTTTTTCCCGCAACGGCTTGCCTGGTGCAGGACCGGCTGGGAGCGAAGCGCGCGTGGGGCTTCGATTTGTCGGCGGCATGCTCGGGATTTGTGTACGCGCTCACGGTGGGAGCGCAGTTCGTGGGTTCTGGCGCTCACCGGAAGGTGTTGGTGATCGGCAGTGACGTAATGAGTTCGATTCTGGACTACAAGGATCGCGCGACGTGCGTTCTGTTTGGAGACGGTGCCGGAGCCGTGCTGCTGGAGCCGGCAAAGGACGGCGAGGGCATTTTAGATTTTTCACACGACGTGGACGGCTCGGGCGGTCTGTATTTGTACATGCCCGGAGGCGGCTCGCTGCATCCCTCGACGCATGAAACCGTGGATCAGAACATGCACGTGGTCCATCAAGAAGGGTCGCAGGTGTTCAAGTACGCGGTGCGGCGTATGGCGGAACTGGCGGCATGCCTGCTGGAGCGCAACGGGTTTACGAGCGACGATCTCACCCTGGTTGTGCCGCATCAGGCCAATTTGCGGATCATCCGCGCCATGCAGCAGCGGCTCGGCTTGGAAGATTCGAAGGTGTTGGTGAATATCGACAAGTACGGGAACACCACCGGCGGAACGATTCCGCTGGGATTGCGCGACGCGGTGGAGCAGGGACGGTTGCGCAAGGGCGACCTGGTGCTGCTGGCCGCCGTGGGTGCGGGGTATACCACCGGTGGGCTGTTGATGCGGTGGGCGTATTAGAAGACAGTTTTTAGTTGTTGGTTGTTAGTTCCTGGTCCTTGGTCGTAATTTGTTTATTTTTCGCCGTTGATTCTTTCTGGAAAAAACCTTCCCTTCACTAAACGAAGACAGATGCCGACAAAAGGCGTACGCACGCGTTTTCTGTGAGGCGGTTCCATTTGTATTTGCTTCAGATCTCTAGCTACGGGGAGTCGGATTCAACTTGGATGGCGCCATGCTTCAGGGCATAGGCCACAAAACCTTCAGGGGCGTTCTTCACTCCAAAGATATTCGCATTCTTAAAATCAGGTAAATTGGGGCTCTTACCCCAACTGACGCCAGCGAGATCAGCGTTGCGAAGGTCGGCATTCGTTAAGGTTGCGGCGGAGAGGTCAGCTCCGGCCAGGTCAGCGCCGAAAAGATCTGCCTCCGTCAGGTCGGCGCGCGCGAAATTCGCAGAATGAAGATTGCACTGCCGGAAATTGGCGCCTCGCAGGCTCGAATCCGAAAAGTCCGCAAAGGCGAAGTCGCTGTCGCGGAGATCCGCGGCGCTGAAATTGGAACGAAGAAGGCGGGCATGCTCGAGACGAACGCCTTGCAAGAAGGCGCCCGAGACGTCGACGCCGACGAGCGGAACGCCATCGGTGTTGAGCTCTTGTAACGCTTCGAGTCGGCCGCCGCTGCCGCCCTTGCCTTGCGCAGTGTTGATGACTTGCCAGGCCTGGTAGTGCTTTTGCTTCAGGCGGTCGCCGGACTCGGAGAAATAAAAGACGACGGCGATGAGCACACCGAAACTTCCAAGATATTCGAGCACTTCCAAAAAAGACCAGTTGCCGAGTACGAAAGCGGCGTATTCCCAGAACCACTCGAAAGCGTACAAAGGAGCTAACCGCGCGTGCTTGATCGTCTGTTTGCGGATAGACCAGGGTTCGGGGCGTTTTCTGTGCAGCCGCAGTCTCATGGATGGAGTGCCGATGTTCGCGAATGCTGTGAGCCGGACAAGAATTCTTCGAGGAGAAGGCGGGCAAGGCGCGCGGGGTTGTGGCGAATAACGCCGTGCTCGTCGAGAAGATTGTCGAGCACCACGCGATAGCCGAGCTTTTGTAATTCAGGGATGTCGATGGCGACAGGCTCGGCGCCTTGCGCTCGGTAACGCTTGGCAACTTCGGGAGAAACGGGCTGGCGATTGGCGACAACCCAATCGATAACGCGGCGCGGCGTGTGGCACTGGATGGCACGGAGATGATCGGCAAGCGCATAGCCGGAGGTTTCCCCAGGCTGGGTCATAAGATTGGCGACGTAGACGCGCGGCGCTTTGGCTCTGGCGATGGCGTTGGCAATTTCGGGGATGAGCAAGTTGGGGAGAATGCTGGTGTAGAGGGAACCGGGGCCGAGAAGAATCAGATCGGCCTCGCGAATGGCTTCGACGGCTTTGGGAAGAGGGCGCACGGAACGCGGAAAGAGCGTGAGTTTCTTAATCGGGACTCGGCTGGCGGTGATGCGCGTCTCGCCGTGGACTTTGCGGCCATTCTGCAGGGTGGCGACCAGGGACACATTGGAAATAGTGGAAGGAAAGATGCGGCCGCGGATGGCCAGGACTTTGCTACTGACGCGCACGGCCTCGGCGAAATCGCCGGTCACGTGGGTGAGGGCGGCGAGGAAGAGGTTGCCAAAATTGTGGCCGATGAGGCCGCGGCCGGCGTGAAAACGATATTGGAAGAGATGGCCGAGCAGGGCTTCGTCTTGGGAAAGGGCCACCATACAGTTG
>WNFC01008691.1_pt1 | contig 14701 bp, 10 predicted proteins | sample 5400541 | NCBI WGS metagenome assembly WNFC01 (sample SAMN13153342, study PRJNA577476) | soil metagenome | isolation source: 120 cm saprolite under Douglas fir tree site 2 hole 2 replicate 1 | place: USA:California | collected 2015-04-18
GGGTGGAATAGAGAATGTTGGCGTTGGGGTTGGCGATGAGAAGACCCGTGGGATTTCCGTGGCGATCACGCTGAACTTCGCCAGCCGGAAAATCCGGGGCATTCTTGTCATAGCCCACCGCCCGCAACGCCGCTGCGTTCAATAAGGCTCGGTCATACAAATGCATCACGAACACGGGTGTGTCTGGGGCAACTGCGTTGATTTCATCGAGCGTTGGCATGCGGCGTTCGGCAAACTGGAATTCGGTCCAACCTCCGATCACCCGGACCCACTGCGGCGCGGGAGTTCGTGCAGCTTGTTCTTTGAGCATGCGCAATGCATCGGCAAGCGAAGGGACGCCGTCCCAGCGCAATTCCAGGTTGTAGTTGAGCCCGCCCCGGATCGGATGTATGTGTGAATCGTTGAGGCCTGGGATGACGGTTCGCCGACGCCCGTCAATTACGCGCGTGTGCGGGCCGCGAAGGCGGAGAATCTCGTCATCGTTGCCGACAGCAGCTATCTTTCCGGCCGATATGGCGATCGCTTCGACAAACGAGGGGACCCCGTTCGTGGCGATCTTGGCATTGTGCAATATGAGCTCAGCAGACACAGCAGTCTCCGTTTCGAGTTTTTCCAAATGGATTGAGAAGGGCGGAGGAGGCTCCGCCCGTCGGGTTTTACTTGTGAACTGCAACTGCAGCGGGAACCGCGTACTCGGGAAATTTCGTGGCCGGCGCACCGTGCACCATCGTGTACACGTACTCGACGCCGATGCCGTAAGCTCCGTAGTGGTTCTTCACGATGTCCATCACTGCATCGTAGGTTCCTTTGTGAGCCCAATCGCGCTGCCATTCGAGCAGCACCGACAGGGAGGTGACCGGCTTTGCGCCGGCTTGCACGACGCGCTTCATTGCGTTTTCGTGAGCAAGCTGGCTCACGTCGCCGCAGCAATCTTCCACCACGTAGACTTCGTAGCCGTCATGAAGCGCCTGCACCGTCGGCAGGGCAACACAGGTTTCCGTCCAAAGGCCGGCAATGAGAATCTTCTTGCGTCCGCTTTTTTCGATCGCGGCGACAAAGTTCTTGTCGTCCCACGAGTTCATGGACGAACGCTCGATGGGTTCCTTTCCCGGGAATACGGCTCGCAACTGCGGCCACATATTCCCGCTGAAGGACTTGGTCTCGACCGTGGTCAGAACCACGGGCACATCGAACACCCTTGCGGCTTTTCCGAATGCCACGGTGTTGTTGATGATTCCTTGGCGGTCGAAATTGCTTGTCCCAAACAGCATTTGCCCCTGATGGTCGATCAGCGCCACGACGCAATTGTCCGGAGTCAAGAGTCCCTTCTCACTCAGTTTTGGACGATTGCCGTTTGATGATTGTTGAGCCATACGATTTTCGGATTCTCCTTTCAATTGACAGCTTCGAAACTGGCGCTATGAGGGAAAGCAACTGTGTGTCCAAGGCCGAACACGCGCCTGAGACTCGGCAATCCGCCTTGTTTTCAACAAAAAAGAGACGGTAAGTTCAGAATGAGGAATTCCTCTTGCAGCTATGTGATGTCAAGGATTTGACGATAAGGTCGGCACCTTTGGTATTCATTTCGGGTATGACCTGTTCGACGGAAGGCGAAAGCCATCCGTGAAGCGTGAACGTGAGGCGCAATTGGCTCAAGCGAGGAGAACCTTGCGAAGCTGACGGACGAGGTCGAACTTGCCGTGCACACTGCGTACAACGAGCTCGAAAGAATGCAGCAGATGCTGAAGGCGTCGGAAGAGGTTGTGGCTTTGCGCAGCGAGTCGAACCACGTGCTGCAGCAAGAACTCTTGCACGGGGCCGCGCTCAAATCACACGGGACGCGCTCATTCCCTATGTCTCCGAACCCTTGCCAGATTTTCTTTCCAGCCGCTCTCTCCGGATCCACTCTCGGATGTAAAAGCCGCAGTTCTTCAGCTTGATCGAGTCGGCTTCACATTTCTCCAGAAATTTAACGGCCTCGCCATCTACCGACCTAAGATCTGTACAGTCCAAGACAATTCGTCTGCCTTTTGTTTCTGCCGCAATGAGTGACTCCATCTCCGCCACGTTTTCCGCGGTTAGTTGACCACTAACCTTAAAGACCACTTCTCCGTTTGCCTTTCTCGTGATCCTCAGCATCTGGTTCCTCGTCGCAATCACAACTTACGTCGCTTAAATGGCAATTAAGGCGCCACTCGTAAGTAGTTGAAAAGACGACTCCGCTATTGCCGAAGCAACGCCGAGATTTCGACAATTGGCGGGCGGTTTGAACGAACCAACCAGGATGAGAATCCTCGAGTAGACGGTTTCTTGGCTTAAGAGCCGAGTGATTCTCGCACTCAAGACCGACACACTGGCGGGCTGCTTCCGCCAATCGATAGATATCAGGAAGGCGATGGCGAGCCGTTGTGACGGCTTTAGCCGACCGCATATACATCATAAAATCCTTGGCGAGCGATGGCTTTGCCTTTCATTGCATTAGAGTAGCGAAGAACGTGCTACTCTAAATCGACTACCACGATTTGGCACTCGGCGGCCGCCGAGTCAATGGTGTAAAGGCGAAAAGAACGTTTGAGTGCCGCCTGCTTTTCATCGGAAGGCGTCAGTGCCTGCAGCAGATCTTCATAGGGTCGGTCCCCTAGTGGCGCGGTCGCGCCATGCGGATCTCGTCGAGTCGGCCGTCGCCGCCGAAAATCCCGTTCAGACAGACAGTGAACTCGTCCTTTCGTGGCGTCGTTGCATGGGCGACTATCATGTCGATCCCAGAAGCAGCGCGACTCCACACATCATTACCCAGACCGAGCTCACCCTCTTCAAGGAGCCGGTCAGTGACGTCCTTCTCCACGCGCGGGAAGAGATCGACCGCCTCTATGCCATTGTCCGGCAAGAAGATTACGTCGTTTTGCTGTGCAATCGCGAAGGAGTCGCCATTCAGCATCGTGGCGACGAGGCGAAGGCGGAGCAGTTCAAACATTGGGGCATCTGGCTGGGCGGAGTTTGGTCCGAGCAAGTCGAGGGGACGAACGGAATCGGAACTGCGATCGTTGAACAACGTCCCGTTCTCGTCCACTGTGGGCAGCATTTTCGCACGCGCCACGCCAACCTGAGTTGTGCAGGCGCCCCTATCTTCGACGCGGACAACAAACTCATCGCGGTTTTGGATGCCTCCAGAATCGATCTGGGACGGTCCGAGCGCACCCATGGATTGGTGCTGGCTGCCGTAACCGCTTCTGTGCGTGCCATTGAAGAGCGGCTTTTCCGGCACTCCTTTCGTCGTGCTTGGACGATTGCGGCCGCTCCCCCACAGACCAGCGGTGCAGGACTTCTCCTGGCCATCGACGACGATCAGCGCGTTGTTGGCGCGGATCGCGTAGCCCGGGAGGCACTGGGCCTCGACGAGAAGGATCTGTTAAGCGGCAAATCTCTATCGGCGTTTTTTCATTACGACCGCTCCCTCTTTCGACGTGGTGATGAACAGGACTCTCTGGCGGAATGGGCAAGGGTCGATTCGGAAAGCGCGTGGAACGTAAGGAACTGCGTAACTCCGAATATGCCATGATCCACTCGCGCCCTCGACTGAGCACGCTTGAAAATTTATCGGCGGAAACAATTCCAACTCCGAGCCGCGGCGGCCTTCCTCCCCGCGTGTTGCAGCGCATCCGCCAACACATCGAAGAGCATATTGAGGAGAAGATCAGCGTCGACGCCTTGGCGACACTGGCAGGGCTTTCCGCGCCACATTTCACTCGCGCCTTCAGGCATTCCTCCGGATTGCCGCCGCATACCTATGTACTGCGGCGGCGGCTGGAACGCGCAGAGTTGATGCTTCGCAACACGCGATTGCCGCTGTCGGAGATCGCCGCGGCAATGGGATTTGCTGATCAAAGCCATCTCACACGCCATTTCCACCGTCTGACGGGCGTCGCCCCAAGCCTCATCCGTTGGAACGCGCGCTAACAAGCCAAGTCATTACAAATAAAATAACTTAGACCACCGGAGCGCTTGGCAAAGCCAATTGCCGTCCCGCGGCTGCTCTCCGGCTTTGCGCAAAAACGTTCCAACGGAAGCCGATTCGTTCAAGACGACGGGATTCCGGCAGCGCCACAATCGACGCAGATCATCGAAGGGGGCAAGCCAATGGAGAACGCCGAGGCCATTCACGTTCAACCAAACTCAGGTACAATAATGGGGCCGACCGCCGCATGCAGATTTTCTGGATGTATGATGCGCGCCATGTCCTCTCCACTCCGGGAATCCGACTCGTTAGATGTTCAAGTACTCGTTGACTCGATTCCTGCGCTGATTCACACCTCCAGACCCGACGGTTACCTCGATTACTTCAATAAACCTTGGCTGGAGTACCTGGGCGTCACTTTGGAGAGAGTGACCGGCTGGAATTGGACGGCTTTCGTTCACCCTGAGGACGTTGAAGGGATTTTGGCCAAGTGGCGAGCCTGCCTCTCGACTGGAGAAATCTTCGAGTACGAAACTCGCGTCCGCAGGGCGAATGGCGAATACCGCTGGATGTTCCACCGGAAAGTGCCGCTTCGCGAGGCAAACGGCAACATCGTCAAGTGGTATGGATCGAGTCTCGATATTGATGAGCGCAAAACGGCGGAAGAACAGCTCCGCCGTAACGCCGAGGAGCTGCAAAGAAGCCAGTTTTATCTTGCCGAAGGGCAGCGTCTTGCCCACATGGGAAGCTGGGCCTTCGATGCCGACGGCTTCTACTATTGGTCTCCCGCACTATTTCGGATGCACGGACTCAATCCGGCCAGCGAACCGCCTAGTGTTCAGGAATACCTGGATTGTGTCCACCCACAGGATCGCGAGTCCATGGCGAACTTGATCAAGGGAATCTTGGCGAAACCTTCGCCGTTCGATGCCACAAAGCGCATCGTGCGTCCCAATGGTGAAGTCCGATACATTCGCTGCGTCGGTGCTCCTGTTGTCGAAAACCAAAGCCTGAAAAAGTACGTTGGCAGCGCCATAGACGTTACGGAGCACGAGCTCCTAACTCAGGAACTCCGCCGGCGCGAAGCGTACCTGACGGGAGCTCAAAGGCTCAGTCACACAGGCAGTTTCGGGTGGAGACCTGACAGCGGAGAGATTGTCTGGTCAGACGAAACCTATAGGATTTTCGAATACGACCGCGCCGAGAAACCAACCGTAAACATGGTGTTAGAGCGCATACATCCTCAGGATAGGGCGCTTGCACAACAGGTCATCGATCGCGCATCTCAGACTGGCACTGACTTCGAACATGAGTATCGCTTGCTGATGGCTGACGGGCGAGTCAAGCACGTCCACGCGATAGCTCAAGCTTTACAGGATGCATCCGGCAATTGCGAGTTTTTCGGGGCGGTGACCAACATCACCGAGCGCACGACGGCCGAGGAAGCCCTTCGGAGCAGTAAAGCCTACCTGGCGGAAGCGCAGAGGCTGAGCCATACCGGCAGTTGGGCATGGAGTCCAGACCAGGATATCAGGTACTGGTCGGAGGAATGCTACCGCGTTCTGGGTTTTGATCCACGGGATGGTTTGCCCCGAATCGAAGAACTCATCCAGCGAATTCATCCCGACGATCAACCGGCGTTCCGGGAATCTGCCAACAGGGCCAAGCATAAAAATTTAGATTCAGAAGTGGATTATCGCATTGTGCATCCGGGTGGCGCTGTCAGGGACATTCACAGCATTGGTCATCCTGTTTTCAGCCCCTCTGGCGATCTCATTGAGTTCACAGGAACTGTAATAGACAGCACTGAGCGTAAACGAGCAGAGGAGGAACTGCGCAGAAGTGAAATGGAGCTCCGTCAGATAGTCGACCTCGCGCCTCAACATGTAGCGGTATTCGGACCCGGTCGCGAACGTCTTTACGCCAATCGCGCCTCGCTCGATTACCTTGGAGTGAGTCTGGATGAGTGGCGGCAGAGAAGGGGGATTGCCGATGACGTTCATCCTGATGATGTGAAGCGGCTCATTGCCGCTGCGGATCGTGCTTCGTCGTCTGGCTCTGCTCACGAATTGGAGTTGCGGGTGCGCAAAGGCGATGGGAGTTATCGCTGGTTTCTGTCTCGTTTCAATCCGGTGCACGACGACAATGGACAGATTACGCGTTGGTATGTTGCGTGCACCGATATCGAAGACCGCAAAAGAGCTGAGGACAGACTGCAACAGGAAAACGTCGCTTTGCGTGAAGAAATCGACAAAGCCTCGATGTTTGAAGAGATCGTTGGAACCTCTCCGGCTTTGAAAAGTGTTCTCTCGCGCATCTCCAAAGTCGCACCGAGTGATTCTACGGTCCTCATCACCGGTGAAACTGGAACAGGCAAAGAGCTAGTTGCACGCGCCATACATCGAAGGTCAGACCGTGCTTCGCGCGCGTTCGTTAGTGTGAACTGTGCGGCAATCCCCCGTGATCTGATCGCTTCTGAGTTGTTCGGCCATGAGAAGGGCGCCTTCACTGGCGCGACTCAGCAGCGCCTGGGTCGGTTTGAACTAGCAAATGGAGGCACAATCTTCCTCGACGAAGTCGGAGAACTTCCAGCCGAGACCCAGATTGCCCTGCTGCGTGTTTTGCAGGAGCATGAGTTTGAGCGTGTCGGCGGCAGTCGTCGAATCCGCGCTGACGTCCGCGTGATCGCAGCCACCAATCGTGACTTGCAGGCCGCCATCGGCGAGGGGTCCTTCCGTAGTGACTTGTTTTATCGGCTGAATGTCTTCCCGATCGAGATACCGTCGCTTCGAGAACGAAGAACGGATCTTCCTCTGCTAGTCGAGTACTTTATCGATCGCTATGCGCGAAAAGCTGGCAAGAACATAAAACGTGTCAACAAGAAGACGCTGGAATTGCTTCAGTCATATCCTTGGCCGGGAAACATTCGCGAACTGCAGAACGTCGTCGAGCGTTCGGTCATACTTTGCGAAACAGAGATTTTCTCGATCGACGAAAGCTGGTTGCCTCAACAGCCCCTTGAGAAGACAGCCGGGAGCCAGCTTTATCTCTCGGGGAAGGTGGCAACTCAAGAAAAGGAAATCATCGAAGCAGCTCTGCGAGAAAGCCAAGGACGGGTGTTCGGACCGTCGGGTGCCGCCGAGAAGCTCGGAATCGCGCGGTCCACGTTGGAGTCGAAGATTCGGTCACTCAAAATCAACAAAAATCGCTTCAGGCCAATCACGGGAACTTGAGGGCTCCGGCTTCCAGAAATTACTCTTAAATGGGGCAAACATATTCAAGGTCGGCAGGTTGAGCTTCTTCAACAACGCGGCGTATCGCGGATCGGTGTGCAGGCTCTTCAGTAGGGGGTCGATTTTCGTTTCGAGCAAACCGTCATCATGCTTCGCGTAGGCTCGGTCCGGCCACTCGAACGCTTCGTCGGACTGGTTCCGGAAGCGGACTTACCGGGCACTAACAAGTCCGCGTGCACATTCGCCAGATATCATTGCAATTTCGCGTACTCTGCCTTGCCTTGCTCCAGGATCGGGATGTCGGGGTCGGCGTCTTTCCAGATAGTCAAAAACTCTTCATACCACTTGCGGGCCGTGATCTGGTCGCCCATGATCGCGTAGGCCCTGCCAAGCTGCAGACGTACCAACGGGCTGGTCGCATCTCTTCCAACGATTCCCGGGTGATCGAGCAACTTCTGGAACTCCGCTGCCGCCATGCGCGGCTGGCCCAGTTCAAGGTAGGCCAGCCCCCGAATATAGGCAGGATAAAGAGCGTTAAAGCAAGTCGCCACCGACAAATCGTACTTCACGGTGCCACGCAGGATTTCGACGGCTGCCGCGGGGTCGTGCTGATTAAGCTTCACAGCAGCCCGGATTGTGGGCAGGCAATAATCCTGAACAACGGTATCCAATGGAGCATTTTGGCTGACCGCGGCTGCCAGTTTTCCCGCTTGCTCAATGTCGCCTGCGCGCGCGAAGACCAGCGCCATGGCTAATTGCCCGTCGGGGTCGAGCCCTTTCCTGACGGCATCCGTCGCTTCCCTTCGAGCGGGGATGATGTTGCCGACTTCCACTTCTCCTAAGGCGGGGACAATCTTGCCGACTCCAGCGTTCCACGACGAAGAAAGCCCATGCGCAACAGCCTGCACCCTCATAATGCGAGCCTCGCGGAAGTGTCCGTAATATGCCTCTACCCTCGACCTCTCGTAGAGCAGTACGGGCGCGGCATCCGGCCTGGCGGCGGCCCAGTCCAATTGCTCCTGCATCGCGCGCTGGTCATTCTTCAAGAATGCAAGCAGGAATCGCAGGCGGCGCAACTCGGTGTCGTCGAAATTGCGTTTGTCAGCTTCGTTGAAGATTGTCGCGGCTTCATCGAAGCGGTCGGCCTGAACACTCACTGATATCCACGTCGTATAGCTCCACGCACTGGGAAGCAGACGCGCTGCTTCGCGCCACTCGGCGAGTGCGCGGTCGAGCTGGCCTAACTGGACTGAGCAATTGGCAAAGTTATTGTGGGCAATGAAGTCTTGAGGGAAAGTCTGCGCCCACTCCCATGCGACAGAACACGCCTTTTCCTCTTCTCCAGTCGCGTTTTCGTAGTAGATGTTCTCGGCATGAAAGCGAGCAACCTCCGTCATGCGATTCCGAAGCTCAAAAGCTTTCTTCTCTGCCGCTTCCGATAAACGGAAATCACCCGACACGTAATAAGCAAGTCCAAGGGCCGCGTAGGCGAGCGCAAATTCGGGATCCGTGTCAGTCGCGCGTTTGTAATACGGCAGAGCTCCGCGGGGGTCTCCTGCCAAATGGCGCCGATAGCCCTCGGTCAAAAGCTGCAACGCTTCGGGCGAGGAACTTGTGGCTTCCTCCAGCGGCTTATTGAATCGTGCTATTGAAGCTCGGGGTTCACCCAAGGCAGCTCGCAATCGCGCCGCGGAGAGGCCCAGCATGCGGACGATTTCATTTCTGCTGACGGCGTCCTCCTGGACTCGCGTGACGGTTGCGCCCGACTGGCAGCCAATCCCTGCTATCTCGATACGAAAACCGTTACCTGCGTCGGCGATTGAACTCGCCACCACCATCCTGCTGTTTGTCGAAAGACAGACTTGGCGTGCAATCTCGGGCGTCAACTTCGCACCAGGTGGGAGGTTGAGACTCCGCATGGCGCCGCGGACTTTGGCATCAGCGAGCACATTGAGATAGGGCGTCTGCTCCAGTCCGACACGCAACGCGGTGTACAGCGCATCGTCAAAAACGGGATCGCCAGTCCCATTTGTGACAACCAGGATCACAGTGTCGGCAGCAGAAAATGCAACCTTACCGCTGAACCGCGAATAGATCCAAAACCCTGAAGCCGCGATCAAGACCAACGTGGCTGCGGCCATCCAGGCCAGAAGGTGGCGCCGAACCGGCGGCGCAGGGACCCGAACCGCGACTTGTTTTGCAGCGTCTGCAGCTTCGGCCACCGCGACATCCCCCGTGAACTGGTATCCCTTTCGAGCGATGGTCACGATCAATTGGGCGTTTTCGGCGTTGTCACCCAGCGCCTTGCGTAAATGCGAGATGTATTGGGTCAGGTTCCCCTCTTCCACAAAGGTGTCTCCCCATACCGCCTGCAGCAATTCCTCTTTGGTGACTAAGCGGTTAGGGTTTTGCGCCAGGAAGAGCAGGACGTCGAAGGCCTTTGGGGTGAGAGAGACCGGCGAATCGGCGCGAGACAGCGTGCGCTTCCGGGAATCCAGCGCAAACCGGCCGAAACGGTACAAGTAGCCGTCGGCTAGGCTCGACTCTCTTTCCTGACCAAGATCGACTAGTGTGAGTGCCATTCCAAATGCCTTTTCACAAGAAGTTCCGATCTTGGGGCTGTCAATTCGCGGATACACTGCCACCCCGTGACTAACAATCAGCGCCGGAAGCATCGCTGAGTCGAAGATTCGCTTCCGTACATGCCGAACTTCAAAGTTGAAGGATCACAGCGAAGAAGACGTCACGAAATCGAAGGCTTTTTGAGTACCACGAATGGGGGGTGGATTGGTACCACTTTGCTCTGATCGCTCAAGTAGTTCTAGGAAGCCGCAGTTCGTTAACGTGAACGATTCTGAGTTTTTCATACTTTTTCAGAGTTACCTGAAGGACTTCGCCAAAGCCTCTCCCCGAAAATACACCCGAGCGAGGTCCAGATTCACCTCAAAAGAGGCCGTTCAGCAAGGGGGCTCGGATTTATGGCCACACAAACAGTAGTTTTCCGAGATGGTCACCAGGGTGTCGGTGACCTCGATGTAGTTCGCCAGCGTTTTAACACACATGACACCTCGGGCGGACTGCCGCGAGGCAACAAGCTCCGGACAAACAATTCACCGAGTGAACCTGTCCACAATTGTGTCCACGACTCCGAAAGGATCATGGGCATTCGCGCCGCCATGAAGATAGTTTTGGATTTCATCCGAGCGGCCAAGCTCAGGGACTTGACACCCCAGTTCTGGGATGGGGCCGAACATCTTGAAGAAAAGACGGCTCTAGAATCCGCGGTTGAGGAATTAGAGCTCTTAAGGGAACAGCTCGACAAGGAGAACCTGGCTCTACGAGGTGAAGTGGATCGGGTCTCCATGTTTGAAGAGATTGTGGGAACGTCTGCGGCGTTGCAGGCTGTGCTTTCGCGGACGATCAAAGTAGCTGCTACAGATTCGACCGTTCTGATCACGGGCGAAACGGGAACGGGCAAAGAGCTTGTTGCACGCGCCATCCACCGACGATCAGATCGCGTCTCACGTCCGTTCGTCGGCGTGAACTGTGCGGCCATCCCCCGCGATCTGATCGCGTCGGAGTTGTTCGGCCACGAGAAGGGCGCCTTCACGGGCGCGACTCAGCAGCGCTTGGGTCGGTTTGAATTAGCAAACGGCGGTACGCTCTTCCTGGACGAAGTCGGAGAACTTCCAGCCGAGACCCAAATTGCCCTCCTGCGTGTTTTGCAGGAGCATGAGTTTGAACGTGTGGGCGGGACGCGTCGAATACGCGCTGACGTCCGGGTGATCGCAGCCACCAACCGTGACTTGCAGGCCGCTATCAGCACTGGGTCCTTCCGTAGTGATTTGTTTTATCGGCTGAATGTCTTCCCCATTGAGATACCCTCTCTTCGAGAACGACGAGAGGACATCCCTCTGCTGGTGGAATACTTTATCGATCGCTATGCGCGAAAAGCGGGCAAGCACTTCAAGAATGTCGAGAAGAGAACACTTCAAGTACTTCAGTCGTATCCCTGGCCTGGAAATATCCGCGAATTACAGAACGTTATCGAACGTTCGGTGATCCTCTGCGAGTCAGACATTTTTTCGATTGACGAAAGCTGGTTACCTTTGCCGCTTCCGGCAACAGAATCGAAGCGCCACATTGAGCTTCCTCGAAGACTCGAGGCGCAAGAGAAGAACATGATTGAGGAGGCTCTGAAGGCAAGCCGTGGGCGTGTGTTTGGACCCACGGGGGCCGCGGCGAAGTTGGGCATTCCGCGGTCAACGCTAGAATCTAAGATCAAGTCGCTGAAAATCGACAAGAACCGCTTCAAGACGGATCCAGAAGGTTGACGGCTTTCGCATGTCATGTCGCGGCGATCGCTTCGAATCCACAGAGGAATCTCGATTTCTACACCGAAGTGTTGGGTTTCGCCTGGTCAAACGCGCAAACCCGCCTTGAGTGGATCGCTGCGAATCGACAAAATCGAGTCACTCAACCCACGCACCGTGATCGCTGGACACCAGCGAGATGGGAATGACGACAACCCCAAGATCGTTGAACAGACCCGCCAGTACATCCGCGATTTCGACCGCGTAGCCGCGACAACGACAACCGCGCGAGGACTCTACGACAAGATGCAGGAGCTCTATCCGGATCGGGTCAATCCGGGAGGAGCGCTCTGGCTTTCGGCGCGCCGTCAAACTGTGATTTGAGCGGATCAAGAAGTGCATGCCTCGCCAGGCTCAAATAGGGGCGGAGCAAATTGAGGATGGATGGACCAGCCGATGGTATCGAGGTCGTTGTTTATCTCAATAGTAGCTCTGCCTCAAACCCTGGTGAACACTTGGAGCACGAACACTGCGGGAAGATAGATAATAGATGCCAAAAGCAGCCGGCGGGCGGCCGCGTTCGATCGCACAACGGTGAGTCTCCCGGCGAAATAAAGGAAACTCAGACTGAGCAACAGCGTTCCACCCGTGACCGCCGGACTGGCGTGCCTCAAGACCAGAGGCGCAACCGTGACTGACAGTAACGCCAGGCTTGGCAGCACGCTTTGCCATCCCATGAACAATGCTTTTTCTCTTCCTTGCGGAAGGACCACATATCCTGCCCGCGCGTAGTCCTCGCGGTACATCCAGGCAATCGCCATGAAATGCGGGAATTGCCAAAGGAAAAGAATCGCGTAGAGAAGCCATGCCGGCGAATCGAGCTTACCGGCCACAGCGACGTATCCGATGAGCACAGGCATGGCACCGGGAAATGCGCCCACCAGCGTGCACATCGGCGTTCGACGTTTGAGCGGAGTGTACAGAAACAAGTAGCAAACAAGTGTCAGCACAGCAAGGAGGCTCGCAGCCGGTCGCACAGCGAGAGCCAGGTAAGTACATCCCAGCAGGGACAACAGAATTCCGAAAACCAGAGCATGGATGGGTTCGATGCGACCAGCAGCGATCGGTCGGCGAGATGTGCGCCTCATTTGCGCGTCGAACTCTCGCTCGATCACCTGATTCAGTGTACCTGCGCCGCTCGCAACCAGGACCGTCCCGAGGAGCGTGTGTACAAGGAGCCCCCATGGAAAGCGCGCGAGTGGTTCACCATTGCCGGCGACAAAAGCGGCCGCCGTTGCCAAGCCAATCAAGAAATTTATTTCCGGCTTCGTTAGGGTCCAGTAATTGTACAGGACGTTGGACCGCACGAAGTGGCCGGGCTGCACCACAGGCAGTTCACAAGCCACAAGAAAGGGTTCACCGGACATCGTCAGACGACCTCCACGCTTTGTGCAGAAGTGCGCGGAGTGGCGTGCGAGTCCAATTGCATCAACTCACTTTCAGCAGTACTCCGCTCCGACAACAGCCGTGTGGTAAGAATCGCTGCGGCTAACAGGTAGACGATCGTGACGCAAGTCCACATCAGTGCGCCTGCGAGTTGCTGGTCTTCGAGAGCGGAAATCACAGAGTGTTTCGGCGTTGAGAGGTAAACCGTGTAAACAACACGGTCGCAGAACGCAAGGAATGCGGAGAGAATGTCACACGGCAGGGTAGCGAGAAAAAGGTAGACGAGCATCGACCAACGCGGCCATCTCGGAACACTCGGCCACGGCTGCACAACCGGCCACCAGAAAAGAAATCCGGACCCGAGAAAACAGGCGTGCTCAGCCGCATGCCACGCTTCCGATTGCAATCCCAGCGTGAATGCCGCCGGAACATGCCATCCCAGCAGTGCTGCGACGGCGGCAAGCCAGCAATACGCAGGCTGCGAAAGTACACGTCCAATTCCTTGCATCGCAGGCGACCGAAACAATGGGCCGAGAATGGATTGCAGGAATTTCCGGGGCAAAGCGTGCAACAACGGCATCACAGGTGCGCCCAGCAAAATCAAAGGAGGAGCGACGGTCATGAGCAGCAAATGCTGAACCATGTGGACGGTCAGCAATTCCTCGTCGAAGACTGCGAGAGGTGAGCCCACTGCCAGCCAGATCAAGAACAGTCCGAGAAAAAAACTGCCAGCTCGCCAGGAAGGAATCGCGTTCACGGAAGCAGAATGAAGACGAAGCCATCCCCGCAGGTACAAGACCCCCGCCAGAACCACTGCGAAAGTCAGCCCAACCGGACACGACCAGGATTCGAATGCGACTTGAACGGAGGCTGGCATGGGTAGCGTTATTGCGCGGAAGCGCTTTTCTCTTGGGCTTCCCCGAGCGCTGCGTCGCGCGCGGGAGTTTGCCCTGCTGGATGCAAGGTTTCGAGAAACGCGACGAGTGCGGTCGTCTCCGCAGGACTCAAATTCTTCCCATACGCTGGCATGTTGCCGCCGCCCTGGATCACCTGGCGGATGAGTTGGTCCTGCGTCAGTCGCACCGCAACGCTGTCCAGAGCCGGGCCTCTCTGTCCGCCACTCTCCCCGAGGGAATGGCAGTTGCGGCATTGCTTGGCCTGGAAAACGAGCGCACCTTGTCGCTGAAGCGCGGTGCTGCCATGGAAAAATTTGTCCGGTACAGGATCACCGCTCCAAGCGTTCATGTGCGGGCTCCACGGGGTGTATCCCGCGAGATGGGTGAGTGTTCCCAGCATTATGGCGATCAGCAGGACCGTCAAAACAGCGATGGGCCTCCGACGCCAACTCTTCTCCCCTTCTCCAGAAAGAAATGGCAGCAAAATAAGGAACGCGATAACGACTACGGGGCCAATGAGGAGAGCGGGCGTCTCCATGGAAGGCGGCAAGTATGACAGCAAGCCGTACAGCCACAAAAAGAAGTAGTCTGGTTTCGGCACGGTCTGGATGATCGTGGGGTCTGGGCGGCCGGTAGGACCGAACGGACCAAAGTAGACAGCGCATGCAGCCACTGCCAAGAGGATGAAAGCGGCAAAGAACAGATCTTTCCATACCGCATACGGAACAAAGTGCGCGCCATCTTTTCTTGTGAGTTGATGATATTCGTTTTCGTACGTTGCGCGCTGGACCAGGCGTCCCGGCATGGGCCATTCATTAATGCCCAGCTTCAGCACCATCAAGAGATGCAGGCAGACGA
>WNFC01004834.1_pt1 | contig 14700 bp, 14 predicted proteins | sample 5400541 | NCBI WGS metagenome assembly WNFC01 (sample SAMN13153342, study PRJNA577476) | soil metagenome | isolation source: 120 cm saprolite under Douglas fir tree site 2 hole 2 replicate 1 | place: USA:California | collected 2015-04-18
GCTAGCCGCTCCCGGAAGAAACGCCAGAGATACTGCCATCGTTCCGGCGATGGTGCCTACCTTATGTCGGAGTGCCACGGTTCCCGCTCCTTAACGAGTTTCCTGGGGTTTGGCCGAATGCACCAGGCTCATGCGGCCGATGCCACGGGCCTCTTCGTGGTCGCTGCTAACGCGCGACTGACCCGCGTAACGCAGGGAAAGCGCTTCTTCACGCTCTGGAATAAACGCCCTGCGCTGAATCAGCATGCGGTATGGATGGCCAGAAAGTCCGCGAAATCCTGAAAATGTTCCAGTTTATGGAACATTCAGGTACACATAAGTTTCATAGTTATCAGTTTTCACAGGAGATAACATGAAGATTACAGAAGTATCTCAACGGTGTCACTGTGCGTATCGAATCTTCGCTAGAAAGGCATGTGAGAACACATCACTAGCCATCGATCAGGCTTCTGAACTGGGCAAACGTTCATCAACCTGGTAATCGCGCGTGAACCAGAAAGGCTCCGATGAGTGCCGGGCAAGCGGCCTAGCTCGTGTCTGCCCGCCGGGACGAGAACGCGGCCGCCGACTGCCGCGACCTTGAGGACTAGCAACAGAGAGCTATAATACAAACACTTTAAGTTGACTACGAGCCCACCGGGTCCGAGAGCTTGCCCGGTCGCTCCGAGCCTGTAGGCGATGACGAGCAGCTGCCGTGCCGACGAGCGCGGCAGGGGCGCTCGCGGGGCGCTCCCGCGATCACGTAATCACCGTTGATGGTGGCCGGAGCATTTGTCTTATCGCACAGCGGCATTTGAGGATAATCGCGCCAATGGTCGCGTTGAACGCGTTGAGGTCGCCATTGTACGTGGCATGTAAAACGACATGTTGGTCACTGCGGCGCCCCATGGAACGACGAGGGAGCTTGTCGTTTCATTCGATCGTTCCGGCGTCCTTGTCGACCGCGACCATCGTGCCGGTGGCATGGTTGAGAGCCGCGATCAATGCGTTGACAGAGGGAAACGACGGGACCCTAGTCGTTCTTGTAATGAACGGCGCGTCAGCTGGTTCGGTGGGCGAGCGGGTCATCGCCTCGAAGGTGACCCAGGAGCCCGGCAAGGCGCCGGTGGGCGCGGAAACTGCGGGACTTGACCGTACCCACCGGGATGTTCAGGTTCTATCCCACGAGGACGTGATCGCGCATCATGCGGCGCACGTGCAGGGCCACCTCGTCGCCCAGGACGTGCGGCGAGGAGAGCCCGCAGAAGCCACAAGACTGACAGCCCCGTCCCGTCACGCCGGTTGCGGTTGAGATGCTGTTGCGATCGTGGCGCTGCTGAGAAAACGGAAAGGGTGACGGCCGATGCTCATGTTCGGCGTGGTGGTGCTGGGAGTTACCGATCGCCAGCGGGCCGAGGAGTTCTGGTGCGCGGCGCTCGAATACGAGGTGCGCGAGGATGATTTCGGCGGCTGGGCCAAGGTGCTGGTCCCGCCGGACGGGGCCGGGACCATGATCGCGCTGCAGACCAGTGAGACGCTGCCGGAGGACTATCCGCGGCTCCACTTTGACCTGCACGTCGCCGACGCGGCCGAACAAGAGGCCGAGGCGGAGCGCCTGGTGTCACTGGGCGCCCGCCGGGTCGACTGGGACAGCTATCCCGACGACCCGGACTTCATCGTGCTGGCCGATACCGAAGGCAACCGGTTCTGCATCGTCGACCTCGGGCACCAGCACGCCTAATCCTCGGGCACCAGCACGCCTAATCACCCGCCGACTGATCCGGCATCGGCTGGCCCTGCCGGTACATCTGCGGCGGCTTGTTGCCGGCGGCCTGCCCGCCGTCGATCGGCATGACGATCCCGGTGATGAAGGAGGACTGGTCGGAGCACAGCCAGAGCACGGCCTGCGCCACCTCGGCGGCGGTACCGACGCGCCGCATCGGCGTCGACATCGCGGCCCCGCGCTGCGCCTGCGGGCCGGCTGCCTCGAGGTGGTAGGTCAGGATCGGGCCCGGCGCCACGACGTTGACCCGGATGCCCTGGTCGGCGTAGTCGAGCGCGGCCACCTTGGTCAGGCCGATGATCCCGGCCTTGCCCGCGACGTACGCCGCCAGGTTGGCCGTGCCGTTCAGCCCGGCGACGGAGGCCATGTTCACGATCGCGCCTCCGCCGCTCGCCAGCATGGCCGGGATCTGGAACTTCATCCCGAGGAAGGTGCCGCGGATGTTCGTGGCGATGCCGAGGTCGAACTCGTCCGGGTCGATGTCGGCGAGCGGCGCCGGCATCGGACCCGCGGTGGCGTTGTTGAACGCCGCGTCCAGCCGGCCGAACGTAGACAGGGCCTGGTCGACCAGGTGACGCATCGAGCCGGCGTCGGTGACGTCAGTGCCGACGGCGAGCGCCCGGCCACCGCGCGCCTCGATGCCGTCGGCCACGGATTTCAGCGCGGTGGTGTCGCGGGCGGCGAGGACCACGGCGGCCCCGGCGGCGGCGAACGCCTCGGCGGTGGCCGCGCCGATGCCCTTGCTCGCGCCGGCCACGAGCGCCACCCGCCCGCTCATCGGCAGTTGCCGGTCCAGATCCTGGTGCTGATCACTCATGATGTGCCTCCCGTAATTATTCGATATCGAAGCATATGATATCAAACGATTAGAGAGCTATCGAGGGATGCTACCCTTCGCTCATGCCCCGTCCCGCACATCAGCCGCTGGGCCTGCACCTCACCAGGGTATCCAGGACCGTCAGCCGCGCCTTCGACGACGCCCTGGCCGAGGCGGGGGGATCGTTGCCTGTCTGGCTGGTGCTGATCTCGCTGAAGAGCGGGCAGCTCGCCAGTCAGCGCGAGCTCGCCGAAGCGGTCGGGGTCCAGGGGGCTACGCTCACCCATCACCTGAACGCGATGGAGGCCGCCGGACTGGTGACCCGGCGCCGCGACCCGGAGAACCGCCGCCTGCACCTGGTCGAAATGACCCCCGACGGCGACGCGCTGTTCTTCCGCCTGCGAGACACCGCCATGGCCTTCGACCAGCGCCTGCGCGCCGGCCTCTCGGAAACCGAGGCCGGTCAGCTCGAGATTCTCCTCACCCGGCTGCGCGACAACGTCAACACGGGCCGCTGAGAAGGTCTAGGCGGCGGCCCGCAGTTCGGCCAGGTCGACGCCGAGCCATTCCCGCAAGCCCGCCTGACCGGTCTCGGTCACGGTGACGATGCGACTGGCTTCCCTGGTGGTGATCCAGCGGCGCTCCACCAGCGAAGAAGTCAGGGCGGCGCCCAGGCTGCCCGCGAGGTGATAGCGGCGCTCGCTCCAGTCCAGGCAAGGCCGAAGCAGCGGCCGCGTCCGGCGCTCGAGCCGGTCCACGTCGATCCCGAAGCTCCCGAACTCCGCCGCACCAGCCGGGGTCATCTGGTAGGCGCCGTCGCACTCACCGAACAGGCCGCGGCCGATCAGCGCCTCGGTCAGCGCGACGCCGACCACGCCGGCCAGGTGGTCGTAGCACATGCGCGCCCAGCGCAGGCTCCTCGCGCGGGTCGCGTCGCCGAGCGAGCGGACCTTGCTCGCGGGCGCGAGCAGGATGAGGATCTCCAGCGCGTCGGCCACCGGCTCCGAGGCGATCGAGTACAGCTGCTGCCGCCCGCTGGGCTGGGCGCGGACCAGCCCGCCCGCGACCAGCTTCTTCAGGTGCGCGCTAGCCAGCGAGCGGGATATGCCGGCCGCCTCGGCCAGCGCCGAGCCCGACTGCGGCGTGCCGCTGAGCAAGGTGAGGAGCATATGCGCGCGGTGGCGATCGGCCATCAGGGAGGCCACCGAGGCCAGGTCGGCATCCGGATCCATGACCCCACCCTAGCCCAAAGACAGTCAAATGAAGATTTGACGGTATCCGGGTTAGGGTCAATGTCATGGCGACGAGGACTATCACTGCGGAGAGGGGCCCAGGTGCCTGGGTCAAGATCGCGTTCGCGATGTTCGCGGTCGGCTGGGGAGCCAATCAGTTCTCGCCGATGCTCATCGTCTACCGTCATGAACTCCGGCTCGGCGCGGGCGCGGTGGCCGGATTGTTCCTGGGCTACGCGCTGACCCTGATTCCGGGCCTGCTCATCGGCGGGCCGGCCTCCGACCGCTTCGGGCGCCGGCCCGTGGTCCTGCCGTTCGTGGCGCTCTCCCCGCTGGCGACGCTGCTGCTCGTGCTCGGGCCGCGATCGCTCGCCATGATCGCCGTCGGCCGGGCCCTGGCCGGGCTGTGCTCCGGCGTCGTGTTCGGGTCGGCCACCGCGTGGGTGCAGGAAGTCTCGCCCGGCGACGGGCTGAGCGCCCGGCGGTCCGCGCTGGCCGCCGGCCGCGGTCCGCACCCGGCAGTTCTGGCTGGCGGTCGCGCCGGCCAGCCCGATGGTGTTCGGCTCGGTGTCGCTGGCCATCGTGGTGCTGCCGGAGGAAGTCACCAGCGCGCGGTCCCTGTCGGCCGGTTTCGCCGGGCTGATGACGGCCCTGTCGTTCTCGGCCGGGGTGGCGGTGCAACCGCTCGCCCGGCGGATGCGCGACATGCTCGCGGGCAACGTCGCCGGGCTGTGCTGCGCGGCCGCGGGGGCTGCGATCGGCATCGCTGCGGTGGCCGTCGCCGATCGCGTCGTGGCCGGCGCCGCTGCGGTGCTTCTCGGCCTGGCCTACGGCCTGTGCCTGGTCTCGGGGCTGCGGCAGGCCGAGCACATGGCGAGCCCGGACGAGCGCGGCGCCGTGATCGCCTGCTACTACGTCCTGGCCTACCTGGGCTTCGGTGTGCCATACCTGCCGACGGCCTGGGCGCGCTGGTGGGCAAGACCGGCGCCTTTGTCGCGCTGACCGCGATCTTCGCCGTGCTCGCGCTCTGGACCGCCGGGTATGCGGTCAGCCTGCGCCGGGCCGTCCGGGGTCCGGAAGGTGACACGTTTGTCAGGTGGTCGCCCGGGGATCGCAATTCCGTGTCACAATGAGGTAACACGCCGGTTCGTTCGGAATAATTAAAAATCTTTTTTGGACCGAACGGATCCGGGTGCCCGCCCCGGGTCCGCTGCGTGCGTTACCGCTGGTGCCTGTGGGGTGCCGCCAGCATCATCCCTAGTCCCGCGCAGGACCATAATACGTTCCATTCCGGTCCGCGGTGTTCCATAATCAAGCTCGTATTTCAGTTTTCGGCCAAACGTTGACGACCGATGATTTTGCCAGTACATCTAACTAGATAGCCCATTCTCGGCGAACGGGTCTTTAAGGGGAGTCGCCACCGGCATCGAATCGCGGCGGGGGCGGTGGGGAGGGAGTACGTGATGTCTGGGCTGCCGTTGGTGGGGGATGAGTTCGCGGGCTACCGGGTGCGCTCGGTCCTCGGCCGCGGCGGGATGAGCGTGGTGTACCAGGCGGAGAACCTTCGCCTGAGCAGCGTCATCGCGCTGAAGGTGCTGGCTCCCGAGCTTGCCGCCGACGACGTTTTCCGCGCCCGGTTCCTGGAGGAATCACGGATCGCGGCCTCGCTGAACCACCCGAACGTGATCCCCATCTACGACATGGGCTCCCACGAGGATCTGCTGTACATCGCGATGCGGTACGTCTCGGGGACCGACATGCGGCAGATGATCAAGAAGCGGGGCCGGATGCTCCCGGACACTGCCTTGTTCCTGGTGGGCCAGGCCGCGCGGGCCCTCGACGCCGCGCACCGCAAGGGACTGGTGCACCGGGACGTGAAGCCGGGGAACCTGCTGATCGAGCGGGGCAGCGACGAGGCCGACCCCGATCACGTGTACCTGGCCGACTTCGGGATCACCAAGCACGCGATGTCGCGCAGCGGGCTGACCTCGACGGGGCAGTTCCTCGGCACGATCGACTACGTCGCCCCCGAGCAGATCCGGGGCACCACGGTGGTGGGGCTGGCCGACCAGTACTCGCTCGGCTGCGTCTTGTATGAATGCCTGACCGGGCGGGTTCCGTTCGAGAAGGACCTGGACGCCGCGATCATCTGGGCTCATGTCGAGGAGACGCCCACGATGCCCACGGTCCTGCGTCCCGAGCTGCCGCCCGAGGTGGACGAGGTGTTCGCCCGGGTGCTGGCCAAGCGGCCCGATGACCGTTACCAGAGCTGCCGCGAGTTCGTCGAGGCCGCTCGCATGGCTCTCGGCATCTCCGGATCAGGGACGGATTCGTCCCTGGCCTTCGGCACCATGACGCGCGGGCCGCAGACCGGATCGCCACCCAGTAGCCAGTCCGGGGCACCGGCGGACAGGTTTTCCTGGAGCAGCGTGGCCAGCCATCCACGCGGGGGTGATCCCGTAGGCCCGGAAGCGCCCGGGAACGTCGCCGTGTCGCCGTCCGGACCGGGCCAGCCCTGGGCCGGGCAGCCGGATTCGAGTCAGCCCGGTTCGAGTCAGCCCGGTTCGAGTCAGCCCGGTTCGAGTCAGCCCAGTGGCACCCTCACCTCCCACCGCCGGCTACCCGGCATCGGGGGCCCGGGCGAACCCGGTCAGCCCGCCGGCGCTCAGCCTCCGCCGGGCCGGCCGCGCGGGCCGCGTTGGTACCGCCGGCCGCGCTGGCTTGCGCTCCTGGCGGCCCTGGTCCTGGTGGCCGCGGGGCTGGGCATCGGGGCCGGACTGAGCGGTTCGGGCTCACACGCGGGCGGCAAGATGACCATGCCGTCCATGTCCGCCAAGCCGAAGCCGAAGCCGACGACAAGCGCGCTGATGAACGCGATAGTCCTGGCGAACAACAGCGCGGACGCCGCAGGCAAGCTGCCGCCGTCCACGTGCAAGCAGCACGGCTCGACCATGGTGATGTGCGATGCTCCTGTCGCAGGCATCGGCGGAGCCGTCTTCCAGACCTATCCGAACCTGAAGGCCCTGTACGCGGCGTACCAGGCTAAAGTCGGGTCGCTGAACTCCGGTCATTTCCAGCAGAACTTCAACGACTGCCAATCCCAGACAACGTACGGCGAGGTCGGCTGGAATCACCAGTTCCAGCACACGAAGACCTACACGGTCGATCAGATGAGCATGGGCATGGTGACGGACAACCAGGCCGCCGGCCGGGTGTTCTGCGACTACACCCAGGGGTCTGAATACATGGTCTGGACACAGAACGATGGCCATCTCATGGGGTATGTGGCCGGCCCGGTACACGGGGACGTGTGGATCTGGTGGGTGGCCGTTCACCACAACATCGGCCTCGGCGTGCCCATGAACATGAACATGTGACCAGTGCCGACCATCTCGACGAACACGCCACAACGCTAGAGCCGGTCCCGGGCGCGGTTGCCCCGGGCGGCGGCCGGCTCTTAGGCTCCGCGTCTGGGCTGGCTCCGTTCCCGCCTGGCAGCGGCACACGGACGCCCATCGGTCAGGGCGGGGGACGCAGCCCGGCCATGGTGACGGTGACGAGCCGGCGGACCGCGGCCGCCGAGGCCAGGGAGCCGGCGGCCATGAGGGCGTGCAGGCAGTAGCTGGCCAGCTCGCCGGGCTCGGCATCGTCCCGCAACTCGCCCGCCCGCGCGCCCTTGGCGATGAGATCACCGACGAAACCGAGCAGTTGCTGCTCGGCCCGGGCGATGTGCTCGCCGCGGTGCACCAGCGAGGCCAGCTCGGTGCCCTGAGGCCGCTCGTGGGTTATCTGCGCGTAGGCGGTGAGCACGGCTTCGAGCCGCTCACCGGCGCTGCCGCCGGCCTCGTCCCGGACCTTGGCGAGATATTCGAGGTGGCGGGTGACGTGGCGGTCGTGCCAGGCGGCCAGGATCGACTCGACGTCGGGGAAGTACTTGTACAGCGTCGCGCGGCCGATGCCGGTCTCGGCGGCGATCCGCGACATCGTGACCGACGCCAGCCCGTGGGCGGCGACCAGCGCAGCGGTGGTGTCCAGGGTCGCGTCGTGCACCGCGCGGCGGTGCTCCTGGATCGTCTCGGTCCACAGCTTCGGCACCACCGCAGTATACAGCACGTCCGTCTATCGACAATTTGATTTGACAGCGACAGAGTGTATCGATAAGACTGCTGCCGTAACGGAGACCGGCAAGCTCGCGCGAGAGAAGAGGACGCTCACATGGCTGACCAGCCTCACCACACCGATACCAGCAAGGCGGTCGGCAACGGGCCGGGCACGACCCGGCCGCGTCGGAAGGTCGCGCTGCTGGTCGTCGCCGCGATCGCCCTGCTGCTGTTGATGATCGTCTTGCACGTCACCGGCGTCGTCGGCGCTAATACCAACGGCTAGGCACCTGCAAGCGGGAAGAATTGGAGTCCGCGGATGATCGATGCATCCGGCCTGAGCAAGCGCTACGGCGCGACCCTGGCGGTGGACGACTTGTCGTTCACCGTGCCGCCTGGTCACGTGACCGGGTTCCTGGGCCCGAACGGGTCAGGGAAATCCACCACGATGCGCCTGATCCTGGGTCTGGACGCGCCGTCCTCGGGGTCGGTGACGGTCGGCGGGCGCCCCTATGCCACCTACCGCCGTCCGCTGTTCGAGGTTGGGGCGATGCTCGAAGCCAAGGCGTTCCACGGCGGGCGCAGCGCCCGCAACCACCTGCTGTGCCTGGCGCTCAGCAACGGGATCAGCCGCACCCGGGTCGACCAGGTGCTCGACCTAGTCGGGCTGGGCAGCGCCGCCCGCAAGCGCGCGGGCGGTTTCTCTCTCGGCATGGGGCAGCGCCTTGGCATCGCCGCCGCGCTGCTTGGCGACCCGCCGGTGCTGATGCTCGATGAGCCGGTCAACGGCCTCGACCCCGAGGGCGTCATGTGGATCCGCAACCTGCTGAAATCACTAGCCGCCGAGGGCCGCACCGTCTTGCTGTCCAGTCACCTGATGAGCGAGATGTCGCTGACGGCCGACCGGCTGATCATCATCGGCCGTGGCCGCCTGATCGCGCATACCGCCGTGGCGGACTTCCTCGACGACGGCCCGGGCAACTTCGTGCGGGTCCGTTCGCCCCAAAGCAGCGCGCTCGCGGTCCTGCTGGAGGCCCGCGGCATCAGCGTCACCCGTCAGGCCGATAACGCGCTTCGCGTCACCGGCGCCACCGGCGGCGCCGTCGGCGAACTCGCCAGGGTGAACGGACTGACACTGCAGGAACTCTCTGAGCACCAGACGTCGCTAGAGGACAGGTACATGGAACTCACCAGCAGCTCCGTCGACTACCGCACGGCCGAGACCGCGCTCGCCCGGGCCCGGGACTGAGGCCGGTCATGGCCGTCATCACCGCCCCCCGGGCGCCATACAACCCGGTATCGCACTTCGCCGACGTCCTCCGGTCGGAGTTCTGGAAGCTCCGTACGGTCCGCTCCACCTACTGGTCGCTGGGCGCGGCCGTGGTGTTTAACGTCGCGCTTGCGGCGATCCTGGCCATCTTCCTGCCCGGCCACCTCAGCGCCCACGAGAAGGCGACCATCGACTCGACGCGGGTCAGCCTCGGCGGCCTGCACCTGTCGCAGGTCGCGTTCGGCGTGCTCGGCGTGCTCGTCATCACCAGTGAATACGGCACCGGCATGATCCGCGCTACCCTGGCCGCCGTTCCGCAGCGCCGCCTGATGCTCGCGGCGAAGACGACCGTGTTCGCCATGACCGCGCTCATCATCGGGATCGCCTCGTGCTTCGCCGCCTACTTCGCCTTCCAGGCGTTCCTGCCAGCGGGCGACAGCATGCGGACCTCGCTGAGCGATCCCGGCGTGCTCCGGGCGGTCATCGGGGCCGGGCTCTACCTGACCGCGCTCGGGCTGGCCGGCCTCGGCATCGGCGCCGTCATCCGCTCCAGTGCCGGGGCGGTCGCGACGCTGTTCGGCGTGCTGTTCGTGCCCTCGCTCATCCTGACCTTGCTGCCGCAATCCTGGCAGGACACCGTGGGCCGCTACCTCCCGATGGTCGCCGGCGAAACGATCATCACCGTGCGCCACCAGGCGCACACCCTCCAGCCCTGGCCCGGGTTCGGTGTGTTCTGCCTGTACGCGGCAGCCGCCCTCGCGGCCGGGATCGTCCTGATCAGCCGGCGGGATGCTTAGCCGCGAGGGCCCGGCCGCCCAAGGAGGAACTATGGAACGCACGCACCAGGGAGCTACCTGGCACCCCCACCCCGGGTCCGGGAAACCGGGGGAACCCGACGACCTGTACACCAGCCCGCCGCCATGGGACATCGGCCGCCCCCAGCCCGCGTTCCTCAGCCTCGCCCGCGCGGGCATTGTCCGGGGCCGGGTACTGGACGCCGGGTGCGGCACCGGCGAGCACACGCTGATGGCCGCCGGCCTCGGGCTGGATGCCACCGGCGTCGATCTCGCCGCCGGCGCACTGCGCGTCGCAGAGCAGAAGGCACGCGAGCGGGGGCTGACAGCGCGGTTCCTCCGCCGGGACGCCCGGCGGCTGGCTGATCTCGGGGAGTCCTTCGACACTGTGCTTGACTGCGGGCTGTTCCACATCTTCGGCGACGACGACCGCGCCGCCTACGCCGGCAGCCTGCGATCCGTGCTACAGCCGGGTGGCCGCTACTTCCTGCTGTGCGCCAGCGACACCCAGCCGCCGGACGGCTGGGGACGGGGGCACCGGGTGAGCCAGGAAAAGATCATCACCACATTTGCTGGCGCGTGGCGGGCCGACTCGATCGAGCCAGCCACGATCGACATCACCACCAGCCCAGGCGGCATCCCAGCGTGGCTGGCCACCCTCACCAGGACCTGAGCCGCAAGCGCCGGCAAAACGGGGCAGACCAGAAGGGAACGCCATGCTGACCGCCGAAGCCAGCGTCCGGACCGAACACCCGGCTCGGTACCTTATCCAGCTCTGCCGGCACGCCAGCAAGATGGGCGGGCACGTGCGCCACCGGCCGCGCAGCCGCGACGGCGACGGCGGACCTCCCGAGATACGGCACGCCGAATGGTCCGAAACAGACGGGATCGTCACCCTGAGCTTTGGCCAGTGGACGATGCACGCGACCCCGGGTGAGCTGAGGCTACGCGCCGAAGCCGACAGCGAGGAAGACCTGCGGCGGATCCAGGATCTCGTGACCGCACGCCTGGAAAAGATCGGCAGACGCGACCGCCTGACGGTGACCTGGCAAGCATCTGAAACACCCGCGGTCCAGCCCGGCGAAGCCGGCTAGTGTCCCGGTCCTGAGTTTTGCGCTCTTATGGAGGTATGGCAGGCAAACCGAGACTCCCGCTCGTGCTGACGGATGCCGAGCGGCGGACATTGCAAGGGCGGGCGAGCCGGCGCAAGACCGCGCAGGGCCTGGCCCAGCGGGCGCGCATCGTGCTGATGTGCGCGGACGGGAAGACCAACGTCGCGGCGGCCGGCGAGCTGGGGATCACCCGGGAGACGGCCGGCAAGTGGCGCAACCGGTTCATCAGGCAGCGGTTCGCCGGGCTGAGCGACGAGCCCCGGCCCGGCGTGCCGCGCACGATCACCGACGCGCAGGTCGAGGAGGTGGTGGTGCGGACCCTGGAGGAGGCGCCCGAGGGGGCCACGCACTGGTCCAGGCGGGAACTGGCCAGGCAGGCCGGGCTCTCGCCGACCACGATCCACCGGATCTGGCGGGGCCTTCGGGCTCAAACCCTGGCTGGTGGAGGAGTTCAAGCTGTCCACCGACCCGTTCCTGATCGACAAGGTCCGCGATGTCGTCGGCCTCTACCTCGCTCCGCCCGCGAACGCGGCGGTGTTCTCGGTGGACGAGAAGCCGCAGATAACCAGGCGCTGGAGCGAACCGCCCCGGTGCTGCCGATGGTCCCGGGCACCCCGGAGCGGCGCAGCCACGACTACGAGCGGCACGGCACCGTGGATCTGTTCGCCGCGCTGAACACCGCGACCGGCACGGTGATCGGCAAGACCTCGGCCCGGCACGCGGCGCAGGACTTCACCGCGTTCCCCGGCGAGATCGGCCGGCGGGTCGAACCCGACCTGGCGGTCCATCTGATCTGCGACAACCTTTCCGTGCACAAGGCCCCGGCGGTCAAGAGGCGGCTGCTGGAGCACCCGAGGTTCCAGCTGCACTTCACCCCCGCCTACTCCTCGTGGCTAAACCAGGTCGTGCGGTGGTTCGCTGAACTGCAGCGCCGTCGGCTCGACCGTGGCGTCTTCTGCTCGATCGACGAGTTGACCTGCGCCCTCGAACAGTGGATCAAGTTCTGGAACGACAACGCCAAACCGTTTAAGTGGACGAAGACCGCCGACCAGATCATCGACGCGATTGGACGATACTGTCAACGGATCTCCGGACCCGGACACTAGCGGTAGTTTGTTGACTATGGAGCGGGTTCGCGGTATGCCGGGGAGTAGTGCCGTGACGTGCTCAGGGGTGCATGATGACGCGACGTCGGCCTTGTCCTGCGGCGCCGGGCCCGCTGGAAGGGTATGCGGCCCGGTTTGATGATCTGTTCGGGTCGCTGGCGCAGCGGCGGGGATTCCGGGAGTACCTGGCCGGGCTGCTGGCGCCGCGGGACCGGAACAAGACGCTGACCGCGCTGGCCGGGGCCGAGCCGGTGGCCGGGGCGCAGCATCGGGCGGTGCAGCGGCTGCAGTTCTTCCTCTCCGAGTCCCGGTGGGACGCGGAGCGGGTCAATGCCCGCCGGCTGGAGCTGCTGCTCGCGGACCCGGCGACCGCCCCGCATGATGCGGGGGTGCTGGTGCTCGATGATTCGGGGGACCGCAAGGACGGCACGAAGACCGCGCACGTGGGCCATCAGTGGCTGGGCCGGTACGGCAAGACCGATAACGGGGTGGTCACCGTCACCACGGTGTGGGCGGACGAGCGGCTCTATTACCCGGTGCACGCGGTGCCCTACACCCCGGCCAGGCACTTCGCGAAGGGGAAGAACGATCCGGCGTTCCGGACCAAGCTGGCGATCGGCGCGGAGCTGGCGATCCGGGCCCGGGCGGCGGGGTTCGCGTTCCGCGCCGTGGCCGCCGACAGCGCCTACGGGGACCAGGACGGGTTCCGCGGCGAGCTGGCCAAGGCCGGGCTGCCGTTCGTACTGGCCCTGAAGCCCAGCCACGGGACCTGGGCCTACGGCGCCGATGCCTATACTCCCGCGGACGCCGCCCGCGCCCTGACCTGGAACGGGCCCGAGGACCCCGGCGACTGGCAGGCGGTGACCCGGACCTTCCGCGACGGGCACGCCGAGACCTGGTGGGCCGCCGACGCGACCCTGGGCTGGTGGGGACCCGACGGTCTGACCCGCCTGGTGGTGGCCACCGCCGACCCGGGCGCCCTGCCGGACAAGGCCACCTGGTACCTGGCCACCAACCTGCCCCGGCCCGGCGGCCCGCGCGAGGCCGACAGCCCCCACCCGGCGGCGGACCTGGCCGAGATCGTCCGGATCTACGGCATCCGGCACTGGATCGAGCAAAGCTACAAGCAGGTCAAGGACCAGCTGGGCTGGGCCGACTTCCAGGTCCGCTCCGACACCGCCATCCGCCGCCACCAGGCCCTGGTCAACTGCGCATTCAGCTTCTGCTGGGACACCTGGTTCGCCGGACACCCGCCGCCGCACGACAGCGCGGCACCGCGGCCAGAGCCCGGCCGCGGAGAGAGGGGGGCCGCGCGCCGCCGTACCGCCGCCGGCACCGTCCTGGCCGCGGGCGCTGCGCGCGGTACGCGCCTGGCTTTCCCCCTGGATCGTGCTGCAGCGCTGGTGGCAGGCATGGTCGAAGGCGCCCCCGCCCCCGCAGCTGCAAGCCCTGATGAACTCGGTCGCGGCAGGCTGCGGCCTGCACCTCTACCTCCGTAATTAACAAACTACCGCTAGGGATGCGTTACGCGCTTGGCATCCGCCCGGCGCGTAATCCGTAGCTGGCCGACGGGCCTACGGCCGGGCGGCGCCGTCGAAGGTGCTCGCGTACCAGCTGTCGTTCATGGGGAGTTTCTGGACGTTCATGCCGGTCTGCGGCGCGTCGATGATGTAGCCGCCGCCTACGTACATGGCGACGTGACCAATGCCGTCGTAGAACAGCAGGTCCCCGGGCTGGATCGCGGAGGTGGCGATGTGCGGCAGGGCGGCCCACTGCTGGTAGGTGTCCCGCGGGATGGTCACCCCGGCCGCGGCCCAGGCGGCCTGGACCAGCCCCGAGCAGTCGTAGGATCCCGGGCCGGTCGCGCCCCACTGATACGGCTTGCCGAGTTGCGCGTAGGCGAAGGCGACCGCCTTTCCCGCCTGGGTCGTGGTCGGACCGGTGTACTGCTGGGGCGCGGAGCTGCCGTTGGCGCCGATCGAGTTGCTGACCACCGTCTGCTGCTGCGGCACGGTCAGGCTGGCCAGCGTCGCCTTCTCGGTCGCGATGAGCTTGCCCAGGGAGTCCTTGTGGCCAGCGAGCTGGCTCTTGAGGGTCGCGATCCCGGCCTCGGTGCGCTGCATCTGCTGCTCGACGCCGGCCAGCTGGCTGGCGTCGGTGAGAAGCTGCTGCGTCTGGGCGTTCCGGGTGCCGGAGAGCTCCATCAGCAGCGAGCCTTGCTGCAGGACGACCGAGGGGTTACCCGAGGTAAGCAGGCCCGCGATCGATGTGGCCCCGGTGTTCTCGAACGCCGCGGCGGCGTTCTGCGCCACGCTGGCCTGGGCCGCCTGGAACTGAGCGTTGGCGTGGTTCAGGTGCGCGCGAACCTGGGACAGCCTGGACTGGGCGGCGGAAAGCTGCTGGCTGGCCTGGTCGAGCTGCTGGCTGGCCTTGTCGAACTGCGACGTGAGCTGGTTGATCCGGGCCTGCACCTGGTCAACGGTCGGTTGCGGAGCAGCCACGGCGCC
>WNFC01004835.1_pt1 | contig 14699 bp, 14 predicted proteins | sample 5400541 | NCBI WGS metagenome assembly WNFC01 (sample SAMN13153342, study PRJNA577476) | soil metagenome | isolation source: 120 cm saprolite under Douglas fir tree site 2 hole 2 replicate 1 | place: USA:California | collected 2015-04-18
CGCTCCAGGACGAAACCGGCGGCTTCCAGACCTTCATCCCGCTGGCTTTCCATCCCGACAATACGGTGCTTGAGCATTTGCCGAAGACCAGTGGCATGCTCGACATCAAGCAGATCGCCGTCAGCCGCCTGGTGCTGGATAATTTTCCGCACATTAAAGCGTACTGGCAGATGCTGACGCCAAAGATCGCCCAGATTGCTTTGCGTTTTGGCGCCGATGACCTCGATGGCACGGTTATCGAAGAGAAGATTTACCACGACGCCGGGGCCACTACGCCGCAAGGTATGCGCCGGCAGGAGTTGGTCCGCTTGATTCGCGAAGCCGGTCGTGAGCCTGTTGAGCGGGACACGCTTTATCACCCTGTCACGCGGACGGAAACCTCCGTCACGGTCGCAGTCTAGTCTCCGCCCCGCTCCCCGGTACTATCAATCCGGTTCGATCTCCGGCAGGGTCTTGGCGTGCAAACCTGCTTCCTCGGGAGGTGGGGGAACCGGCAATGAGATTTCTACCGTACCTAAGCGCCGATTCAGTTCGTCCTCGACTCCCAGGCGCAGAGATACCGCGTTCGCCGGAACGTCGAACTCTTGGTGCAATCGGAAGCCGCCGACCATTACGTCTCGATAGGAAGAAGCTTTCAGATCGCTGGTAGTACGGCTGGCAACTCGCGATAGCTGTTTGCCGTCGTCATCGAAAGCAGACGCCATAAAGGCCAGGACTCCGTGATGCATGTTGCCTTGGTCCAGAAAGTGCAGCTGCGGTCCGGCAATTGCATAATCAATCGCGTAATGCTGGACTTCGGTGATAACGACCGCATTTTTCTTCGGTTTCTTGCCCGCTGCCGCTTGTTTCGCAGGATCCACTTTCACCGGTTTACCCACCGGAACAATCCGAGTAGCGAACACGATCTGGTGAGACTGGGGCGAGCCGGGTTGCATGGCCGCCATGCCGACATCCCGCGAGAGGGCATCTTTCTCCTCCGTGATCGGAGCCAGCGGGTCATCCGCATAATAGCCGCGCCGATACGCCAGATGATATCCCTTTGCCGCCAGGGCGACTTTGAGCTTTCTGAACTTGCCGTCGTAATTGCGGTTCGCGGGCGTGTAGGAGAGCATGTAGTATTCCGACCCCTGCTCGACCGCCGTATGGATTGCTTCTGTGATCCCATTCGTGTTGTAGAACGCTTTCCCGCCGGTGTCAGCGGCAATCTGGTCCATGGTGCTCTGATCGCCGACTTGCGACTCCAGATCTTCGTGAGTTGCCTGAGAGAAAGGAGTGGCCGCCGGAACGTTGGTCGCAGTGTTTTGCAGCATCGCTGCTGAGTTCTGTCCGCCGGTGGGAGCCATGGAGCCAGGAATCGGAGGGGGCTGTCCGAGATTATTGGAGGCGGTGAGCACGGACTGGCTCATCAGTCCTCGCACATCCACCGGGTAAACTGCGACGTGCGCATCCGCCAGAAGGTTGGCTGCCTTTTTCATGGTCTGCGCGTAGTTCCGCATTTCAGAAAATGAACTGGTCAAATCGGAATCGGGAAAGATGCCGAGCGGGAACGACCCCGACAGCCACACTACATTTTTTCGTCCCGGGACCCCTGACAGATAGCGTGCCAACTGGACAAATGCGTCAACCGTGATGGAGACCCGACGGTCCAACTCGTCGGTGCGTTCTTCGGCCTGAGCCTGCTGGAACATCCGGACTACGAATTCCGCATTGGGATCCAAGCCTGCCAGGTCCTGCTGCATCTGCAATCCTTTTTTCAGGCCGATATCATTTTCCATCAGCGGATTGTCGCGGGTTGCGCCCTTCTTCCCGTTAGCGGTCGCGATCAGCAGAGTTTCATCGCTGGTGAAGCCCTGTATCAGACGCAGCCCGTTGGTCAGGGTGCAAAGAGCAAACTGAGATCCTTTCGGCTTGTTCTTGAGAAACCGAATCAGTTGTTCCTTGGCGTACCACTGCGCTTGTTGCGGTGTGTTCAACAGGTCAAGCAGGAAAACCGTGATTGGTTCATCTTCCCGCGTTAGCTGATTATTGGTGAACACATTCGGCGGCAACTTGGCTTCCGGTGTGGCTGCCGCCAAGGCTGTCGCAGCTGAATTGCTCGGGCCACTGTACCCCGCGAATTCGTGAAAATAGTTGACTCTCTGCGGTTTGCCATCTTCCTGAACCTGGAACTCCTGGGCTGGAAGCTGTTTCACCGGGTGTCCCTTGGAGTCGGTGACCACAACGTCTACCACTACCGTTTTCGAGGCGACCTTAAAGGTAACCGCAGAGGAGTCAGCGGACCCGGTGTCGGCGGGATCCGGCTTAGATACGGCGGTGGCCGTCGGTATCCCGCCCGATGCGGATGCGTCCGATGGGGCTGCGCCGGGAGCGGCTATTACCGGAGCTTTCGGCGGCTCTTCACTGTTGCTTTGGTCGGCTACGTCGAAGACCTCTTCGTTGTCGGTGCGTGAGGAGTCAGCCGAATTGCGCGCCGCTGGAGCTGACAGCGTGGGCGCATCGGCCTGCAGGGCAACATACTTGGTTCGTTCTTCGGGGGACATCGGCGGCAGGTCGAACACTTCCAGCTCTGACCCGTCAAGCACCACGAACTGGCTTCCGTCGGGAGAGATCGTGAAATTCTGGCCCTTCAGGACTGCAGATCCAGCCTTTGTCGAAAGCACCGGGACGCCGCTAGCGGCATCCATCACGCGAATGTTCTGCTCCACTTGCGGCCATTCTTCCTCGTCACTGGGAGCCACCGCCGCATTGGCTGCCACAGCACCGGAGATGGTGCTGATCGCCACCCGGCTGCCGTCTTCGCTGCGCTCGATAATCGGCTCATACCGGTGCTGGTTCCACTTCTCGCGCCATAAGAAGTGTCCCGTCAGAGTGAAGATGCTGACGCTGTAATCGGAACCCTGCGCCGAGCACCGCCCGACGAAAATTGTGTTGTTGGTGGGGAATTGAAGATCGGGAACACAGCGCGATCTTACCCGAGTGATGTAGCTGCGGTCTTTGGCCCCCGAGCCAAAACGCACCAGCCAGACTTTGCCCGACATGCCGCGCACCGCGTCTGCAAATCCCAGGCTGGTAGCGTCAAGCGGCATGACCTGGGACAGCCGTATACTGCGCTGCACGCTTAGGGACTTCGCATCGAGAAACTCGATTTTGACTTTGGCTTTGGCCGGGTCATGTGCCTTTCCCGAGTCGTCCGCCGCCGTCTCAACCATGATCTGCTTGCCATCCGGAGTGACTCCGGTCCACAACAATTGCTTGGGTGATTCCAATAGCAATTTCTCGTGAAGGTCGGGATCAAGATCGTAGAGACTGTTCAGCTTTCGGAGAAGAAAGTGTCCCTCACCCAGCAGCCAAAGATATCGGCGTTCGTCATGCAAGTACCAGCTGGCTTCGCGAATGACTTTTCCCGTCTCCACTTCGACTACCCGCGCCTGAACGATGCGGTCTCGATGGTTCGGCGGGCAGTCTGGATTGCGTTGGAAAAGCTTCTTTGGATTCCACGTGAACAGCAGGTGATTGTTGTCCAGAAAATTGACCGTAACGTTCGCCGTGGTCATGAACCGGTTTTCCGCGGACAAGCCTTGATAGCCGAGTTTCGACAAATCAATCTGCCGCGCGGGTTTAGCTGCGTCCGCAGTTGTTGCGCCGGCTTGCGGAGAGGCAACCGCCATAACTGCGATGCCACATACCAGGAACCATAGTGCCAGAACCCGGCATACCCAATGGCAGCTACTCAGCTTCTGATGACTAGAAAAATGGCTGGATGACGGGGTCGCGCAATATTTCTTGACTAGAACCAGGGACCGGTTCGACTGGCTACATTCGCGAGAATACATAGCGGACTCATTCTCCAGGCTCGGCGCGGGCGTCACAAAGACTAACACACCCTCAGCCTGACATTCTCTAACTGAAAGGTTTTAGACGACAGCGGATTTACACTTTTTTACAATCTTGAACTGCGAAAACTGGGCTGAACTCAACTCCGGAATACACAGATTCTAAGGTGTTTTTCACGCTTTTCTCTCCGACTGCCGGGTGTAGAATCAAGTCGCAGCAAAGCTTCACGGGACCTTCTCCCGATTCGAGGCAGGCATGAATGTTCATATCAGCTACAAGGTTCAACGGACTCCCGACATAGACAAAGAAATGCACCACTGGACGGCAAAGATCCAGAAGCGGTTGCAGGTATTCCGTCCAGAACTCGTACACTTGAAGGGCTTGGTGGAACAAAACTCCGCCCGCGAAGGTACGACGATGACGCTAAATCTGCGCTTGCCTTCCGGGCAGATGGCAGCACAGGAATCGGCTCCGACGCCTGCAGCAGCGATTAAGGCGGTCTTCGCAGACTTACTCAGCCAGGTGAGTCGGCACAAAGAACTTCTCCGCACCTCTCACCGATGGAGGGGGAGGCGCGGCGAGAACGGTAGGTCTTCCGCCGAGGTTCCATTTGAGCAAACTCTCGCTGCAATTCCCCCGCTGACCGCGACCGCTGACGATGTTCGCTCTTATGTGAACGCCAACTTTCGGCGCTTGACCGTGTTTGCGCAGCGGCAACTCTTTCTTCGTGAGAGTTCCACTCAACTGCAACCCGATTCACTTAGCGCGGAAGAGATTGTGGATGAAGTCGTGGCCCGCGCGTTGGACGAAAAAATCGAGAAGCCAGACCGCATGGGTCTGGAGACATGGCTGTATCGGCTGGCAATTCAGGCGATGGACGACTTGGAGTCGCATCTTACGGAGGCGGAATCTGATGTCCATTTGCAGGGCATCCGCCGTCGCCGCAATGAACGTGCCAGCGACGAACCGCATCTACAATTCCATCAGCCTGATGAAGCGATGACCACCGAGAGCGGCATTGCCGATACCCGCACTTCAACTCCGGAGGAAATCGCATACTCCGACGAAATGATCACCCTCGTTCAGTTCGCGCTTCGTAGAGCCACCCCGCAGGACCGCGAAGCTTTCGTGTTACACGCCCTGGAGGGTTTCTCGACCGATGAAATTGTCGCCATTACCGATCGACGGCCCGACCAGGTAGTGGAATCCATTCGCAATGCCAGAAACAAGTTGCGCCAGGCGTTTCCTGGGAATGATCCGTTTGATGGTAAGCGCCTTCAACCAACCGGAACCGACTGAAAACCACCCGAGGGTCTATAAATGATTTCTCGTGAAGAGTTGCGACAACTGGCAGCGTTCGAATGCCAGCTTCCCAATGAGGTCGCCGTCAGCTTCTATTTCCAGCCCAGTAAGCCGCCAGACAAATCCCATCGCGAAGAAGCGATCATCGCGAAAGACCTGATACGCAAGACGCTTCAGGAATTACTGCTCAACGGCCACAACCGTCAGGTGGTCGAAGACCTGGAGAGAATTCAGCATTTGGCCGAGAGTCTTCACGGCAATCAGGCGCGCGCCAAAGCGGTTTTCGCCTGCGCCGGACGCAAGCTGTGGCAGGAGTTCGATCTGCCTCCAGTGGCCGTCGCATCCCGGCTGTTCGTCAACCGGCGCTTTCATCTCAAACCACTGGCCCCGGTCTTTTCTGAACACCCGCGCCTCTGGCTGGCGATAATTGATCGCCAGACCGCCCGTTTTCTCGAAGTGCAATTCGACCGCATCAGCGAGCAGGGCGCCATACTAGATCGCGTAGCGCGTCATGGCCGCAGCGATGGATACCTGGGTTACGACGCCGGTCACCTGCAACGGCACACGGACGACGAGGTTCGCCGCCATTATGTTCGAGCCGCTGAATTCCTGAAGGATGCTGCAGATCGGAAACAGTATGAAGCCTTTGTCATTTGCTGCAACGATGTCAACTGGCCCGATTTGCAGAGCCAGCTTCAACCCTACATTCAGAAGAAACTGCTCGGCCGTTTTTCTGGCGATTTCGGCACCCTTACCAATGAGAAAGCGGCGGAGGAAACTCGCCGCATTCTGCGGGACTCCTTGCAGCGACACCATCAGGCTTTGGTCACCGAGACTTTAAGCGAAGCCAAGAGCAATGGGCGAGGCGTGACCGGGCTGCGAAGAGTGCTGCGAGCGACCGAACAGGGGGAAGTGGAAACCATCATTATGGCGCAGGACTACTCAGCTCGCGCGGTCGAGTGTACAAAGTGCGGCCATCTCGATGCGCACTCGGTCCCATATTGCCCGGTTTGTGGACGCGCCACGCGCGGCCTAGATGATGTTTGTGAAGCCCTCGTCCCGGTTGCAGTCAAGAACAACATCGGTCTGGTACTGATACCGCAGGATGACGCTCTGGATCGCGTGGGCAACATTGCGGCGCTGCTTCGTTTCCGCGCCGATCGCAACAGGAACCAGATGCGAGCCGCTTCGTAAACGTGCCGCTTCGCGCCTCCATCGCTACCGGTGATATAAATAATCCTTTCCTTTGACCTTGCTTGCGAGGAAAAACAGCATGACCATCTCACGTCGCGACTTCCTCGCCTCAAGTTTGGCCGGATCGGTTGCTCTGGGAACGTCAACGTTAGCGGACACCTCGCAACAATCTTCCGCTTCGCGTAAGGATGAATCCAAACACGCCGCCAAGTTGCCCATCATCATCTGCGCCGGCAACGGGTACAACTACCTCGAAGAAGCCTATGCGCTTCTGGCAGGAGGCGCCGATACGCTCGACGCCGCCCTGAAAGTGGTTCAAGGTCCGGAAAATGATCCCAATGACGAAAGCGTCGGGCTGGGCGGTCATCCCAATGAAGAGGGCATGGTCGAACTCGATGCCTGCTGCATGCACGGACCCACGCGCACGGGGGGATCAGTGGGCGGATTGCGCAACATCAAGAACGCTTCGCTGGTCGCAAACGCAATCCGCCTCCACACTGGACATCTAATGCTAGTCGGTGAAGGCGCGGAACGCTTTGCCGTAGCCCAAGGTTTTCAGCGCGAAACCCTGCTCACCGAAAAATCGCGTAAAGAATGGTTGCTCTGGAAAGAGACTCATTCCGATTGGTGGGGGCCTGGCATCGCGAGTCGCGATTGGCGCAACCGCTTTCACCCTCCGGCTCACGCGGAAGAGTGGGAGCAACGCATTCGTCGCATGCAAGAGATCGCGGCTGATATCGGTATCCCGCCGGAGTTGCGAATGGAAGCAATCCGCAGCGTGATCTTTCCCCCGACGGGCACCATCCACTGCTCCACGCTGAACGAAAAAGGAGAAATGTCGGGCTGCACCACCACCGCCGGCCTGGCATGGAAGATTCCCGGACGCGTTGGAGACTCCGCCATCATTGGCGCGGGTTGCTTCACCGACCAGGACGTAGGCTCTGCCGGGGCCACCGGCAGCGGGGAAGAGAACATCAAAGTCGCGGGCGCTCACACCATCATCGAAAATATGCGTCACGGCATGTCGCCGTTCGAAGCCGGCATGGAGGCCCTCAACCGCCTCGTCCGCACCTACAACAGCGACAAGGAGCGGTTGCAGTTCATCGACATGACGTATTACATTCTGCGCAAAGATGGAGCCTATGCTGCGGTTTCGCTCTGGGAAGGCTACGAACTCGGTAAGCCCCACCAGATCGCTGTGCACGACGGCACTAGGCGCCTGGAAAAGACTGTGAACCTGTTTCCCGGCGCGTCGCAAGACTGGCCGCCCGTGCGGAAAGTAGCGAGCTAAACTAAGGGCGATGAACTCCGATCCATTTATTGGCACTTGGGAACTTGATCCGGATACGTTGGACTATCAGTTCGGTCGTCCGGGCAGGCGCGCGACCTACGTCATCGAAGCCATATCCGGCGGCCTTCTATTCCGTCTGGATGCAGAGGATGCCGACAAGAATCCAATCAAAGTGACCTACGGAGGCGAACTGGATGGACGAGACCAGTCGCTAGGCGGCGGAGACGCCGCGCTCGTCCTGTCCCGCTTCGGCGAAAATATGATCGAAAGCACTCTGAAGCGTCGAGGCACAGTTGTCGACCGCTGGACCCGCGAACTGCTTCCCGATCGGGAGACGATGAAGATCACCCAGCTTGTGTTGAGGCCCAGCGGGGAAGAGTTCCGCAACACGAGCATCTATCGAAAAAAAGCATGACTCAGTGCTGGGCCTGCGGGACGTTCGGAATCTTCTTTTCCAGCCGCAATGCAATTCCATTCTGAAATGCCGGTATCTGCAGAGTCTTCTCTCCGCCGCGATGGCGGAATCTTTCCAGGCCCTCGGTCTCGCCGGTCTTGGTGTTGATCCACTCGCCGGAATACTCACCAGCAGGCAGTTCCAGCATAACTTCTGCTGGTCCGTTCCCGTCGAAATACATTGCATACTGTCGCCCCGGATTCGACAGCACTCGTGCATAGGCGCCGGCTGCGTGCTTTACTGTGTGCTGGTCCGGCGCTAAATCGGCTAATGCCAGTTTTCCCAGGAACTCGCTCAGGACCCGAAGCTGGCGTCGCAGGGTCGGACTCCCTCCGCCCGGCCCATTGGGTTCCGTGTCGGTTCCGTCTTCGTGGCCGACGGTGAAGGAGTAATCCAGCGCGTCGAACGCGCCACCGCCGGAGAGCATGAAATTCCAGGCTTCGCGCCGGTAGGCGTCGTCGTCCCGGCCAAGAAAGCCGGTCTCGTCGTACGCAATGACTTTTCCCAGCCCATAATTCGCCGACACCGCGTCCAGAAAGGCGTAGTGAAAATTCACTATGCTGACTCCTGGAAGCAGTCCTTTCACCGGAAGTCCGAAATCACAATAGTTCTGGGCGATCGAATGCTGGTTGGGCAGAGAAGCCTCTTCGCTCGTAATCCATTGCGCAACCCGCGCCTGCCAGGCCAGAGAAAGATCGTCTGCAAGTTCGATGGTATTGGGAAACTGATTGCGGGAAGGGGGAAACAGATAGGGATTTACCACACGCTCGACGACCGGCCGGTCGGAGAACGGTTCATTTTGAATTTCGAAGATCACGTTGTCGAACGAGTTGGCCTCGCGCACCAGCTTTTGCACGTACCGTTCCTGATATCCGAGAATGTTGCCGTTTTCAAGCGTGTTGACCTTCTTTCGATCAATCGCGTTCGTGCCGTTCACGTTGTTCACCGGATTGAAAACGCTCAGATCCCATTGCATGTCTCCGTACTGTGACGAGAACAGACTGATCTCGACCACAATGCCCCGCTTCGCTGCTTCCGTCAGAAAATCATGGAACCGCCTGAAATACTCCGGGTTCCATTGATCAAGGTCAAATTTGTTTCCCCCGCCGGCATATTCGCCGATTGTGCCGCGCGCCCACGGTGCTAGAAACCGCCCTGGCGTCGGAGCCAGATCATTCCGCAGAATCCCGAACGACTTCCCCGGCGCTTCAACGTAGCTGCCGGGGAACAGGCGCGTGTAGTTCAATCCCCCCGCTTCGAGTGTTACCAGGTATTTATGGAAGTCGAAGTCCGGATTGATTACCGCGCCGTAGTGTTCGCCGCTGGTGATCAACGCCACCGCTTTTCCGCGAAACATGAAGTAGTGCGGGTTCTTGGGGTGAAGGCGAATCGGAATAGAATGCGCTGACTCTCGGGCTGCAGCAGCGGTCGCCAGAGCAGCCAGGAGCGCGGAGAGACAGATCAATCTGCGTGAAGCCATGTTCAACCAACTGGCCATGGATGATGGCTGCATTCTAGCGGGATAGAGAAGCATCAGCGGAGTAAACGTCCCTGGCCCGGTAAAAAACGCAGTTCGGATCACTGGAATAGTTCGACGTCCGCTCGACTCGCCGCCGCCCGCAGGCTCTTGTCGAGAGTCGCGAGCGGTAAGCCCCCTTGCCGGGCCGTATCCAGATAGACTGCGTCGTAGGCTGAAAATAGAAAAGAACGGGCGGTGCTCAGAGCCTGACATGCGGCAACCAGATCGCTGATGGTTTCGATCTGGACGGTGAGGTGTTCGATGTCAATTAAGGAGCGACTCGCTTCGGTTGCAGTCAGAATACCGCGGCGCTCGGCAACAACCAGACCATTCGCCATCTCCAGGTGCCACAGCGCCGGTACGACCGCGCGCGCACCAGCAAGCAAGTCCCGTTTGACCCGCACGGCATAAGCCGACACCGGGTTGTCGAGAAACCAGGCTAGCGCAACTGACGCGTCCAGAACGAAACGCTTCAAGTCCGCCCTTCCTCAATCAAGTCCTTGACGCGAAAGCCCTTGGGTCGTCTGGCGCTCTTCCTGATCTTCTCAATATCATCGAAGACATCCTTCAGGCTGTTTTCTGCAGGAGCAGGAACAATGACAGCCGCAAGCTTGCCTCGACGGGTGATGCCGATTCGCTCGCCCTCGGACGCACGTTCGACGATCTCCGACAGTTTTTGTTTGGCCTCAAATAATCCTACGGTCCGCATGAAGGCAATTCTATATCAATCTAGATTGTAAGTCTAGATGGTTAAGGCCACACACCGTTTCTCGCTTTGTCGCGCCTAAAATCACCGGGGACCGTATGGGTTACGCAAACCGGACTTTCACGTCCGCATTCTTGGTCAGATGAATGCTCTCGATAAAGCGCACTTTTCCCGTCATCAGCGTCAGGACAATCGAAGAGGTCCGTGTACCCTCGCCGAAGAAACGCACGCCTTTGAGCAGTGCGCCGTCAGTTACTCCGGTCGCCGCAAAAATGAGCTGATTGCCCGGCGCCAGGTCTTCCGCGCGATAGATCTTGTTCTTATCGCGAATGCCCATGCGGGTGATGCGTTCTTCGAGTTCCGGCTTGTTGATCACCAACCGCCCCAGCATGTATCCATTCAGGCAGCGGATGGCGGCCGCTGTGATAACCCCTTCCGGCGCACCACCTGATCCCATCACCGCATGAACCCCGGTGCCAATCACCGCCGCCGCGATTCCGGCCGAAAGATCGCCATCGCTGATCAGCCGGATGCGCGCCCCCGTTGCGCGAATGTCCGCAATTAGTTTTTCGTGCCGCGGCCGGTCGAGCACTACGACTACCAAATCCTGAACGCTGCGCTCCATTCGTTTGGCAATATTTTTCAAATTGTCGGCGGCCGGTGCGTCAAGATCGACAGCGCCCTTGCACGACGGTCCGACGACAATCTTCTCCATATAGCAATCCGGAGCGTTGAGCAGTCCGCCCCCCTCCGAAGCCGCGAGAACAGTGATGGATCCGGGCGCTCCAGTGGCACACAAATTTGTGCCTTCCAGCGGATTGACGGCAATATCAACTTCAGGGACCTCTCGTCCATCGCGAAATTCGGCCCCCACTCTTTCCCCGATGTAGAGCATCGGCGCCTGATCACGCTCACCCTCGCCAATCACGATGGTGCCGCGCATCGGAATCGAATCCATCGTCCCACGCATGGACTCGACCGCAACTTTATCGGACAGCCCGCCCTCTCCGCGCCCCATAGTACGGGCTGAGGCAATGGCCGCGTTCTCCACCACCCGAATAAACTTAGGCGCAAGATCGCTCTCAATGTTTTCGCCAAAACTTCTGGCCTTGATTTCTGGTCTGGTGTCGGTTGCCATGACTGCCTCCCGCGGGGCGACCTGAGACTATAGCGCGATTCGATGCAGGAGTTAAAGGGCGAGTGGCCGACTGAACGGTCGGTGATGAACTAGTGGTCAGCGGTCAGTGACCAGCGGGCAGAAAATCCTGAGTAGCGCCGACCGCCGACTGACCACTGACCACTGATGTCAGTTAGCGGCAAACTCTTAAGATGATAAAATTACTTCTGTCCACTCCAAAGCACGTGGGGCTGTAGCTCAGCTGGGAGAGCGCATCGTTCGCAACGATGAGGTCGTCGGTTCGATCCCGACCAGCTCCACCAATCCCTTGAAGCACTTGCCGCTTTGAGGAGCCGTTTTCGAACATCTAAACCACCTGTTTATTGGACCGTAATGGACCGTGAATTGGACCGCGAATCTATGGTCCCGGTTTTTGCAAACTCCGATAGCTGTTCTAATGCCCGGCGCTGCGAAGCCGGAACAATCTGCGCGTAAATATCCATTGTGGTGGAAATGCGTGAATGTCGCATCTGTCCCTGCACCGATTTCGGGTCGGCCCCCGCTTGAACTAGCCAGGTCGCATGCGACGTCCGCAGGCAACGCCAGTTCACAAACGACAACCCGAGTTTCCGAGCCGCCGGCTGAATGTGTCGCTTGAGTATGTTTTGGTCATTCATCGGACGGCCGTCTTTCACGCTCTGGAAGACCAGTGCGTCAGGATCGTCCGATTTGACCAGCTTGTATCGTCGAGTCGCGACCCCCGCCCGAATTTCTACGGTGAGATGTTTCAGGCGAAGCATGCGGGTGATTACGTCAGGTGATACGCCGATGGTCGCGGCGCTAGCAGGCGTTTTTGGAGCCGACCAATCGCCCCGACAATAGCGCTCTTCGATCGTGATTGAGTCGCCATGAATGCAACGCCACTTCAGCCCGATCAATTCTGATACTCGTAAGCCGGTCCACACAGCGACGTACAGCATTGCTCCGTAGGGTTCCGGAACTAGTTGCACCAGGGCGTTGAATTGCTCTGGTGTGATCGTCGGCTTCGCCTGCCGGGGTCGTTTGTCGAGTGGTAGCCGTAAGCCTTCGATAGGGTTTTTGTTCAGGTATTCCGAATCAACTGCGGACCGGAGGATTGACGACAGCGCATCCCTGATTTTCGAGATGGTGGGATAGGATGCCTTTCCCGCCATGCCTGAGAAGTACTGCTGCAGCGTGAGTCGCGTAAGATCCCGAAGACAGAGACGACCGAATCTCGGTCCCAGGTACTGAGCGGGCGTCGTAACGGGTGCGGCTCTCGCAGCTCCTACGGTTGCCACTGCACTTCGCGCAGCAGCGACGGCTCATCCGCTGGCCGCGAAAGTCATTATCAAGGGGCTAGAAGGTTTGGGATTCGGCGCTGGCCTGAAGGTCGGCGCGAAATTTATGAAGCTGAGTGATTTTCTCAGCACTGGACAGTAAAAAACGAAAAGGAGAAGAAAACAAATGACGGACAGTTACAACCCACATGCACAAGGCAGTGACACCCTGCCTTCGGAGTACTGCGATACGCCCATCGCGAATGAGACGGCGAAGGACGTAGAGACGGCTCGCGAGGCAATCCGCCTGCACAAAATCGCAAATGACCTCGCGGAGAAAGGCCGCAAGTAAAAGTGGCAACCCCTTGAGTTTAGAGAATGAGCTTGACTCCGAAACAGCGTCAATTCGTCGACTCATACGTACGCCACGGAAATGCGCAGGTGGCCGCGGTCGAGGCTGGATATTCTCGCGATCGCGCACGGCAAGCTGCTCACGAGATTTTGAAGAACGAACAGGTCGCTGCCGAAATCGAGAAGCGGCAGACGAGCTGCCTTTGGCAGTGACCGCGCCCGCTGGATTCGCTTCTCCGTCGACTCCCGGACCTCTAAGTTCAGCAATAAAACCTTGCTGAATGAGTGGATTGAAGACTTCGGCCTCGACTCTGATTTTGTTCGCGTCCGCATCCTGGGAGAGGCACCAAAAGCTTCTTTTTCTCAGTTCTTCCCGCATGACATCGTGGCGATGTGTCGCAAGTTCAAGGCGGTCAGCTACGAGCACATGCCTTTAATCCTCGGGTGCGACGTTGCTCGCATGGGTGACGACAGGAGCGTGATCATTGCCAGGCAAGGGCGGAAAGTCCGCCTGTTGGCAGTCTACCGAAGCTTAGACACAGTTGAATTTGCGCATCGCATTGCTGAATTTATCGAGAGTGAAAAGCCTCAAGCTGTCTGCGTTGACGCAGTTGGCCTTGGCGCAGGCACCTACGACGAATTGAAGCATTGCGGTTATTCCAGACACCTGCACGAATTTATTGGTTCCTCGAAGCCGCAAGACCAAATGAAGTACGCGAACTTGCGTGCCGAAAGCTGGGGCATGATGCGCGATGCCCTCGCGAATGGTATGGAGATTCCCGACTCACCCGACTGGGAAACTGATCTCTGCGGCACGGAATACGGCTTTAATCCGAAAGGCGCGATCCTGCTGGAGCCTAAAGACGCTATGAAGTCCCGCGGCTTGAGCAGTCCTGATCTGGCCGATGCGCTGAGCATGACTTTCAGCGTTCGCGTGGCGCCCGCGTATCACGTCACCGTTTCCACTCCGCGCAATATCTCTCCCGGCGAGGTGAATACCCAATGGATGAGGTGAATAAGCCTGACGTCAAGACGCTGCTGGACGGCGACCCTATTGCCCGTACTGATGCCGCGGCTGCGATCGTCGCTACCCGGCCTGGCACTTGCAGTGAGCATGGCGATTACATCGACCAGCAAATCCCGATTCGCTGTTACTTGGGCCTGAAGCCGGTTGCCATGCCCTATTGGCTTGGCTGCTCTGAATGCCTACGGCTGGCCGACCTGGCGAACAAGCTAGAAGCTAAGCGCTGGTTGAATTTGATTCCCGGCGAACCGTCATGGACGCTGCGCCGGCGATGAAACAGACGCGATCACGGACGATTGTTGCAGTTCGCCTCCCTGCGCCAGGAATGAGGCATCGATGTAAACGTTACTTCTTTGCCGCAGCGCCCGCTGGCGGCATAATCCGCACTCTTCCTGCGTCTTCCACATTTACCCGCCTGTCCGCAAATCCTCACCGTCTCTGAAAGCTAGGGCTTGAAGGGCAAATGACCGAAATATAATCCTCCCGCGCAGTTCAAATCTTGATGCAACTCGAATCCGGCTGCGACGGCTGGCCGGTCGTCGCAACGCCGCCGCTCACCGGCGGCCTCGGCCTGCCACCCGTGCCAGAGGTCGGCTGAGGAGCCACGGA
>WNFC01021805.1_pt1 | contig 14699 bp, 10 predicted proteins | sample 5400541 | NCBI WGS metagenome assembly WNFC01 (sample SAMN13153342, study PRJNA577476) | soil metagenome | isolation source: 120 cm saprolite under Douglas fir tree site 2 hole 2 replicate 1 | place: USA:California | collected 2015-04-18
CGCAGCGCCGAGCCCACCGTGTTGGGATCGAAGATCGCAACGTCGGCCGCCATCCCGGTTTTGAGCCGCCCACGCGTGCGCATGCCGAAGAAATCCGCGGGTTCGGAGGTGATGCGCTTGATCGCGTGCTCCAGCGTCAGGGCCTGACGTTCGCGCACCCAGGTGCCGAGCAGGTAGGTCGTGTAGCCGGCGTCGATTAGCATGTCGACGTGGGCGCCGCCGTCGGACAATCCAAGCATCGTACGCGGATCGCGCAGCAGTTCGGGAATCCGATCCTCGTTGGCGTTGAATACCGCGTAGCTGAATTCCATCCGCAGGTCGTCCTCCAGCCCGAGGTCGAGGAAAGTGTCGAGGCCGTCGCGGCCGCGCTCGCGCGCGACCTCTGCGACCGTGCGGCCCTCTAACGCGCGCAGCGCGGGATTTCCGACCTCCTTGATTTCCATCCGTTCCCAGCGGCCGGAGAAAATTCCCGGACGTTCGAGCTCACGACGAAAGCTCTCGCGAAAGGCCGGGTCGCGGTAAAATCCCTTCTGCACTTCGGGCGGCTGGTTGAAGACCGGATTCCACGTGCGCATCGCGGCCATGATGAACGGCTCGCGAAGGTTGAGTTGGACAATCAGCGGACGGCAGGTGACTTGCGGTACTCCGCCGCGGCGCACCAGCGGCTCGGCCCGCTCCAGCGATTTCAGACAGGCGTCTGGATCGTCGTCGCGGCCGAGCAGCGCCAGCCAGGTCGCGGGCCGTCCGCTCGCGCTCAGCAGCATGTCGAGAAATTCATACTCGTCCTCCGCAAGGATTCCCGGCGCCTTGGTGAGCGAGACTTCCATCGCGCCCCGCCCGAGCTCGCCGAGCACACCGGCGTAGGCGATCAGTTCGTCGCGGCTCGCGTTGCGGCAGGCGAGCGGGCGGCCTTTGTAGCCGATATGCTGCGCCGAGATGGTGGTGGAGAAGCCCATCGCGCCGGCGCTCACCGCCTCGCGGAGCAGGGCCGCGATTTGCGCGGTCTCCGCCGGCGTCGCCGCGCGTTCCATCGACTCCTCGCCCATCGCGAAGTGGCGAAACGGCGTCAGCGGCGCGAAGAAGCCGAGGTTGATGCCCGATCCGCGGCGCGCGGCCGCATCCATGAACTCCGGGAAGCTCTCCCAGTCCCAGGTGATCCCCTTGCTCAAAACGTCGAACGGAATCGCCTCGACGTTGACGAGATCCCACGCCGCGATCTCACGCACTGCGGGCTTGCACGGCGCGATTCCCACGCCGCAGTTGCCCATCACGACCGAAGTCACGCCGTGCCATGAGGACGACGTGATGAGGGGGTCCCAGCAGATCTGCGCATCGTAGTGGGTATGCGGATCGACGAAGCCGGGCGCGACGACCAGGCCGCGGGCATCGATAGTTTCGGCGGCGCTGTCCGTCACGCGGCCGATCTCGGCAACCCTGCCATTTGCGATCGCCAGGTCCGCGGTAAAGCGTGGCGCTCCAGTGCCGTCGACGATCGTGCCGTCTTTGATAATGATGTCGTATGTCATGATTGGCCCCTCTCGCATCGAAATGCTAAAGCCCTACACCGCTAGCTAATCGCACGGACGGTGCCGCTGGACAAGAGCCTGCGGCGTGCAGGTTTCATTTCCGAGACAGTAATCGGCTCAGGTCTTGGGCTCGGGCGGCGGGGGAAAGCACGGCAGCTTGTGCACTACCGCGTAACGGAACGCGCGCTCGTTCCAGGTGAAAGTGCCCATCGCGGGGCCAAAGCCGATCTCGAGCGCGTTCAGCTGATCCTGTTCGGTGACGTCGTGCGCGTCGGCCGCCGCGTACGCAACGTAGGCTATCGAGTTAGCGGTGAGCTCGTTCTGAAGCGACGGCTGAAAATGCATCCTGGTGAAGTTGCTCGCCAGTTTCCATCCGCCGTCCTTCGTATCCTGGTTCGGCATCGCCGCCCATTCCGGGTCGAGGTCAGAGCCGACGAGACTCAGCTCGCGATAGCGGGTGGTGCCGGTCGTGTCGGTCTTAAGCTCGACCAGCATCGGGACCTCCTGCGACAACTCGTCGCAGACGTCGCTGTCCGGCGGAGGCGTGTTCTTGTCCTGATGCGATTGATGCGCGGCGGCGATGCCGCCCACCGCAAGATTGGCCACGCCCCCACCGATCGCCTCGGCCGCCTGTATTGCCACCGGCGCGAGCTGCATTGCCGCCATCCAGCATCCGCTGGCGACGATCGCCAGCGCGAGCGCCATGCAAGCAAGCGCGGCTCGCTTCGACGCAAAATGATGTGTCACGCGACCGATTTGAAGCTTGTCTCTTAATCGCGCGCCAGCCCCCCGGCGCGGGACTTAAGCCTCCCCCCTTCGACGCGAGCGAGTGTAGCATTAAGCAAGACGAAAGTCGGGAGGGGCGGCCACGTGCCTCGCACCCAGGGAGGATTTGGCGCCGAACTAAGCCGGACCGGGCACGCCCTTGAGGTACATCGCGCCGGTAGGCTTGCTCACGCCGCCCGCGGGCTCGAGCGTCACGGCGCTCAGCAACACGTGCTCGCCCGGGGGCGGCGGCGCCACAGGCGCGACCACCGGATGGCCGTCCTCGGCCCGGAACAATCCGGCCGCGACCGGCCCGTGCTCCTTGGTGATCCACCACAGCTCGTAAGTCTTGCCTGGCGGTGTGGGGGGCAGGCCGGCGGCCTGGAACACAGCGGCCTTGTTGGTGGCGCTGACCGCTACGATCGCATGGGCTCCGGGAGCGGGCGTAAGCGGCGCGAGGCGGGTTAGCCGCAGGTCGGGCGCGCTCAGCACTTTTTCCAGCCGGATGCGGTCGCCTGCTGATGCTCCTCGTTGGCGCGGCGCAGCCTGTCGCTTAACTGGCCCGCGTAGATTGCAATGCCGATAATTCCGGCAGTCATCACGGCGGTAGCGGCACGCCAGGCGCCCACGCGGCCGCGCGCGGGACGGCGCGCGCTGTCGGCCGCTTTTGCGCCGGCGGGCCGCCCGGTCTGCGGCACGGCCCCATCGAGCCGCGCCTGCAGGCGCTCCCAGATGCGCTCTTCGGATCCTGCTTCGGAGCTTGCTTCGGAACTTTCCTGCTCGAGGCTCAGCGCGAGCGATGCCGCGACTTCGCGCAGTTCGCGCAGTTCGGCTTCGCACTCGTCGCATCCGGCGCGCAGATGCTCCTCCAGTTCGCGCGCCTCGTCGGGTTCCAGCCGGTCGAGCGCGGCGAGCGGGAGCAGGTCTTTGATTGCCTGATGGTCCATTCTACTCGTGGCTACTCGCGCCGCCCTGAAAGCGCCTCGCGCAGCTTAATCATCGCGCTGCGCATCCTGGTTTTTACCGTGCCCAGGGGAATTCCCAGTTTTTCCGCCACCTCCGATTGCGACAAGTCGGAAAAGTAAGCGAGTTGCAGTGCCGCGCGCTCGTTGGAATCGAGTCCGGCGAGCGCGGTGCGAACGATGCTTGCGCGCTGGGCCTGATTGAGCTCCACGGCGGGGTCGGCGACCGGCTCTGAAGCGGGTTGCTCGCCGGACGGCGGCTTGCGCGCGCGGTTCGCTCTTAAGCGATCGATTGCGCGGCTGCGCGCGAGCGTGACCAGCCAGACCGACACCGAGCCGCGCGCCGCATCAAACGTTTTGGCCTCGCGCCAGGCTTGCCATAGAACGTCGGCAACCACCTCTTCGGCATCGGATTCGTTGCTTAGAAAACGTCGGGCAAGGGCGGCCAGCATCCTGCCATAGCGCGCGTTCAGGCTACGCAGTGCCTCCGAATCGCCCGCTGCCATCGCGACGACAAGGTCGCGATCCGCGGGCATAGCCTGTTTGGCGTCGGCCACTTCACCCTCTCCAGATACGCGGCAAAGAGCTAGCCAGATTGCGGTTCTAACTCAATGGGCTCGGCCAATCGTATCAACAGACGCCGTTCGGTCAGAACTCAGCAGGACGCTCGCGGATCGCGAGAGGATTCTTGATTACTTGACGGGCAACATGTCTTATAGGCCGGTGCTGCTTAGAAATTATTCTCATATATTGTATCGTTTACGACCACTTCTGCTGACGGCCGTCATCGGGCTTGCGGTGTGCCTGGTCGACGCCTGCGCGTTCGTGGCCAAAACCCTCAGTACCGGCGGCGAACAGCCGGTCGCTCACCCGGTTGTAACCACGGCGAAGGCGCCGCCGGCAGTCGGCCCGCGGGCGATCGTCTTCTGTCTCGACGGTGCCGGCTACCCGCAGTTGATGGAAGCGATCCGATCGGGCAAGGCGCCGCACATCGCGGCGTTGCTCGGCAAGGAAAAAGACCAGGGACTGTTCGAGCACGGATATTCCGCGCCGGGTGTGCTCAGCGTGTTGCCATCGAGCACGGTTGCCGATTGGAGCGCGACCTTCACGGGCAAACCGCCGGCGCAAAACGGGGTGCCGGGCGACGAATGGTTTGACCGCCAGCATCAGCGTTTCTATGCGCCAGTGCCGATCACTGTCACCGACACGGCCGATTTTTCGGCGATGCTTAACGACGGTCTGGTTGGCAAACAGCTCAAAGTGCCCACGCTGTACGAGCAACTCAAACGCCGCTCCTACGTCTCGATGCTGATGGTCTATCGGGGCTCGACGCTCTTCACAACGGTGGCTCCCACGACTTTCGCCGGCATTGTTGGCGGCCTGGTCGCAGGCAAACTCAGCGGAGAGACTTCGCTGGAGGCCATCAGCAAGTCGGTCGACACCGCTTCGATCGACAAGGTTCTCCAGGCCATCGACGAACACGGGCTGCCGCGGCTGCAGGTGATTTACTTTCCCGGGATCGATCTGTTCACGCACGCCTCACCCGATCCGCTGCATGCGCAGGTCGGTTATATTGAGGAGCACACCGACAAATCCGTGGGCCAGGTGCTCGACGCATACCGCAAACTGGGGGCGCTCTCCAACACCTACGTGATTTTAGTCGCAGACCACGGCCACACGCCGACCATGAACGACGAGGCGCATCGACGAGGCCCCGATGACCCGGGTTCGCCATTCGCGATTCTCAAAGCGTCCGGGTTTCGCGTCCGTAAAGCGTCGCTCACTTTGAGCAAGAGCGAAGAAGACTTCCAGGCCGTGATCGCTTCGCAGGGCTTTATGGCCTACGTCTATCTCGCCGACCGCTCGACCTGCCAGGCTGCCGGGCAGACCTGCGACTGGAGCCGGCCGCCGCGGTTTCACGATGACGTGATGCGCGCGGTTCGCGCGCTATACGCGGAGAATCAGAGCGGCGTCCCGATTCCTCAGGGCAAGGGAAACATCGATCTTATCTTTGCGCGCCGGCCCGCCGAGCAGGACGAAGAGGCGGAATCGTTCAAAGTGTTCAACGGCAGAGAACTTGTTTCGATACATCACTATCTGAAGAAAAATCCTCGGCCCGACCTGGCCGACCTCGAGGAACGCATGAAATGGCTCGGCGACGGCCCCTACGGCGGCCGGGCCGGCGATATAGTGATATTAGCCAAGGCCAGCTCGTCCATCCCGATCCAGGACAGGTACTATTTCGCTACCGCGACGCATTACTCATGGCATGGCAGCCCGGATATGTCGGATAGCAATGTTCCACTCATTCTGGCCCTCGACGGCGGCTCAGGCGTGGTAATGCAGGATATCGTCGAAAACGCGAGCCACGGCGGGACGTTCTCCCAGATGGATCTCACGCCGCTGGTGCTCGCACTGATTGGCCGCTGAGCGGCGCGCGTTCGCGTTCGAGACTGCACGGCTCTGCCGGCTTGGCCGCGCCGCGGTATTTATTTGGCGGACCAGCGTGCGAGGGCCCGGGCTATCGTTTAAAATTACCGGGTAGCAACGTTTTTCACTGACGATCGTAATGAATCATTCGAAGACTGCGGTATGGCGCGGGCATCCTCAGCCGCTCGGCGCGACCTGGGACGGCGAAGGGGTCAATTTTGCGCTCTTCTCCGAGCGCGCCGATCGCGTCGAGCTCTGTTTGTTCGATTCGAAGACCAAGCGCGAAACCGAACGGATCGCGATGCGTTGGCAGACCAACCAGGTCTGGCACTGCTATCTGCCGGAGGCGCGGCCGGGATTACTCTACGGCTATCGCGTGTACGGGCCTTACGATCCGAAGCAGGGGCTGCGTTTCAATCCAAACAAGCTGCTGCTCGATCCCTACGCGAAGCAAATCGACGGGGACATCAAGTGGAGCGACGCCCTGTTCGGCTACCGCGTCGGCGGCCCGCGCGAAGACCTGACCATGGATCGGCGCGACGATGCGCCCGGGATGCCCAAGTGCCGCGTGGTCGATACCGCCTTCACCTGGGGCGAGGACCGGCCGCTGCGGGCGCCCTGGCATGACACGATCATCTACGAGCTGCACGTGAAGGGCTTCACCCAACTGCATCCCGATATCCCGCCCCCTCTGCGCGGAACCTACGCGGGGCTCGCGACTGACCCCGTGATCGAACATCTCAAGCGCCTCGGCATCACTGCGGTCGAGCTGATGCCGGTGCACGCCTTTGTCGATGAGCGCAGCTTGGTCGAAAAGAAGCTCAAAAATTATTGGGGCTACAACTCGATTGGTTTTTTCGCGCCCGACATGCGCTACTCGGCCACCGGCTCCATCAATGAGTTCAAATCGATGGTGAAGGGGCTGCACTCGGCCGGAATCGAGGTCATCCTCGACGTGGTCTACAACCATAGCGCGGAGGGAAATCATCTCGGGCCCACGCTGAGCTTCCGCGGGATCGACAACACCTCCTACTACCGGCTGATACCCGGAGAGCCGCGCCTGTACATGGATTTCACTGGCTGCGGAAACACGCTGAACATGATGCATCCGCGGGTGCTGCAATTGCTGATGGACAGCCTGCGCTACTGGGTGGTCGAGATGCACGTGGACGGCTTTCGCTTCGACCTCGCCGCGGCGCTTGCGCGCGAGCTCTACGAAGTCAACCGCCTGAGCGCCTTCTTCGACGTGGTCCATCAAGACCCCGTGCTTTCGCAGGTCAAGCTTATCGCCGAACCGTGGGATATCGGCGAGGGCGGCTACCAGGTGGGAAATTTCCCGGTCCTGTGGACCGAATGGAACGGCAGGTATCGCGATGCCGTGCGCTCGTACTGGAAGGGCGAGGGCGGACTCATCGGCGATCTCGCGTACCGGCTCACCGGCTCGAGCGATCTGTACGAGCTGAGCGGCCGGCGCCCTTACGCCAGCATCAATTTCATCACCTGCCACGACGGCTTCACGCTCGAAGACCTGGTCAGCTACAACGGCAAGCACAACGAGGCAAATCTGGAGGACAACCGCGACGGCAGCGACGACAATCGCAGTTGGAACTGCGGGGCCGAAGGGCCGACGAGCGATCCTGCAGTCCTGGCGTTGCGGGCGCGGCAGAAGCGCAATTTCCTCGCGACCCTGCTCCTGTCGCAGGGCGTGCCGATGCTGCTGGCGGGCGACGAAACCGGCCGCACCCAGCGCGGCAACAACAACGCTTACTGCCAGGACAACGAAATCAGCTGGATGTCCTGGAACCGCGAGTCCGAGGATCGCGAATTGCTGTCTTTCGTCAGCGAGCTAATCAAATTCCGCAAGTCCCATCCCTGTTTCCGCCGGCGCAGCTTCTTTCAGGGGCCGCGGGTCAAGGGTACCGGCAGGGCGACGCCACCAACGAAGATGACGACCGCGGGCGGCCGGTCATCGATGACGACTTCATCGTCCTGCTCAACAGCCATCATGAAGCGATTCCGTTTCTCCTGCCCCGACTCGGGGAACGCGACGCGTGGCAAGTGGTCCTCGATACGGCGCGCGCGAATGGCGATGCGCTTTATCAAGGCGCGGAGCAGTTCCCGCTTCAAGCGAGGTCGCTCGCGCTGCTGACGAGAGTGAAGATTGGCGCGGTCGCGGCCAAGATCGCGGAAGGGGTCAAGCTGGCGGCCTCGGTGGCGAACCCGGCGGGGCGATAGCTCAGGGCGCGAGCCGCAAGCGATAGCGGTCGTCTGCTCGTCTCGCGCTATTCCTGCGCTATTCCTGAAGCCTTGCGATTCGCGGAGGCCTTCTCTTTGGTCGGGAAAGCTTAGATACTCATGCGCCGCTTCGCGCGTGTCCGTGCCCGCGCCTTATGGCAGCGGCATCCGCACACGCTGTTGGCGCATCGTCCGTGTCCGCCCGTGGCGCACTCGATCACATTGGTGGCGCTGTTCAGGAGTGCCTGGACTTCGGAATCCAATGGTTCCTGGGGAAGCAGTGCCACCGGCTTCGCCGACTTGACCGAAAAAAGGGTGCCCGCAACTTTGGCCACCGCTCTCGCCGACTGTGAACTGGAGAGCCACGACACAGTCTTAGGCTGAGCTAACCGCGGAAGACTGAAATTCTTTGGTGACTTCTTTTTATTCAACGTCATGGAAACTCAAGTGTTGCGTACACCCGAAATCGAAATCGCGACCCCGTGCAAACGAAGTGTAACAAGGTGCGCGGTCCGAAAGGAAGAGAAAACTTATCGCATTGTGTTGAAAAGAACGATGCGCGAGTCGAGCACAAGGCAGATACATTCCTGAAGCTGACAAGTTAAAACAGAACTTGCAAAGTAAAGACCGAGATAATGCGCCTCCGAACAAAATTTCCAGTCGCCCAAAAAAACCCGCTGGCCTGTTGATAGTCGAACATCGCGAGGGTGACCACGGGAGCAACGGGACCAGCATCAGGCGGCGCGCGACCGGGAAAGAGCGGCGCGCCGGACCAAAAAATCGATCGCGAAGATGGGCCGTTCACGAACGGCCCCTACAAGATAGAAAGCCGAAAGAGAAATCGGCTCGGCTCTTTCCTGCCCAGGGGCCGTTCGTGAACGGCCCTCTGCTGATCGGCGCGCCGAGTTGCCACGAGCAGCTTGTTCGCCGCGGCGCTCAAAGCTCAGCGATGGAACTGTTCGAGCTTGCTGATGTCGAAGATTTTGCCCACCTGCCCGAGATTCGCCGCCGGATAGCCGGTGCCGAAGTCGGCAAAGATCGTGGCGCGCTGATTGATATAGTCGGTGGCCGTGATGCCCTGAAGCTGCGTCGACTCCACTCCATGATTAATCTCGGCCCATTCCTTGTAGTCCTCGGTCCAGCGCCCAGAGTAGACGATCGTCTTCCATAGCTTGTGCTGGCGGTTGAACGTGGCCGCCATCCAGGGATGCCAGTTCTCGGAATCCCAGAACATGACGACGCCGCTATAAGGGTGGTCGGGCTTTTTGGATATGCGCTCGATCACGGCCATGCGGCGGATTGACCAAACGTCATCGGGAAGATTGCCGTTGGGGCCGTAAAAACGCCCGTAGTCGTTCTTGCCGTCCATCACGACCAACATGTCCTTCCATCCGAGGAACTTGAACTTCCATTGCGCGATGCGGTCGGAGAACGTGTAGAAATCCTCGTTGGTCTGATCGCTTCCGCCGAGCTGATCTTCCTTGACTTCGACCGAGACGCGCCGCACGCGCCGCGATTGTGGATCGTAGGCCCACGCATCGTCGGCACGATGCGGATCGTTGTAGCGGTAAGTGATGAAAACCTGGCCGCGCAGGTCGAAGGGGGCGAAGAAGCCCGCGAACTCTTTGTAATACACGTCCTTGGCTTCAGGCAGCGGCAGCAATCCGCCCGCCTCGGCGCGCGGCGCGAGATGGCTGAAGTAGACTCGCTCGTAGAGCGTATCCGCCGTTTTGACGAACGTGCCGCCGCCGCCGAAAAGTTTCGGCGCGTCCTCCGGCAGCTTGCTCTTGTACTCCACCCCGCTGATCCAGCCCGACGGCGGCGCCTCGATAACCTTGGGCACCTGTCCCTCGTGGCCGCCGCCGAAGCGGTCATAGAGGAACAGGACATTCATGATGATCGGTCCGTAGTTCCACCAGCGGGCCTCGAAGTTCCACGCCGCCTTGTATCCCGATAGCGGATCGGCAGCGCTCAACGAGGCATCCGCAAAAGGCTGCCCGCAGAAGTAATTCTCCATCGAGCCGTCGGGATCGATCCTGACCTGCGCCTGATACTTCTCCGTGCAATCCATGTAATCCTTGCGCGGCGTGTGATTGCGGGTCGCGATGATCTCCATGCGCATCTGGGGAAAGTTAAACTGCTCGACGTACCCGGGCATCATGAACGGGCGGATCCGCTCGAAGTCCTTGACCGTCAGCACGTCGCCCGGCTTGAAGTCCGGCTTGGTATCGCCGTACTTCGCAAGCCATCGGTCGATGTCGGCGCGGGTCGTGTTGCGAGAATCCTGCGCGAGCGCGAGCGTCGCGCATGCGGTTACAAGTGCCAGCGCGATGCTCACGATGCCGCCTGCGTGCATCAGGCGCGCGCGCGAGCGTGAAACAGAAATTGTCGCGGTCTTTGAAGAGTCACTGCTCACTAGACGTCTCCCTGGCGGATTCCAAAACATTCCGATTCGCCCGCGCGGACTCCAGGTGCGCGCTATTGCAGCCGAAAGCCGATCGGCGATGGAAACCGCTTCGTGCTGTTGATGTCGCGGGCCTTGCCTTTGGGCCCGCGCCATCAGCGAGCATAGGAAACAGCAGAGCCTGTTCGCAAACGAATTGAGCGAGTCGGGAGTCGCCCGGCCGCTGCCCATCGAGTCCCGCCGCAGAGACCCCGTTGCGGACGCGCCTGAAATATCCTGTACTGAAAGAGGGGGGATCTTATGTATGCGTTCGGTATATTGCTCGTGTGAGACTCGGCCGGAATTCAGAATGAGAATTCCGGCTTCCGCGAAAGTTTTCCTTGCGGCATTCGCACTGACAGTCCTGCAACCGCTATCGAACGCGCCGGCGCTTGCTCAAAGCACCTGCAATGGGATGACGGTGGGCCAACTCACCGGCCTCAACGGATTCGTGCCGTTCCCGGCCAATAGTCTCTGGAACACGGATGTCTCGATCGCGCCGGTGGATCCGAATTCGGACAACATCATCAATTTCATCGGCGCCAACGTCACCCTGCATCCGGATTTCGGCTCGGGTACCTACGCGGGCCAATCAATAGGTATACCGTACCAGGTTGTAGGCGGCTCACAGCCGAAAGTGAGTATACTGCGGGGCGCCTATGCGGACGAAAGCGATCACGGCCGCATGCCGGTTCCATACAATGCTTTGATCGAGGGCTATCCGACGCCCGGCAGCGGCGACCGCCACGTGTTAATACTCGACAGGCATGGCTGCTGGCTATACGAGCTTTATCACGGCCGCCGCCAGACCAGCCCAACGTGGAGCGCCGACTCGACTGCGGTCTGGGACATGACCATCAACGAGCAGCGGCCCTATACCTGGACTTCGGCCGACGCCGCGGGCTTGCCGATCTTTCCCGGACTGGCGAGGTACGACGAGGTCGCGGCCGGCGCGATCAATCATGCGTTGCGTTTCACCGTGCCGGTTACGCGCCAGGCGTTTACGCCTCCCGCTTCGCATTGGGCCTCCTCGAACACGAACGCCGACGCGCCGCCGATGGGCATGCGGCTGCGGCTGAAGGCCAGTTTCGACATCTCGGGGTTCTCGCTCAGCAATCAGGTGATTCTCACGGCGCTGAAGAGGTACGGCATGATCCTCGCGGACAACGGAAGCGCCATCTATATCAGCGGCGCACCGGATCGCCGATGGGATAATAGCGACCTGGGCAATCTCAAGACGATCACCGCGTCCAACTTCGAGGTCGTCTTGATGGACGCGGTTTACACGAACTCCAACGTGCCGACCGGCGCGCCGCCCGCGATCAACAGCTTTACGGTTAATCGTAAATCGATCTTAGCTGGACAAACGGTGACGCTAAGCTGGATGACGAGCGAGGCAAGTTACAACCTGATTGCACCGACAATCGGGCCAGTGCGCGGCACCAGCATCACGATCCGACCCTCGATGACTCGGACGTTCATCCTGCACTCGACTAATCAGTACGGGCAATCGATCGCTACCGTGGCCGTCACGGTGCATTGAAGAGAAAGCGCCAGCCTGCGCATCAGGATATTACCGTTTCGCACGCCACGATTACTCGGCGTCCTTGAATACGGCAAAGCTGCTCGGCGTCTCCGGCATAACCGGGAAATGATAACCGCATTGCGGACACGGCTGGGCGAGCACCTGTTGTTCCTTTGCCAGGTCGTAGGGCTTGTCCTGAAACTTGCTGCAGACCGGGCAGATGCGCAGCAGCCGGGTGCTGGCGAGCTCGAAGTTAGTGATGATGTCCTCCATGATCGCGCCGGACTGCGCCGCCCACTCCTTGGCATGCTTGTGATAGGTGTTCATGTGCCAGTCCTGGAGCGCTTCCTTGCTGGTCCAGAGACTGATCTCGTTGTACCAGCCCGGATCTTCGGGATGGACCCAAAATGTGAGATGCAGAAATCCCGGCAGGGTCTTCAGATGATGTCGCACGTCGGCGAAAATGTTCTTGAATTTCTCGTAGCCGGCGGCGCTCGAAAAGCGCGCCCTCTGCATACTCAGATAAATGGCCATCGCGATCGTCTCCCCCTCACTGCGTTTGAATTTTTGGTGGGCCGTTGGAGACTCGAACTCCAGACCCGCTGATTAAGAGTCAGCTGCTCTACCAACTGAGCTAACGGCCCACCGACGGGAGTACGTTCTTAGCAGGATTTGGTGGGGTGAGTGAAGGGACTTGAACCCTCGACCGCCGGGGCCACAACCCGATGCTCTGCCAACTGAGCTACACTCACCACCGTCTAGAGTCGTTTCCAAGCCCGCCTGCGCCGCCGCAATCGAGCGCCAGGCCGCTTGGCGCGCCAGAAGGGATTCGAACCCCTGACCCACGGCTTAGAAGGCCGTTGCTCTTTCCACCTGAGCTACTGGCGCGAGTCGGGGCGAGCCGATTTGAACGGCCGACCCCCTGCTCCCAAGGCAGGTGCGCTACCAGGCTGCGCCACGCCCCGAGCCATATCGAATAACACACGCCCGTGGCGCCCTCAACCGCACATCCGTCACGGCGACGTTGCGACTCGCTCACGAGACTTTGCGCGCGTTGATCTCAGCGGTGCGTGATCGAAAATCGCGGAGCTAATGCGCCAGCTTCACGATCCTGCTCGGGCACCCGACGCTGCGGAGTGAAAAGTAAAATCGAAACGGCGGATGCGATGCGCTCGAAACTCCATTGCACCCCCGGGCTCGCACCCGATCCCACCCGCCGCAAATTTCAAGCGCTCAAAATTAAGGCATCTGCTCAGCGATCAAGGCATCATGAGCTGCGATAGCGTCAAAGGATCGTCGTCCGGTGCCCGAGAGTGTGCTGCTCCAGGGGTGACCGCGGGTCCGCATCGAATCTGCGGCGCGTTTTGCGAATAACGACTGAAATTAGTCGCTTAGAATCTATTTTGGCGGGTTTCGATCATTATTGTCGCAATTCACGAAGAGAGTCCGGGATGACGAAAACAAATATCGGCGCGTCCGCGACATTATTTTCGGGGGCACAGGATTTGCTTCGCTTAGGAATCGCGCTGCGGTCTCCCCCGAGAACATCAGCGCTTGTCCCCAAGCAAGGCCGGGCTACCGCCGTAGGTCCCCCAACGTGCGGTCATAACGGTAGCCCGGCCACTCCCACTGAACGACACTTTCCAGACTTCGCGCCCGTAGCCGCTCGCGCAAGTCAGTAGAGCCGCGGCGTCAGGAAGACTCCATCGATGAAATGCTTGGTGGCGGTCGCTGCCTTGAATGGCTTCTTCAGCAGCGTGTCGGCGAGATCGCGCGCGGCCTTTGGCAGCCGCCGCGCCTTGACTACCTGGTTGACCATCCCCATCTCCAACAACTCGCGCGCCGTGTAGTGGCGGCAGAGGATCGCGGCTTCCTTGGCACGCCAGGGGCCCATCCGCATCGCCATCACGATCGCCGGGCCGCCCGTGAACGGCGCACTGAGATCGACCTCCGGCACCCAGAACTCGGCACTTTCCGCCGCGATGATGAAATCGAAGGCGAGTGCGAGCGCCCATCCGCCACCGACCGCGTAGCCATTGACGGCCGCGATCGTCATGCAGTCAAGGCGGGCTATCTGATCGAAGGTGCGGCCGATCATGCGCGCCAGTCCGGCGTTGCGCTCGGCGAAGATGCGCCGGCGCTCGTTGGGGTCCTTCACGTCGCCGGCGCCGGACACGTCGGCGCCGGCCGAAAAAGCGGCGCCCGTGCCGGTGACGATCAGCACGCCGGCCTCGCGGTCGTCGCGGACGTCACGGATCAAACGCTCGAACTCGGCCATCACCTCGCGGTTCATGCAGTTGCGCCGCTCGGGCCAGTTGAACGTGATGGTGGTGATCGGGCCGTTCTTTTCGAACAGGAAATTCCCCGGCTCCGTGGCGCTTATCGGATGGCTGGTCATACTTACTTCAGCAAGTTTATTCATAGGATGATTTTTTCCAGATGTCCCGCTGATGCATAAGGGCGATCTGCTTTTCGATTATCTCTTTGCGGTATTCCTGATGCTTCATCGGCGGGCGATCGAGGTAGAGGTTTTTGGGGTAGATCGGCTCTTTGTACAATATCTGGTAGAGCTCGGTACGCAGATCCTTCATCCAGTTGTCCCACTGTGCGTTGCCCCGATGATAGCGCAGTGATTCGATATCAATTACCCCGGCCACATATGTGGACGTTCCGCCATACTCCTGTTTGCCAACGATTTGCCCGCGATGATTGATAATGAACGAACGGCCGCCGAAAGTGTCTATCGGCAGGTCGCTATCCGGATATAGGTAGTATGAGCCGAGGTTAGGCGCGACGATATACATATTGTTGTC
>WNFC01022981.1_pt1 | contig 14699 bp, 11 predicted proteins | sample 5400541 | NCBI WGS metagenome assembly WNFC01 (sample SAMN13153342, study PRJNA577476) | soil metagenome | isolation source: 120 cm saprolite under Douglas fir tree site 2 hole 2 replicate 1 | place: USA:California | collected 2015-04-18
CGGCGCCCGTCGAGCGGTTGGTTCGACCGCGTGAGCGCCTCCGTCATGCCCAGGTTGCAGGGTAGTTGCACGAAGCGGAAGTGATGCGACCCGCCGGCGACGTCCTTCGCGAGCGACTCCATCGCGGCGAGCGAAAGAAAATCCTGCTCGTTCTCACCCTGGCGAAACGCATTCCACGTGGCCATTCCGTAGAAGTGAATCTTCGCCGCGGCCACCGCCGATTCCAGAAACTGAAACGCCGCCCGCACGCGGCTGTTGAACATTTCGCGCGGCACCTCGCCCAATTGCGTTTCCGGATTGTGCAGGTAATAGACGTCGATCGTTTCGACGCCAAGGTTTCGCCGGCTGCGCTCGATCTGGTCGGCAATAAAACGTGGCGCCATCGAGTGGCACCCGGCAGCCACGTCTCCTTCGCGCAGGATCCCCGTCGCCACGTATTCGCGATTAAAGTATTCGCTCGCGTCCGCGGGCATGTCGCCATCGGGCGTCAGGAATCCTCCTTTTGTGCAGATCACCAGTTCCTCCCGCGTGAAACCGCGCCGTGCAAGCTCTTCGAGCGCCACTCCTGCCGAGCGCTCCGAGCGCTGAAAACGGTAGTTGATCGCGGAGTCGATCACGTTTGTTCCCGCTTCAACTGCGGCAACGATCGCGTCGGTGTAGGCCTGATCGGTGCGCGCGTCCGGCTCCCCCAAGTAGGTGCCAATGCCGAGCGAAGAGAGCCACAGGCCCTGTTGCTCGCGGAAGTGTCCCGCAGCCGCGCGCCCGGCAAATCGCGCGGCGTATTTTGTTGTGCTTTCTGAAGTCGCAAACGTCGTCATCTCACCTCTCTCAATGGAAAGCGGCGATTATATGTGATTCTGCGGGTTGAGAGTTAACAGTTGAGAGTTGAAAGTTGAGAGCAGGAGCTGCACCCGCGGATTTTGCACGCATGGCGTGGTTCTCTCCTAAACTGTAAACTCTCAACTCTCAACTGTCGACTATTCAGTCTTGCGGCGCGGAAGCAGTCAGGTATATCTTAACCGCGAGCTTAAGAATCTTGACCAGTTTATGCATAACAGAATCGATCCACGAAATGAGTTGGAATGGGAGGATTTGCCATGCGCAGTGTGATTTTGGCGGTTGCTGCACTCGTCCTGGTTTTCCCGTCGGGCGGGAGGGCGCAAGCAACGCGCAAAACCAGCGACACTTCGCGTCGTTTCTACAGTGCGGCGCAGGCCAAGCGCGGCAAAGAGCAATACGCTCAAGATTGCGCCCAGTGCCATGGGGCGAATCTGAAAGGCATCGGCACCGCGCCGGCGCTGCTCGGCGATGATTTCATGCAGGACTATTACAGCGTGAACGATTTGTTCATCAAGGCTAGCGTGACCATGCCCGGCGACAACGTGCACGGCCTTCCCACGGATACTTACCTCAACATTATCGCGTATCTGCTTCAGGCGAATGGCCTGCCTGCCGGCACGGAGAACCTCAAGGGTGATGTCACCGCGATGAAGCGGATGGCCTTGATGGAAAAAAAGTCCGCGAAGCCCGCTACAGGCGTGGCGGACGGCTTCTACACGGAGGAGCAGGCCGAGCTAGGAAAAGGATATTTCCGCGGAGCCTGCAGCATGTGTCATGTGGCCGATCCCGGACAGCCTGATAACCGGGACGTCATTGCTCCGCCCGGCAGAGGATTCGTAGCCGGCCCGGTGCACATTCAGATCAACCTCGCCAGCCGCGAATCCTTCGGCAGGTGGCGCAATGTTGGCAGCCTCTTCAACAAGATTCGTACGTCCATGCCCCTGAATGACGGGGGCGCGCTCAGCACCGAAGAGTACGTGAACATCGCCGCGTACCTGCTGCATCAGAACGGGTATCCTGCCGGCAAAGATGAACTCAAGCCTGACGCCGAAACGCTAATGGGTTTGACGATTCCCGAGAAGGGATTTACCACACTGTTCAACGGCAAGGATTTTACGGGCTGGGGGTTCCTGCTCGGAAGCAATTGTACGCCCCGCCCCGAAGGATGCGGGCAGACCGAGCCAGGAACGACATTCAAAGTCGAGAAGGGGACGATCATCTGTTCCGGTACCCCGATCGGCTATATGTATCCCATCGACAAGAAGTATCTGAACTTCACCTTGCGGCTGGAGTATCGCTTTCCCGCGTACCCGGGCATGAAGAGCAGCGATCAATTTTACGGCAACAGCGGCTACTTGATTTTCATGAAGGAGCATCGAGTCTTCCCTGAAATGATGGAGATCCAGGGGATGAACCTCGAAATTCTGGACGTCCGGCCGTCCAAAAAGAGCACGATTTTTACGGTCGATACCGAGGCGCGCAAGCGAGCCGTCCATCCCGTCGGCGAGTGGAACACAGTCGAAATCGTTTCCAAGGATGGCCAGGTTCGTTCTTACCTCAATGGAACGCTCGTCTCCACCGTCTCCCATCACGAATACACGGAGGCCGGATATATCGGCTTCCAGTCGGAAGGCGCGAAGATTTACTGGCGGAATATAAGCATCAAGGAGGAGTAGGGTTGAAGTTGAGAGTCGACAGTTAAAAGTTAAAAGTAGGAGGTTTTACTGGAGCTTTCTCCGGCGCATGGCGATTCTTCCTAAGACTTTCGACTTTCAACTATCAACTTTGAACTTCCGGCGATGAATTCTCCCCTCCTTCCCCCGGAGGGGCCAGCAGGCGCGAGCAGGCGCGGAGGATTCTGCGATAGGGCCATTCGCTGTTGCGGCGCGCGCTCCCCGATAGGATCGGGGCAGGTGCGGCATCCTGTGGTCCGGCGGCAGAGGAGCGAGCTATGCCTTCGCGAAAAAAGATTTCCCCGGCTCGCGGTTTTCCGTAAAACCATCGCGCCAGCAGGCTCAACTGATCCTCGAGTTCACGATAACGCTGGGGCGGCTCACTGCGAGCACCTCGGCGCGAGTCCTCGGCCCGCTCGCTCGCCGCAAACGGCTCCAGCCATTCGCGCAGGATCAGTTCGACCGACCGGGGCTCGCTGGCGAGTTCCGCGAAGCGCAGCATCCGCGGCTCCTCGATGCGCCCGCCTCGCACCAGAAACACTGCAATCGTATCTTTCTCCGCGGCTCGCTGGAGAACGACGGCGTTGAGGTCATCAAGGCGTCGCGCGAGTTCGGGCAGGCCGCGCAAGGCTTCGGCGGCTTTATCGATACGGCGATGGACCGCGGCGGCCCGCTCAAAATCGAGCGCTTCGCTAGCTGCCTCGCGTTCGCGTCCGTATTCCGTCGTGAGCGATGCGCCGCCTGTCGCTAGAAACGCAACCACGCGGCCCACCTCCACGTCGTAGTCTTCCTTCGTGCAACCCGCAAAGCACGGCGCAAGACACATTTTCATCTCCGAATACATGCAGCCAGGAAAACTCGGATCGCGGCGAATCTTGATCTGGCAGCGTCGAATCTTGAACAGGTCGAGAAATCCGGAGGCGAATGCATCCGCCGCGCGACGCGACGGGAACGGCCCGAAATAGAAACCGTTCGCACTAATGCGCCGCGTGGCGTAGCAGCGAGGATAAGAATTGGTAATACGCCGCGGGCCAAAGTTCGTGCGCATGCTGCCAGTGCAGGAAACTCAACTCAAACGGTGAGCCGACGATGCGGTAGCGAACGCGCGCGGCAAATTCCCGCAAATTCAGCCGCTTCGAGGCGGGCTCGGGCGGGCCCAGCAGCCTCGCGAGGCGCTGCCGCAAATTTGCTGTGCGCAGAAAGTAAGGCTGCGCGCCCGTTAGCTCCGCGCGCGGCTCAACAGCAAACACAGCGGGACGCGCCGGCACCGACGCGAAAAACTCAGCGTCACGCGTGGCATCAAAATCCGCGCTCAAATCAAGCTCTTGCATGAAGGATATGTATCCCTTGGACAGAATACGATGTGGCGGGAAGAGTCGAAAGTTGAAAGTTAAAAGTCGAAAGTTTACAGTCGAGAGTCGAGAGTTGACAGCTTACATCCAGGAGTTCCAGGGAGAATGTGCAGCAGGTTTCAAATGATTCGGTGGGAGTTCCTGCTGTCAACTTTTAACTCTCGACTCTCAACTCGGTTCTTCAATACTTTTTCAACACCCACGCAGCAATCACCAAACGCTGAATTTCGCTGGTCCCCTCGTAAATTTCCGTGACGCGCGCATCGCGATACATGCGCTCGACGGGATACTCGCGGCTGTATCCGTTGCCGCCGTGAATCTGCATGGCTTTGTGCGTGGCACGCGTGGCCAATTCCGAAGCGAATAGCTTCGCAATGGAAGCCTCCATGGTGAAGCGCGCGCCCGCGTCCTGCTTCCACGCCGCCTTACGCACCAGCAACCGCGCCGCGTCGATCTCCGTGGCCATGTCCGCTAGCATGAACTGAATCGCCTGAAAATCCGCGATGGGGTGGCCGAAGGCCTGCCGCTCCTGCGCGTACCCGAGCGCCTGCTCGAACGCCCCCTGGGCGATGCCGGTGGCCTGCGCGGCAATGCCGATGCGCCCGCCATCGAGCGTCGAGAGCGCCACCTTGTACCCTTCGCCCTCCTTTCCGATGCGGTTGCTGACCGGCACTTCGCAATCGGTGAATGAAAGTTCCGTGCACGCAGTAGCGTGGATGCCGAGTTTCTTTTCTTCCTTCCCGACTTTGAATCCGGGTGTGCCGCGCTCGACCACCAGCGCCGTGATGCCTTTTTCGCCTTTTACCGGGTCGGTGTTTACGTAGACGATGGCCGCGTCGGCCACGCCGCCGTTAGTGATCCACGCCTTGGCGCCATTGATGACGTAGCGGTCGCCTCTGCGTACCGCTTTGGTTGCGAGCGCCGCCGCATTCGAGCCCGCCTGCGGCTCAGTCAGTGCGTAACAGCCGATTTTTTCGCCGCGCGCATATGGCATGAGAAATTGTTTTTTCTGCTCCTCGGTGCCAAAGCGATGAATCGGATCGCAATACAGCGAGTTTTGCACCGAGAGAATCACGCCGGTGGAAGCGCAGACGCGAGAAATTTCCTCGATGACGATGGAGTACGCGATATGGTCGAAGCCCGCGCCGCCTTCGGATTCCGGCAGCGCGACGGCGGTGAGACCCAGCTCAGCGGCCTTGCGGAACGTGTCGCGGGGGAAATGGCCAGATTCGTCGATCTCTCGCGCCAGCGGCTTCACTTCATTCTCGGCGAATTGTCGCACCGTCTGCTGCAACAGTTTCTGCTCTTCACTCAGGTCGAGGTTCAACGGGTGTCTCCGGGGAACTATCACGGCGGACGCGCGCCGAATACTGGAAAGAATTCTACCGCGCGGCGCGCTCGATTCCAAAAAGCAGTGAGGAGATCATGCGCCCAGCGCGCGGCGAAGTTTCCCGTACGTCGTCGGGAGATCTTCCGGCTCCAAACGCGTTTCGCCGATCGAAGTCATAAAGTTTGTGTCGCCCGTCCATCGTGGCAGCAGGTGCAGGTGCAGATGATCGGCGATGCCCGCGCCGGCCGATCGCCCGAGATTCATGCCGAGGTTGTAGCCTTCAGGATGATAGACCGCGTCGAGCGCCGATTGCATTCGCTGCGCAAGCTGCATGATTTCGGCTGATGTTTCTGAGTCCAGCCGCACGAAATCCGCAGTATGCGCGTACGGCACAATCATGATGTGGCCGGACGTGTAGGGGTAGCGATTCAAGATGACGTAGTTTTGCACGCCGCGCAGGACGATAAGCGTTTCCTCGTCCCGGTTCGCCGCCGGGGCGTCACAGAAGACACAGCCGGTGGATTTCCCGGCTTCGGCAATGTAGCGGTAGCGCCAGGGCGTCCAGATGTAATCCATAAGGGATGGTGGCCACGCAGCGCGGACAAGTCTTCAGCTCTGTGGCGGGGCGGGCGCGGCGCCTGTGCCCGGGGAGGCTGGCGCACCGCCATTGACGTGATCCTTCAACTCCTTACTGGGCTTGAAGAACGGGATGCGCTTGGGAGGCACTTCGACCTTGGCGCCAGTTTTCGGATTGCGTCCCGTGCGGCCGCGGCGCTGGCGCGTGCGAAAGCTGCCGAAGCCGCGAATCTCGATACGGTCTCCGCCCTGCAGCGCGCCAATGATGCTTTCGAAAATGGTTTCGACAATGGCTTCGGATTCTTTGCGTCCAAGTTCTGTGACGCGGACAACCTCTTCTACGAGGTCAGCTTTAGTCACGGTGGAATCGTTCATCGATGTATGCTCCGCCGAGTCTTGAATTGCACCCGAAGGTGCTTGGGCGTATTGCGCCGAACCGGCGCGCCACTCGCTCGCCGAAAACACTTCCCCTGGCGAGCCGCCTCTGGTGGCATTTCAATATCACCAAACGAGCGTGAAGGGAAATAATATTTACTGCCCCGGCAGGGGGGCCGCCGGGGCGTCTACAGGGAACGCTTGGCCATTATGGCGTCACCGATCGTCGCTTTTGCCGAGGGCTTCGTCGAGCGGTAATCCTCCATGTCGCGGCGCTCCGCCTGTTTTTGCGCGCCACGGTAGCTCAGGCCGATCTTGTGCTGATCAGGATTGATTTTTACGATCTTGAATTCGTAATCCCGGCCTGGGTCGAGCAGACCGCTTTGCCGTGCGCTCGGGCGCTGCCCTGAGGTTTGCGGCTTATCGCCCTTGGGGCGGCGCTCGTCGATCTCCGAAATGTGGCACAAACCTTCAATCCCGTCCGCAATCTCGACAAATGCGCCAAACGTCGTTACGCGTGAAACTCTCCCGCGGACCAGGTCGCCGACCTTGTGCTTCTCAAACCAGGTCGACCAGATATCGTTGACCTGTTTGACGCCCAGCGACACGCGCCGCGACGCTGCGTCGATCTTCAGCACTTTGGCTTCGACCGCGTCTCCCTTCTTGTAAACATCGGCGGGATTTTTCACCCGCCCGGTCCAGGAAATGTCGCTCACATGGATCAGTCCGTCGAAACCTTCCTCGATTTCCAGGAAGGCCCCGAATTCGGTGAGGTTCCGGATTCGTCCGCTGACCACCGTGCCGACGGGATACTTATCGGCGAGCTGTTGCCACGGGTCCGACTGTGCCTGTTTCATTCCCAGCGAAATGCGCCGTTCGGTCATATCGACGCCCAGCACGGCGACTTCGACTTCATCTCCTACTTTCACGATCTTCGAGGGGTGCTGCTTGCGCTTCGACCAGCTCATTTCACTCACGTGCACCAGGCCTTCGATGCCCGGCTCGAGTTCCACGAACGCGCCATAGTCCGTCAGCCCCATAATCTTGCCGGTGAGCTTCGTGCCGACCGCGTAGCGCTCCGCCACGGACGCCCAGGGATTGGGCAGAAGCTGCTTGCGTCCGAGCGATATGCGCCCCTTTTCGCGGTCGTACTTCAGGATCTTCACTTCCACTTCCTCGCCTGGACGCACGGCGTCAAGCGGGCTCGCCACGCGGCCCCACGACATGTCCGTGATGTGTAACAGGCCGTCAATGCCGCCCAGGTCCACGAACGCCCCATAGCCCGTGACGTTCTTCACCACGCCGCGCACGGTCTGTCCCTCGGCCATCGAGTCCAGCATGGCTTGCCGCTGCGCCTGCACCTGCTCGTCCAAAATCGCGCGCCTGCTGACCACCACGTTTCCGCGCTTGCGGTTCATCTTCAGCACGCGAACCGTGAGTTCCCGATCCTTCCACTCGACCAGGTCGCGCACCGGATGCGTGTCCGCCTGCGACGCAGGCAAAAATGCCCGTACGCCGATGTCCACCACAAGCCCGCCCTTGATGTGGTCCACCACTTTTCCATTGATGTCGGTCTTGTTGCGGTAGGCTTCTTCAATCTTGCTCCAGACGCGGCGGCGGCGCACACGCTGGTAGGACAGCAATACGTACCCATCCTTGCGGTCGCCCGTGCGCTGCACCTCGACCGGTTGCCCAGCCTGCAGCGGGAACGGTCCATCCAATTCGGCGAACTCCTGCGCGGGGATGAGCCCCTCGGTCTTGCCGCCCAAGTCCACTACCACGCCGAGTTCGATCACGGCCACGACCTGGCCGGACTCGATTTCGCCCTCCGAGGGCGCCTGATGCGGCGCGGCGTACTGCTCCATGAGCTGTTCCATCTCCGCGGTCGATTCCGTGGATGGCTCCCCTGACTCTGCCGCGGCACTCATGTCGGAATGTTCAACGGCGGCGGCGCCGTCCGGCGCGGCAACCGGCTCGGTAGGAGAAACTGTTACGGCGGCTGGCTCCGCAACAACCGGTGCAGACACGGATGCGTCTTGAGCTTCAGCCGCGGCGGGAAGCGTTTCTTCTGTCTGTACTGTTGGAGTTATTGTTTCCGGCGCCGGTGTGGCGGCGGAAGCGGATTGTCCGGCGGAAGTTTCCACGCCGGGGTTTTCGTTGTCGGAAAACATCTGACGGCCTCCACGAGGTCCTGCCGTGCTCCCCGGAAAAAACTGGAGACCTCCCAGTCACGGGACGAGTGCAAGGAAGGAAGTGCGGCATCCCACCCTGGGACCACACCGACGCGATGATACCCGCGCCCCGTGGCCTGTGTCAATCAAAGGTGGGGGTCAGATTATGCTACGTTTGGAAACATCTACAACCAAGTTGGCGGGCCTGTAAGAGTTGAACCATCCGCAAGAGTGATTGTCTTCGCAAAGCAACTCTTAATGAGGTGATGCTCTCGCATCTTGTAGTAGAAATCAGCTTGGTTTTTCATATCCTCGGAGGCTCTTCCGATTGGAATCACTACCCCTATTTGCTTTGCAGGGAATGTGAACCGAACCGCTCTCATTGCAGGGACCAGATCAGTGTCTCCAGAAATTATCAGCGCCTTGTCGTAACGCTCCTGGATCGCCAATTGAAATAAATTGAGTGCAATGTTTACGTCGGTCTGCTTCTCCTCAAAACTCCAAAAATGGCCGTCACAAATGTGACAATGCTTTCGCTTTCGCTTAAATTCGCCGTAAACTGTCATTGTGCCTTCGCTCTCCAACGCTCTTATATAGAGGCGATGGCGGGCAGTTTTCCCGGCGTCCCATGTGGCCAAGGTTGTGAAGTAAAGGACTTCTTCCAATGTGTCCTTGCCGAAGACAAACATGCTGGCAAGTTTTCTCAAGTTAAGCCACTTGTACTTGCGGAATTTGTGGTGGTCTGACCCGTGCTCAAAAAAGTCCAGCGCATGGTAGAGGTTGAACCCGTCGATAAACGCGACGATTTTTGCCATGGGGGAAAGTAAAAAAACCCGACCCCCCATTGGAGGGTCGGGGCCAGCGGAACCAAAGTGATCGTTACGCTGGGATGATGCCGGACACTAAATTATAAGCGGGGGCCAAGTCAATAGAATATGTGGGCGATTTGTGCAAATCCACCATTTTTGCAGGCCAGACTCTTAGTCACGCTGGCCCTCCTTGCTGTTCCAAGCTATGTGGACTCCCCCTAGCTCAATGGATGCAGGCAATAGCTCTTTAGCCAAGCAAATAATAGCAAAAATAGCGTTCGAACGCAAAGATCACAAAAGGCATTGTGGGGGATCGGTCAAGTAGGCTGCGCCCACGGAGGGATTCGAACCCTCTCCTTGGCACTTGCTAGAGACCCTGGGGATTCCAGCTGCTCGCTATCCCGGGACCGAGAAAATTCATGGACCTCACGACCGCACACGCCCCGCCTGGCGAACCTCGCGGCGATAGTCCGGAGCGAAGAGTTCGACCGTGCGGCACATTTCGTAAAGCCGCGAACGGATACGCATACCAAGGCGGTCCGAGAGCGAGTCTTCCCGGCTTGCCGGGACGGCTTGGCCGGAAGGAAGGCGCGGCCCCGGAGGTGCAGCGGCCGTCCCCGTGCCATCGAGATAATTCGTTGTAAGCAAAGTGATGCGCCGCTCGTTGTATCGCGTATTGAGGATATGCCCGACGGTTTCGAGCGCCCACGGCGAAGGTTTGCTTGCACCTAGGTCGTCCAGGAGCAACACGTCGGCGGTGAGCACCGGTTCGAGCACGCCCAACTCGGTCGATTGGCTTTCCGGGTTGTAGCTGCCCTGAATTTCCTTGAGCAACTCGCGGTAGTCGTAGAAGAATCCTGCGTGCCCGCGCAAAACGATCTGGCGAAGCGCGGCAACGGCCAGATGCGTCTTACCCGCGCCACAGGGGCCCATCAACAGCAGACCGGTCTCTGTCCCCACCGGAAAATCGCGCGCAAATGCTTCGACGACGAGCTTGGACTGCTCGAGGCTGCGGTTCCACGCAGCGGATTCATGGCTGGCTTCATAGATGTCAGTGTCAAAATTTTCGAAGTCGCAATGCTCGTAGCGGCGCGGGATGCGTGTGCGCGCCATCGTCCGAGCGGCGCGGTCGCTGCCCGTGCAGTCGCAGGGGACGGCCCAGACGCGTTTCGTTTCGCCGGCCGCCGCAAAGCGGGCAATCGGGTTGCGCCATGACGCCAGCATAGGCGCACGGTCCCGTATGCGCAAGCGGTCACGAGCTGTGGAAACTGGTGGCCGTGTGGAAAAACACGTGAATCGTGATCCGTGACTCCTGCGAAGAGTCGAAAGTTGATAGTCTAAAGTCAAAAGTTAAACGCTCAATCGAGGCAGGATTGCGCCTCGGTGGAGGATCTGGCATTCAACTTTCAACTATTAACTTTCGACTGTCAACGTCCGCAGTGCCACCCAGAGTCTTCCGCCGGGCACGAATCACGGATCACGGATCACGATCCACGTGCCTTACTTGTGGACGCGGATGGCTTTCGGTGGAGGAACGCGCGCCAGGGCATCATTTGCGGGCCGCGTGGTCGCGGACCTGAGGCCGCGGGACAATTCCTGCTGGACGAACAAAGTGAAAGCCTCCATCTGACGCTGCATTTCCGCCATCTTTTCGCGCATGTTGAGGATGATTTCGATCCCGGCCAGGTTGACGCCCATCTCGCGCGTCAGCGTCAGGATGACTTCGAGCCGTTCGAGGTCAGAGTCCGTATAGAGCCGCGTGTTCCCCTCCGAGCGTGAGGGTTTCAGCAACCCGACACGCTCGTACAGCCGCAGCGTCTGCGGATGCAACTTATAAAGTTCCGCAACCGCCGAGATCATGTATCCGGCGCGGGCCTTTTTTCTTTTCGGGCTTGCGTTGGTGCGCGGCATGGCAGCGCTCCTCAATTCTGGCGGGCTCCAGCAGTCTGTCGGAGAGCCTGGTTTTGGCCTATGTAGCGCTCGACTTCAGGCGGGCACATGCTTGCATCTACAGTGTCGGCCTGAAGGCCGACGCTACAAAAGCGTTTCGCCGGTGGGTTGTCACACAGACTCCCACGTCCCGATCTGATCGGGGCATTCACAATAAATGTAAAGCCCGCACCCTACGCCTTGGCCCTTTCGAAGAGATCTTTGCGTGGATCCTCAGGGGCGAGGCGCTCCAGTTCCCGCAACAGTTCCCGCACCCGCTCATCCACCGGTTTTGGAACGTTCACTTGCAGTTCGACGTATTGGTTCCCGCGATGCCCCGGCTGGCGAGCCGACGGGACGCCTTTGTCCCGCAGACGCAGCTTCTGGCCGCTGTTAGTGCCTGGGGGAATGCGCAGGAGCGAACGGCCATCTACCGTGGGGACCTCAATTTTCGCGCCGAGCGTCGCCTCGGTCACCGTAATGGGGACAACTGTGTAAAGATCATCGCCACGGCGGTCAAAAAAGGGATGCGGCTGCACGTCCGTGATGATGTATAGATCGCCAGGGGGCGCGCCCGCCGTTCCGGCATTTCCGCGTCCAGGGACGCGCACACGCGAACCGGTCTGCACCCCGGCCGGAATTCGAACTTCGATGGTGTCGGAACGCCGCACGCGGCCTTCGCCACCGCATGTCCGGCAGACATTTCGAACGCGCCCCGTGCCGCCGCAGCGCGTGCAAGTCAAATTGAAGCGCATCTTCCCGCTGGTCTGCGTTACCTGCCCGGTGCCGCCGCAGGCAGTGCAGGTTTGGGGCTGGCCGGCCGCTCCGGTGCCACGGCAGTCGGTGCAGGTATCGAGGCGTGCGATGGTGAGCTTCTTCACCGTGCCTTGGACTGCTTCCCAAAAAGTAATCTCGATCTGATACTCAAGGCTCGATCCGGATTCCGCACGCGAAGGCGCTTCGACTGGGGCGCCGCCGCGGAAGAACTGGCCGAACAAGTCCCGGAAGCTGGGTCCCGCGCCCCCTCCGCCTCCACCAAAATCGAATCCGCCGAAATCGAAATGGACGTCGCCGGGGTCCACTCCCTCGGGCATGCCGCTGGCGCCCGGGGTTTCGAACCCGAACTGATCGTACATCTGGCGTTTCTTGGCGTCGGAAAGGACGTCATAAGCTTCCTGCACCTGCTTGAACTTTTCTTCCGCGGATTTATCGCCGGGATTCAGGTCGGGATGATGTTTGCGCGCGAGTTTCCGGTAGGCTTGCCGGATTTCCTTCTGGGGCGCCTTGCGGGAGACGCCGAGCAATTCGTAGTAGTCCTGTTTAGTTGTAGTGGCCATGAAATTCAGTGACTCGTGATTCGTGACTGGTGACTCGTGTAGCGCCCGCCTTCAGGCGGGCATTTGGATGAATCGAGAATGCCCCGACCAGGTCGGGGCGCTACCATGCTGCCTCCATTTAAAGTTTCTCCCACCTTGCGTTCACCGATGCCAATTCCTGCTGCTCGCGCTGATGTTCTTCGCGTCTGCGCCTGCGCTCTTCATCGAGTTTTCCGCCCATCGCGGCCTCTTTCTGGTTGGCGCGCTCGATCCAGCGGTCAATCCAGGCCGTCTTTGCTTCCACGCTCGCCGCGTCCGTTCGAAACCGGAGCAGGTGGCCGCTGATGTCCACGGCTCGAGGAGGGAAATCAGGCGAGGGTGATTGCTGCGTTTCATAAAACAAACGCTTCCAGTCAGCGCTAGGCGTCTCCGAAAGCGTTATCTGCGCCATGTACAACTCTTCGCGCAGTTTCTGAATGGCCTGCGGCGGCCCGGCCCGCTTGATCCCTTCGTGCGTCGTCAAATATGGCTCCTGAGAGATTCCAAAAAACCGTGTTACGGCAAGAGCCGGACGGACCTGCTCTCTCCGCGACCCCTAATTCCGGTTGCAATGGCGCCGCTCTTGGCAGTGTGACGCCTTTAGTTCGTGCGATTCGCCATGCAGCAGCGATGCAGCCGAACAATAGGTCGCTGCGCCGTTTGGTAGCGCCGTCGTCTCGCCGGCAATTTCCCGCGATGTTGGCGACACGAGAAACTGCCGGCGAGACGCCGGCGCTACCAAAATCCCCGCAACAGTAAGGCTGATTCCTGCGCAACACGCTCCCATCATCGCGAAAATGCCAGCTAGTTTGGCTTCTTCGATTCATCGACATCTACGTATTCGGCGTCGATGACCTCGCCCGGAGGCGCGGAACTTGATCCGGACTTCGGCCCGCCCGGCGTTCCTGGACCTCCGTCGGAGGAGCCCGTAGCTCCAGCTTGCGCTCCGCTCGCCTGGGCGGTCTTGTATAGCGTCTCGGCGAGAGTGTGGGAGGCGCGCTCGAGCTGCTGCGTTGCCGACTGGATTTGGTCCAGGATGCCCCCGGAAAGCGCCGACTTTGCCGCCGCCAGGGCCTCCTCTACCGGCTTTATATCGGATTCGGAGAGCTTCTCACGGTTTTCGCTTATCAATTTCTCGACCTGATATACCCGGCTGTCGAGAATATTCCGCGCCTCGATCTCCGCCAGTTTTTTCTTGTCCTCATCGGCGTGGGCTTCGGCGTCGTTCCGCATCTTCTCGGCCTCCTCTTTGCTCAGGCCGGTGGACGCGGTGATCGTGATTTTCTGCTCCTTGTTTGTCGCGTGATCCTTCGCCGAAACATTCAGGATTCCGTTGGCGTCGATATCGAACGTCACTTCGATTTGCGGCATCCCGCGCGGCGCGGGTGGAATCCCCATCAAGTGGAACTTGCCGAGCGTGCGGTTGTCCGCGGCCATCTTGCGTTCGCCCTGCATCACGTGAATCTCGACCGAAGGCTGGTTGTCCGCCGCGGTTGAGAACGTTTCTGACTTGCGCGTCGGGATCGTCGTGTTCCGCGGGATCAGCGTGGTCATCACGCCTCCCAGGGTCTCGACACCCAGCGACAATGGCGTCACGTCCAGCAGCAGAATGTCCTTCACTTCGCCGCCCAGCACGCCGCCCTGAATCGCCGCGCCCACTGCAACCACTTCGTCCGGGTTAACGCCCTTGTGCGGCTCCTTGCCCCCGAACAGGTCCTTCACGATCTGCAATACGCGGGGGATACGCGTCGAGCCGCCCACCAGCACGACCTCGTCGATTTTGTCCGGCGTAATGCCCGCATCGGAGAGCGCTTGCTTCGTCGGTCCGATCGTCCGCTGCAGGATGTCTTCCATCAGCTGTTCGAGCTTCGCGCGCGTCAGTTTTAATTGCAGGTGCTTGGGCCCCGAAGCATCCGCTGTCAAGAACGGCAGGTTGATGTCGGTCTCCTGCATTTGCGACAACTCGATCTTGGCTTTTTCAGCGGCTTCCTTTAGGCGCTGGATCGCCATGCGGTCTTTGCTGACGTCAATGCCCTGATCCTTCTTGAATTCGGCGGCCAGCCACTCGACAATGCGATTGTCGATATCATCGCCGCCCAGGTGCGTGTCACCCGCCGTCGCCTTCACTTCAACCACGCCTTCGCCAACTTCGAGAATCGAGATGTCGAAGGTGCCGCCGCCCAGGTCGTACACGGCGATCGTTTCGTCCTTCTTTTTGTCAAGACCGTAGGCCAGCGCCGCCGCGGTGGGCTCGTTGATAATGCGCAGCACTTCCATTCCGGCGACTTC
>WNFC01013682.1_pt1 | contig 14698 bp, 10 predicted proteins | sample 5400541 | NCBI WGS metagenome assembly WNFC01 (sample SAMN13153342, study PRJNA577476) | soil metagenome | isolation source: 120 cm saprolite under Douglas fir tree site 2 hole 2 replicate 1 | place: USA:California | collected 2015-04-18
GCGCCAGGAGCTGCTCGGCATCGGCGCCCTCGTCGTCGGGCTGTTCCTCGGTCTCACCCTGTTGCGGCTCCCCATCACGGGGAGCTGGGGCGAGCGGATCGGCTCGCTCCTGTGGCGCGTGCTCGGGCTGGGCTCGGTCCTCTTGCCCGTGCTCGGGATCGGCTGGGCCCTCGCCGCGTTCCGGCGACTCGGGGCCGTGTCGAGCGCGCGTGCCGCCACGCTCGGGGCCGGGCTGATCCTGCTCGTCCCCTATGGGATCGGCATCGTCACGGGCGCGAGCTTTGGGGCCGACTACGCCGCGTGGAGCCCGACCCAGAAGCTCGTCGGCCTCGCACCCGCCGTCCTGGCGCACGGCGTGCATCACGCCGTGGGCACGGCTGGTGGGGCGTTCGTCGGCCTGTTCCTGTTGTCGGCGCTGGGCATTTTCTCGGTGGGGTGGCATCCGTTCGTGCTGCTGCGCGCGGCGAGCGGGGAGGGGGAGGCCGCGACCACCCGGCCGACCCGTAAGCCAAAGAAGGGCGACGTGGCGACCGCGCTCGCCCCGAAACATTCGCTCCCCGCCCCCGCCCCCGTTGCCCTCGGGTCGGTGTCCGGGAAAACCCGCAAGGTCAAACCTGTCCCGCCGCCACGCCCCACCCCGGTGCCCGCGGGCGTCCTCATCCCGCCGCTCGAGCTCTTGAACCCCGCCCCCCCCGAGGACGGTGACGCGCAGCTCGTGCAGATCGACCTGATGGGGCAGAAGCTGATCGAGACACTGCAGACCTTCCGCGTCGAAGGCGCGATCGCCGGGCGCACCGTCGGTCCGGTGGTCACCCAATACGAGGTCGCCCCCGGGCCGGGCGTGAAAGTGGGCCGCATCGCTTCGCTCGCCGACGACCTGGCGCTCGCGATGCGCGCACCGTCCTTGCGCATCGTGGCCCCGATCCCGGGCAAGGCCGCGGTCGGCATCGAAGTGCCGAACCCGATCGCGCGCATGGTGCACGTGCGCGAGCTGATCGACGCGGCCGAGTACCAGCGGGCGACGCGCGTCCTGCCGGTGGGCCTGGGCAAGAACCTGGAAGGCGACGCGGTGATCGCCGACCTGGCGAAGATGCCGCATCTCCTGATCGCGGGCGCCACGGGGTCGGGCAAGTCGGTCTCGATCAACACGATCATCACGAGCCTCATCTACACGCATCCGCCCGACAGGCTCAAGCTCCTGATGATCGATCCCAAGATGGTCGAGCTCTCGATGTACGCGGCCCTGCCGCACCTGGGGCTCCCGGTGGTGACGAACTACCACAAGGCCGCGAGCGTGCTCAAGTGGGCCGTGTGGGAGATGGAGCGGCGCTACCGGCTCCTGCACGCCAACCACGCGCGCAACATCGTGGACTTCAACAAGAAGGTGCAGGAGAAGAAGCCGCTCAAGGGCCCGCGCGAGACGCTCGCCACCCAGGCCGGCATCCAGCGCGAGCTGCCGCTCGACGGCGAATACTCAGACGGCATCCTCCCCTACATCGTGGTGATCCTGGACGAGCTCGCGGACCTGATGCTCACCGTGCAGGCGGAGATCGAGACGCCGCTCGCGACGCTCGCCCAGAAGGCGCGGGCCATCGGGATCCATCTGGTGCTCGCGACCCAGCGCCCGTCCGTGAACGTGATCACGGGGCTCATCAAGGCGAACTTCCCGTGCCGCATCGCCTTTCGCGTCTCGGCCAAGGTCGACAGTCGCACCATCCTCGACCAGAACGGCGCGGAGACGCTGCTCGGCAACGGCGACATGCTGTTCCTGCCGCCGGGGAAGAGCGACCTCCTGCGGGTGCAAGGGGCGTTCATCTCGACCGAGGAGACCGAGCGCCTGATGGAGTGGTACAAGGCGCACGCGACACCAGCGGCGGCGCCCGCGGGCGCGAGCATCGACGAGCAGGTCACGGCGCTGGCCGAGGCCGAGCGCACCAGGGAAGAGGGGAAGGGAGACGAGGGGACGCCGGGGGAGCGCGATGCCCTGTTTCGCCAGGCTGCCGAGGTGTGCATTCAGAACCAGCTCGGCTCGACCTCCCTGTTGCAGCGGCGCATGAGCATCGGCTACGGCCGCGCGGCGCGGATCATCGATCAGCTCGAGCTCACGGGGATCCTCGGGCCCGCCAACGGCTCGAAGCCGCGCGACGTACTGATCGGGCTCGAGGATCTAGACGAGATCTGCGGTCCTGCTGTGTGATCGACGTGCCGCGGCGGCCCTGAGCGGCGAAGATGGCATGACGGCGCTCCCCTCAGCCGCCACTTTCCCACGAGGAGGCGTGGACCATCCCACACATACCCACCAGGCCTGCCAGTGCGATCGGGCGCATTACCAGACGCGCTCGACGCCGTACGAGTCGAAAGCCGCGTCGTTCGAGACGATTGCCAGCCCCTCGCCCTGTGCCTGCGCGATCAGCATGCGGTGGAACGGGTCTTTGGGTGGTCCGGGCAACTTGCCGGCTCGACGCCCATGCTCCAGGGTGATTGGGAGTTCGCGAAAGCCCTGGTCCCGTAGATGGGCAGCTAGAGAATCCGTGACGCCCTGGGGATCGTCCAACCGACCGAGGCGCACCTTGGTGGCAATCTCCCAGGCGGAGGCGGCGCTGACGAAGGCCAGGGCCGACGCCTGCGCGATTACTCGTCGCGCGGCGGGTGAGAGGTGCGGGTCGCCGGTGAGCCACCACAGCAGGGTGTGGGTGTCGAGCAGGAGCCGCCGACCGGGTGCAGCGGCACGCCGCGCAGCGGGGCGGCTCACTCCTCCCACGCTGCCAAGTCTTCGGGTGGGAGCGGCTCGAAGAACGCTGGCGTGACCTGGAGCTTGCCTTTAAGGGCGCCGAAGACCCGACGGGGTGGCTGGGTATCGACTGGCGCAAGTTGGACCACGGGAGTGTCGCCCCGAGCGATGACAACCTCTTCGCCGGCCAGCGCCTGCTCGATGAGCTTCGAAAGCGTGGTCTTCGCCTGATGCACTTTGACGATCTTCATCAACGCGCTCCTAGTTAGCTAGGTAACTTAGCTAACTAGCTGTCTTCGCGCAAGTCCTGACGCACCGACCGATGGTCAGGACTCGGAGCGACCAGCGAAGGTGGTGCCAAAACCAGCGTTCGAGTCGGCCAATCCGCTTGAAGTGCACGAGTGTGGCGTCACGCTGGCTTCAAGAACGGCAGCGCGCTACTGGATACGCTGCAGCCGCACCTGGTCGGCGTGCTCCGGCGGGCCCAAAGCCGCTCGTCTTTGGCGCGGGGAAGAACCGGGGCCTGCGCTTGAAGCCGGGGAAGCTCGAGCTCGAGGTCGTGACCCTCGGTGAAGCTGGCGTGACGCCCGACGACGTCCTGGTGCACGAGGAGACGAACCGGGCGTTGGCCACGCTCCTGGTGGGGCTCGAGCCACCGGCCTTCCCGGTGGCGCTCGGCGTGCTCTACTGCCATCCCGCCCCGTCGTTTGAGGCCGAGGTGCACGCCCAGACCGCCGCCGCCGGCGCGCGGCGCTCGTGGAGCACCCGGCCGAGATGCAGTGTGGGGCGTGCCGCGGCGCCTTTCCGGTGCGGTGGCCGCGCGGCTCGCTGGGCTGGTGAGGAACGAGGGGGAGGTTGCCGATTAGACCGACTCAGTCACCCCCGCGGGCCGCCCCGATGGGGCTACGGCGGTGTGGCGCAGATCACTGATCAGCCGGGGGCGCGCGAGGATGCTCGCGCCCGCCAGCGGCACGAAGCCGCGCTGCTGCGCAGGGCTCGACGAGTGAGGCAAGAGCGGCGGCCCCGCCGCGTGAGCGAACCTCGCTGCAGACGGCCGGCAACGAGGTCCGCCCTTGGAGCGACGAGCTGGTGGCTCACGCCGCCCCCATCTGCCCTCCCCGTCGCCGCCCTGTCGGGCGCCTCCTCTTCAAGAATCCTTCGTTCCGGGCCGCTCGCTATCGCATGGATTTCGTTCCCCTCGCATGCATCGCGTCGGGGTTGCCGGTGGTCGCCGCCGCTGTCACGACGAATACGTTCGTCCGGGGCGTGTTGAGCCCGAGCGTCGTCCCCGTCCCAGTGATCGACAACGGACTGCCGGTGGCCGCCGCTTCCGTAGCGACGAGGGTGTTCGACCCGGCGACCGCGAGCGTCCACATCGTGGTTGCGATCCCGCTCCCGTTGGTCACGGCCGACGACGCGCTGACTGTCCCTTGCGTCGGCGTGAACGTCACGGTGACCCCCACAGCCGCTGAAGGCGTCTCAAAGCCGTGCGTGTATCGCACGAGCACGTAGACCGGCAAGGGCACACCGACCGTTCCCGTGACGGTGGCCGGCGCTCCGGTGGGGCTGACCGGCCCGGACAGCCGCAAGGGGAGCGCCCAGCCGATGTTGCTGAAGCAGCACGTCAACCCGCCATCGCCCAAATGGGCCATCACGCTCCGAGCGAAGAGCCGCTTCGGTGCGAGCATCTGCCCGAGCGCGCGGCGCAGGTGCTGCCACGTCGCCCGGGCGAGATCGGCGGTCCCGTGTGGACCGAGACCGAGTGAGGGGAACGGGCCGAACCCGGTGCAATTGATCAAGCTCTGCGACACTTCAGGCAACTCGGTGGCCGGGAGCCCGGGGTCCGACCGGAAGAGCGCAACATGGCCATGGAGCTCGCCGCTCGGCACGATCAGACACACCTCTACCCGCGCACATTTGGTGGGGTCCGTTGGGGTTGTCAGGCATCCCAAGGCATCCCCCTGCAGGGGGGAAGTCGCGAAGTTGTAGCACCCCTCGAACTGCGTGAGGGACGTGTTCAAGCACGGCTCGGGGACGCGAAAGATCGTGAGCGTGACCGTCTGCGTGAAGTAGCCCGGCGGGAATGAGGCCGCTGCGAACCCGTCTGACGTCACGACATGCTGCTCCGTGGTCGACGGCCCCAGCGTCTGCTCGACGCAGCCGGTCTGCGCGAAGCATGTCCCCCCCAGTTCGATCCGGAACTTGATCGGCAGCGTCCGGCCATCGACGAGTCCGATGAGCTGGCCGGTGCTCGCATCCTTGAGCTGGCTGCCGTTCGACACGGGAGCGACATCGGCGAAGCCGAGTGGCTTGGTGCCGGCGCTGAACGCCTGGGCCGAGCTGAACACCTGGATGCGATAGAACTTGGTCACGTCGATGGCCGGCGCGTCCGTGTGCCAGTCCACATGGTACTGCTGGTTCACCCCATCGAGCTGCACGACCCCGGGATTGATGACTTGCACGGTGGCGTTGCAGCCGGTCGGGTTGTTGTTCGGATCGACGAGGTCCTGACAGATCTCGACCACGGGCGCGAGATTGGGGTTGAAGGTGCCCGAGAAGCTGGGTTGGCCGACGAGCGGCGGGAGAAAGAAGAAGTGTGGGTTCCCACCGGTGACACGGGCGTCCGAGAAGTCCGCCGACAGGTGCTGCGGCGACGTGAGTGACTGCCGGTCGCGGCACCCCGCGGCCGCGAGCGCCAGCCCGAGAGACAAAGCGACGACCGTGCGCTTCATACGTAGCCTCCTTAAAGAGGGCCTCGTCGAGGACTGCGGGTGTGACACGGGCCTGCGGCCCGGCGGCCCCTCGGCTGCCAAATCGCAAGTCCTGCGCCGCGAAGGGGATTGCACTAAGTCGCAGCGCCAGAGCTTGTTGGAAAGGAATGCCCGGGGCCCGGCCGTCCGAGGGTGTCTCAGGTCCACCACATTTCCGCCGCGCGTTAGCGCGTCCCGACCAAGGCCTTGAAGCGCGCATCGTTGCGCAGCTCACGCCACCGCCAGCCGATGTCCTGGCCGCGCTCGAAGTGACCGGGGTTTGCGGCCGCGTAACGCGTGAGCAGCGCGATGGCGTCGTCTCGGTCGCCCAAGAGAATCCGCTGGTAGGCTTCGATGCTGAGGAGCTCTTGGGCCGGGTCGGCCGCGGGCGTGCGCGCCGTGTGCGCTTGGTCGAGCACGTGGCGCGCGCTGTCCCGGAGTCCCGCGCGCGCAATCACGCCCCCCGCCTTCAAGCGGGCATCGATCCGGATGTAGGCCCCGCGCGCCGCCGGCGTCACACTGTCCAGCAGGGCGACGAGCTGCCACGCTCGATTGACGTCGGGCGCCAGCGCCGGCGTGGTCATGAGCGTCAACCCGCACTCTGCCGACCGGTAATCACGCGGAAAGCGCCGCGTGAGTTCGCTGCACCAGCGCTCGGCCTGGGCGAACTGCTCCAAGTCGAGCGAACCGATGAAGAGGCGCGACAAGACATCGGCTGCGACGCTCAGGTAGGCGTCTCCCTCGTAGGCGCGGCGCGCGGCGAGCACGGCGGCGGGCACGTCGTCGAATTGGTAGTACAAGTGGCTGAGCGTGCTGTAGGCGCTCGCGAGTCCCGGGTCGGCTTGCACCGCCGCCTCGAGATCCTGCCGTGCGCTCCGCAACAGCCGCTGCGCCGCCGCCGGATCGGGCGTGACGTGGAGGGTCCAATGGAAGTAGCGCGCCGAGCCGCGGAGCTCGAGCGCGCCGGCGTTGTTCGGCGCGAGGCCGAGGGCTCGCTCCGCGTGGCCCGATGCGACCTGAATCCACGGGAGGGCTTCGCCCGGGCTCTCTGCCAGGCGCGCGCGCCGGTAGGCGACTTGGCCGCGGAACACGACCGGCTCGATCCACTTGTCGTCGGCTTGCTCCGCCAAGGCGGCTAACGAGTCTGCTTGCTGAAACGCCGCCAGCGCCGCCGCTGCGTCCTGGTGCTGGAGCGCCGCCTCGGCGTCCTTGCGGCGCTTCTCCGCGCGCTCGTGGAACGACCACGCCACAACGCTCGCCGTGCCGAGTCGCTCGGCGCGCAGCCGGACTTCCTCTCCCAGCCGCTCGCGCAGAAACTGGGCGACCCGCTGGGTCAGGCTGTCGCGGACCATGCTGAGGAGGCCGGCCGCGGGCTGGTCAAAACTCGCTCGCTTGAAATCCGCCCCGCTCGCGCCGTCCACGAGTCGCACGGTCACATGAAACCGGTCCCCGAGTGGCTCGACCGTGCCTTCGACCAGCGTGCCCACGGCGAGCGCTCGCGCGACGCTGTCCGGCGGGATCGACGCACTCCGGTATGGACTCACCCCGTTGCGCGAGATCACGACGAGCGGCTGCACGCGGGACAAATCGGCGATCAGTGCTTCGGTGATCCCGTCCGCGAGATAGCCGAGAGTGTGGTCCCGGCTGAGATCGTCGAAATACAGCACCGCGAGATGCCGCGGGTCGAGCCCCGCCGCGGCGGCACCGGGATGGCGGCGGGCGAAGAGCGCCCACCCCGCCCCGGCGAGCACAAGCACGGCCGCAGCACCCAGGACCAGGGCGGTGCGTCCGGCGCGCTGCCGCAGCGACGGCGGACCCCCGGGCGCGACCCGGCGCGCGCCCGTCGCCACGCCAGGTTTGGTCAGCGCTTCGGCGAACAGCGCCACCGTGGGGTAGCGATCCGCCGGCACCTTCGCCAGCGCCCGGAGAATTGCGCGCTCCACGGTGTCGGGAACGGTGTTACGCACGATCGACGGTGGCGAGACGGAATCGAACGAATGACGCGCGATGATGGCCTGCGAGTTGGGCCCCGTAAAAGGCGGCTGGCCGACGAGCATCTCGTACAGCACACAGGCGAGACCGTATTGGTCGCTGCGCCCATCGATTTCGGAGCCGGCCGCCCCCTGCTCGGGGCTCATATAGGCGGGTGTGCCCACCACCATGCCGGTCTGCGTCAGCTGCTCGCCATCGGCGGCCGCGCTGATGGCGCGCGCGATGCCGAAGTCCGCGACGACGGCTGTCCCGCCGGATAGGAGAACGTTCTCCGGTTTAATGTCGCGGTGCACGATGCCGTGAGAATGGGCATACACGAGCGCGCTCGACGCTTCCACCGTGATGCGAATTGCTTCGTCGACTGAGAGTTGCTTATCCCGCCGCAGGCGATCGCGGAGCGATTCGCCTTCCACGTAGGGCATCACGTAGAACAGGTGACCGTCCGCGGCGCCCGAGTCGTAGAGCGGCAGGATGTGCGGATGCTGCAGCCGGGCAGCGATCTCGATCTCGCGGAGGAAGCGCTCAGCGCCCAGCGCGGCCGCTAGCTCGGCCCGGAGAATCTTGATGGCGACGGGGCGGTGATGCTTCAGATCCTGGGCGAGATAAACCGTCGCCATCCCACCGCGCCCGAGCTCTCGCTCGACCGTGTAACGCCCGGTGAGGGCGACTCTTAGGAGGGTCAACTGATCGGTCACGGCGACGCGCTCTGCGCTATGGACCATCATAGAGGCGTAACTCACACGCCGCCAGAGCGCAGCCGCGCCTCCGCTTGGCCGCAGGCTTCCTGCTGCTAGACGTTGGCACCGACCGTCGCCCGCGCTGGCCGCTGTCCGGCGCTGCTTCAGGCGCGACTAGGCGGCATTCCGCGGTGCGGGGTTGACGCCCCCCAATGCATCGCGTCATCGACGCGCCCGACTAGGACCGGGAAGTCATGTAGGCGACGACCGTTTGGGCGGTGCTCCGCCAGGCGTGTTCCACCTCCGGCGTGAACGCCGGGTCATGTTGCTCCCCGGTCGCGATCAAGCTGTCCACGAACGGCGCGTACAGCGCCGGCGGCACCGCTAGATCCCGGCGGCTGTGGCGTTCGACGATCCGGGTCAGGACGGTGGGTTCGCCTTCTGGCTCTTTGGGAAAGATGAGCAGCACACCAACCGCGTGGCGCAGCAGCTTGTGTTGCCGTTCAAAGTCGGTGCCGGCGAAGCGCGGGACCGCTGCCGGGCAGGCTTCAAAGAAGTTACGTATAGAACGCAGCGAAAAATCCCGGCCTCTCACAACACTGCTGATAGCTGGCGTTCGCCGGCTCCCGCGCTGCGCTGTCCTGACGCACTGCCAGCTCCCTGTCGCATACGTCCTACCCAATAACACTGCAACCCACCCGGGGCAACTCGTTGCCGTGGATGGCTATCCCTGAGCCCTGCGAGCGGGCACCTCCCTGGGGAGCGGGGTCCTGCTCAGCTCAGTCCAGATCGTATTCCAGCGTCATCGGGTTCTCCTTCGCATGTCCGGCGGCGGAGCTGCCCTCGCCTCGGAGGCCGGCCAGCTCCCCGGTGCCCGAGCCTGGCACCACGGAATACGACTCCTTGGCGAGATGCGTTGCAGCACGAAGCTGCCGGACCGCCCGCCCAGCCGGCCCAGCACCCGCTCGAGGCCGACGAAACTAGCCGTGCCGTCGGCCCGGTACAGCATCAAGTACTCGAGCTGACTTTCGCCTTCCAAGTCGCCTTTGAACGTCTTGGTCACGCTCGCGCGGGTGAGCTTGGGTAACCCCGCCGCTTCGTTGTAAGGCTTTTCATCCCAGCCCTTTATGGCGAACATGGCCGTTGCGCGTCGCGTCATCGGTGGAGCTCCCGAATCGTGGCGGGTGGCGGGTATTGTGAGCCGGGCTCCGCAGCGCCCAGCGTCCGTCGTGCGGTGCCGAGCCAGCTGGCGCCCGCTCCCCACAGCAAGCCTCCGACCCTCACACGGAAGCGCGACGAATCCTGCACGCCACCACCTCCTGGTCGGGCCCTGAGACCCAGCGGCACGTCCTAGGGCTGGTTTGCGACCCTCGCCGGGACCGCGCTGTTCACCGTTACGCTGTCGCCGAGCTGGCCCTCGCGGTTTCGGCCCCAGCAATACGCCACGCTGCCGGTCGTGAGGCCGCACGTGTGACGCCCCGATCCGCTGACGGCGGCGAAGCTCAGCCCGCCCCCGACGGCGACGGGTGTGCTGCTGTACGCGCCCGCGCCGCTCGCGCCGTTCCCGAGCTGCCCAACCTGGTTCCCGCCCCAGCAGAAGGCCGCGCCGCCTGGGGCGACGCCGCAGGTGGTGAAGCGCGCCGCGTTCACGCTCGCGTAGGTGTGGCCACCGGTGACCGCCGTCGGCGCCGTGCGGGGCAGCGTGTCACCGGTGGCGAGCTCGCCGTCCGCGTTGTAACCCCAGCAGTAGGCGATGCCAGTGGAGGTGAGGCCGCACGCGTGCGTGGCACTCGCGCTGAGCATAGCGAAGGTCAGATTGCCTGTAACCAGTGTGGGCGCCAGGCGGCTCACGGTATCGCCGGTGCCCAGTTGGCCGAGGCCGTTCCAGCCCCAGCAATACGCGGTGCCGGATGCCGTAAGCCCGCACGTGATCGCGCCGCCCGCACTTAAGGTGGCGAATTTCAGACCTCCCGCGACGGCGATGGGAGTCAAGTGCGTGGTCGTATCGCCTGTGCCGAGTTCGCCGCTGCCGTTGGCACCCCAGCAGTACACAGCGCCGGCCGACGTGAGCGCGCAGCTGTGGTCGCCGCCGGCGCTGATCGCGGTAAAACTCAGGGTACCGGCCACCGCCACCGGCGCGGCGTGCGGGACGGTGTCGCCGGTCCCCAGCACGCCGAAGCCGTTCGAGCCCCAACAGTAGGCCGCGCCGCCCGTCGTCAGGCCGCAGCTGTGGAACGCCCCGCCGCTGAGCGACGCGAGTGCGACCGCGCCGGCCACCGCCACGGGCGATGAGGCGAACGGCAGCGTGGTCCCGCCGGCGAGCTGCCCAGATGTGTTATCCCCCCAGCAGTACGCCGCGTGGGTCGTCGTGAGGCCGCAGGTGTGGAGGTTCCCGGTCGCGAGCGCGGTGAACGTGACCGTGAGCGGCGGCGGGGGGGGCGGTGGTCCGGTCATGCCCTTCCCACCCTTTCCTCCGCACGCGGCGAGCAGGCAAAGAGCAGCTGGGGCGAGCGCGCGGGGCAGCGCGGCGAGCGCTCGATCGGTCACGCGCTTGGCACAGCGCCTCGCGCCGCGCACTCCCGCGCATGGCACTGCGGCTCGCGTCGGCGCAGAACGGTCAAGCGTGACGTGCAGCTCATCGCCTCCGTCGCCGGACTCGCTTAGATCAAGCGTGAGCGTGGGTGCCCCGTAGACGTTGAGTTCGGGCCAATGTGGCGCCGCGGGAGCGACGTGTCAAAGGCACGCCGCGGCTACCTTGCGCCCCGCGGCAGGTCGTGTGCAGTTTAAGCAGTAACGAGAAAGTCGCGTCCCTATGAGGCCCGTTCTCCGCACCACGAACCTCGCGCTCGTCGAAAGCGCGCGGTTCGCGCTCGAATCCGAGGAAATTCCGGCTGTCACGAGCAACGCGTTTGCGGCCGGTCTCCCATTCAATCTCGTCACGGTCGCCGTCTTGAGCGACGCGGATTTCGAGCGAGCCGTCGCGATTGTCGGCGAGCTTCAACCCGATATCGTCGTCGCCCCTGACGTGCGCCCCCGACCGCGGCGGCGATTGCAGCTGTTCGGCGCAGCGCGCTGCGGGCGCTGGGCCTACCTCAGCAGGGAGGAAGCGGCATTGCCTCGGCGGCTGGCTCGAAGACGAAAACCGGCGGATCCGCACCGGGCGCTGCGTGAGCACGTCGTGGCGCTGCTCGAGGGCGGCGACGCGCACGTTCGCTTCGAGGAAGCGGTGGCTGACTGGCCGACTGACTTGCGGGCGGTGAAGCCCGCGGGGCAACCGTTCACGCCCTGGCACGTGCTGGAGCACATCCGCATTTCGCAATGGGACATCGTCGAGTTCACGAACAGTCCGAAGCACGTGTCTCCTGAGTGGCCCCGTGGCTACTGGCCCTCTGACAACTCACCGCCCGACGCCCGCGAATGGGATAACAGCGTCGCACAGGTGATACGGGACCGCGGAGCGATGAAGCGACTCGTGACCGCCCCCGGCACGGACCTGTTCGCGCGCCTCCCGCATGGCACGGGGCAGACGGCGCTGCGCGAGGCGCTCGTGCTCGCCGACCACAACGCCTATCACGTGGGGCAGCTGCTGCTGTTACGCCGCCTGCTCGGCGCCTGGACGGATGATCGCTAGAAGCGGCCCGCAGGGTCGCCGCGAGACCGCGGGGAATAGCAAACGCTGATGCACCCACAGGAATCGGATCGCGCCCAGGACACGGGATTGGTCATCCGCTGTGCGACGCTAGGGCTCTGCCTGTTGTGTTTGGAAGGCGGTTTGCCGGCGTATTTGCCGCGGCCGCCGTGGACCCAGCCCGGAGCATGGCCCCGGGGCTCTCGCGCCGTCTACCAGCCCGCCACTCTCTGGCGCCGCTCGATTCCACAGCGCCGCTCGCGACCGGTGCGCCGAGTCAGGATGCAGCGCCGCTGGACGACGCGGCGCTCGGGAAGCCTGACGACTGACGGCCGCACGCGGCGTTCGGCGATGCGGCGCTCGAGGTGCGCGCGGCGGTCTGTGGGGACACGACGTCGGGTCATGCGGCCGTCCGGAGCGAGTGTAGTCCAGGGAGGGAGCGGGACTTCGCGAACCGCGCGCGCCGGCTCCGGCACCGCACCGCGTTCGCGACGGACGCGCTCCGTGCGCAGGTACGGCTCGTCCCAAGCGATGGTGAACACGTCATTGCAGCGCGCGCAGCGCAGCTTCGCGACGCGGACAGCGGGCAGCGTGTCCCGATTGCGGCAATTCGGGCAGACTACATAGCCGTCGCGGCCACCGGCGAGCAGTCGGGTGGGACCCACGCCGGGCGGTACCACAGTCCAATCCTGGGGCGGCGTGACGCGGAGCTCGAGGAGGGACCGCGGCACCATCACCATCCGCCCACGCACCTGCACCTGCGCTTCCCGCGCGGTCAGCCCCGTCACCGGGTACCACGCACCCAAGCGGAGCCCGCAGGTCGCGCACGCCTCTAACCGCGCCCACCTGACGACGCGCATCGCTTCTCCTCGATGCTACGCTGCTGCTTGGGCAGCCCTGTGTCAATGGTGGTCGATGGGTCTGCCGCCGTTGGACGGTGGACACTCCGTGTGCTGGCTCGCGGTCGCGATCCCACGAGCAGACGTTGTTCACTTCACACGAATGCACAGCATCTGCCTTAGTGCTCTCCCGCAAGCTGTGGCAAGCAGGCACGCACGTCGCGCGCATGACCGCGCTGGTCCCGCTCGCTGCGCCATCTGAGAGCCACGGCACCTTAGGTCTCCGCGCAGGCCCCGTCGTCCCGAGCCGCGTCGGCATCAGTGGGTTGTGGCGCGCTAGCCACAGGCACACCTGTTGCCCCCCACCCTCACCTACCATCGGGCGCGGTATGAGCCTTGCTCCGCTTGCGGTTGCTAGGGAACTGAGGCGTATTCGTGGGCCCCTTCAGGGACTTGAACGGGTTAGGCAGGCGCCTCGCCCGGACCCCCGGTCGGGACGGCGCGGGCGTCCTGGCGCGCGCGCTGCCACTCATTCTGCTAGCCACCTGCCGGGTCGATAAGCTCACCAACGCGCCGCCGCCGGTCGCCACCCTGAAGGTAGCGCCCGGGCAGTTCCTCGACTCGGCCGCGGTCGGGAGCACCGCCGCCGCGGTCGATAGCCTCGCCGTGGGGAACACGGGCCAAGGCACCCTGTCCTGGACGGCGCGGCTCGCGCTCGGTGGGCAGTGGCTCGCCATCACTCCCCCCGACGGCACGGCGCCGGCGAACCTCAAGCTCTCGTTCAATCCTGCCGGTCTCCCCATCGGCGTCTACCGCGATACCCTCGTCGTCGCCGCCCCGAACGCGATCGGGAGTCCGGCCTTCGTCCCGGTCGCATTCATGGTGCATCCCTGCACGGTCGTGCCGATCACGCTCGATGCGCTCGTCGCGGACTCACTCACGACCGCGAGCTGCACGGCGCCGCACCGGCCCACGAGCTTCGCGCGCGTATACAGCTTCACGGGGCGCGCGGGGGACTCGGTCTCCGTGGCGCTCGCCGGTGCGAGCCTGACGAGCTACGTCGTGTTGGACTCGGGGACGGCCGCGGCGGCACATCCGCTAGCGCAGAGCGGCAGCTGCGACTTGGGGGGCGGCGCGTGTCTTCACTATCAGCTGCTGCGCGCTGCCGGGAGCTATCAGATCGAGGCCGCAGCGGGGGCAGGGCAGACGGGCCTCTTCACGCTGAGCGTCACCCGGCCGCGCCCTCCCGCTGCTCCCGACTCGCTCGCGCAGCTCCACACCGATTCCATCACCGTCGTCCCCATGGGCGCCGCGACCGATCAGGCAAGCATCGTGCTGCGTGGTGTGGTGAGCGACCCCGACGCCGCCGACACGCTGCGGCTCGAAGTGGAGGTCAAGCCCGTCGGCACGCCGTTCGATGGCACGACGACGTTGACGAGCGACCGCGTGCGTAATGGCACGCGCGCCGCCGTCCTCATCTCCGGCCTCGCGAACAACACAGCCTATCACTGGCGCGCCCGCGCGGTGGACCAGACGGGGCGCTCAAGCACCCTCTGGACCTCGTTCGGCGGAAACCCAGAGAGCGCGGCCGATTTCGGCACCTCATTCCCCGTGCCGCCGAATCCGCCGACCAGCCTCGCGCAGTTCCAGAGCGACGGCAGCACGGCGATCGCGGTCGGCGGGACGGCCACCGCCAACTCGGTGGTCTTCAAGGCCGCGCTCAGCGATCCCAACCCGGGGGATCAGCTGCGACTCGAAGTGGAGGTTAAGCCGGTCGGCACCGCGTTTACGGGCGTCGTGAGCGGCTCCGGTGCGGCGGTCGCGAACGGCAGCGTCGGCACCGCGACGGTCGCAGGCCTGAACGACAACACTTCCTACCACTGGCAGGCGCACGCGCTCGATCAAACGGGACGCCTGAGCCCGTGGGTCGCGTTCGGCGGCAACCCGGACTTCAAAGTCGCCGTCGCGGTGACTCGACTCGTCTTCACGGTCCAGCCCTCGAACGCCGTGGCCGGCGTTGCCATCAGTCCGGCGGTGAGCGTGGCCGCGCAAGATGGGCTCGGCAACACCGTGACGAGCTT
>WNFC01019402.1_pt1 | contig 14698 bp, 15 predicted proteins | sample 5400541 | NCBI WGS metagenome assembly WNFC01 (sample SAMN13153342, study PRJNA577476) | soil metagenome | isolation source: 120 cm saprolite under Douglas fir tree site 2 hole 2 replicate 1 | place: USA:California | collected 2015-04-18
CACCTTCGGCGGGCTGCACATCGTGTTCAACGCCGCCGGCATCCTGCGCGATAAGATGTTCCACAACATGTTCCCGGAAGACTGGCAGGCCGTCATCGACGTCCACCTGACCGGCCATTTCAACGTCAACCGGGCGGCGATCAACCTGTTCCGCGAGCAGAATTACGGCCGGCTGATCATGGTGTCGTCGACCTCGGGCCTCTTGGGCAATGTCGGGCAGACCAATTACGGCTCAGCCAAGATGGCCGTCGTCGCGCTGGCCCGCATCGTCGCGATGGAGAACCAGTCGCGCGGCGTCACCGCCAACGTCATCTGCCCGTCGGCCGACACCAGGATGACCCGCTCGGTGCCGACCCCGAAGGACCCGGCGGTGGCGGCCCTGCGCGAGGAGCGGCTGCGCCGCAGCCCGGCCGACGCGATCGCGCCCCTGTGCGTCTATCTCGCGTCCGAAGGGGCGGCGCACGTCACCGGCCAGGTGTTCCACCAGCGCGCCGCCGAACTCTCGCTCTACGGCCATATGCGGCCCCTACGGATGGTGCACCATCAGGGCGGCTGGACCCCGGAGCTGATCGCCGAGGTGGCGATGCCGGCGCTCGCCAACCAGTTCACCCCACTCGAATCGCGCAACGTCCATCCCGGCCTGCCGATGGAGTGAGGCACGGCGGCAGGGTGCCGCAGCCCCCGCCCCAACCCTCCCCCGCTTGCGGGGGAGGGGCACCGCAAATCCTCCCCCGTCCCTTCGGTAACCCTCCCCCGCAACCGGGGAGGGCAGGTGTGGGCAAGGTGGGGGAGGAACCCGCCGCGCAGAAAGGACGGTTAGCTTCCTGTCGGTGCAACCGAGCCCACCGCGCGCACCGCCGATCAGCGCCATCGTGCTGCTGATGCTGGCGTGCGTTCCCTATTTCGTGATGCTGGCGGCCATCCTCAGCATGCCCGGGGGCGACCCTGGCAGCTACGGAGGGGAAAGCAACATCGCGGTCGCCTTCTCGCAGCTCTATGCCCTGGGCTCCGGCGTTTTGCTGTGGATCGTGTTGGGCATCCTCTTGTTGCTCGGCTGGATCAACGGCGAGATGCCGCGCTGGGCGGCGATCGGCGCCGGGGTTCTCTATCCGCTATCCGGCATTGCCGCCTTCATTGCCGCCGGGCTGGCGTACAGCTACCCGGGAGGCTGGGTGGTCCTGGTACCAGCAGTGCTGCCGCCCCTGATCGCACTCTACGCGATGTGGGCGCACCTGCCGGCGTTGCACACGGCGCTTCGACCGGACGTCACCAGTGCCGCCGGGTTGGCCGCGATCACCGTAGCGATCGTTGCGACGCTGCCCCTCTCGTATCTGGATGAGCTTCAATTCCCCGCGCGAATCGCGCGACAACAAGAACAAGGTGAAACGGTAATCGCGAAACGCGACGCGGATTGGGCAGCCCTGAAGCAGGAGGATGAAGTGAGGTTTCAGGGGCTGACCCCCGATTCAACCCTGTGGGATTATATCAACCCCCAACGCATACCGGACGGAAGGCATGACCAGGCGGTAGAGGGCGCGCGTCATGTAAAGAGCCGGCAAACCGATGCCGTCGCGTTGCTGAAAGAGGGGAAGATCAATTGGCTGAATGAATTGTGGCGCCTCGACCTCGAAGCGACACCTTCCCTGTGCGAAACCTTTGGCATCGAGCTGCGCAGGGAGGCGACGGCCGGAGACGAGCCCAACTGGAACGTCGGGGAAAAGCTCGAGCGGCAGCTGCCGAACATGCAGTGGCTTGCCGCCCAGCGCTGCAATCTCGACGACAGCATGACCGCCGTGGAGACGAGGGTGCACCTTATCACCGATGTCATGGGCGCCCAGGATGGCGGGTTGCCGCGCTGGCAACGCTTCCTCACCACTCTTGCCGAGCTCCACCGAAAGGGATGAGCTTGGGCTCCTAAAAGACGCGTGCGACCGCAATCAGGCTTAGGTTCGCTGACGCAGAAAGGGTCGTTCGCTCGTGTCGATGCAACTCAGCCGACCGCGATCGCCGCCAATCGGCGCCATAGCGCTGGTCGTGCTCGCATGCTTGCCCTACGCCCTCATGCTGGCCGCACTCCTCACCACGCCGGGCGGCGATCCTCGCGCCTACGGGGCGGAGGGCAGCCTCGCGGTTTCGCTCTCCCAGCTCTACAGCCTGGTCTCCGGGGTGCTGCTGTGGATCGCGTTGGGGATCCTCTTGTTGATCGGCTGGAAGAGCGATGGGATGGCGCGCCGGGCGGCGATCTTTGCCGGCGTTCTCTATCCGCTATCGGCCCTCGCCGCTTTCGTTGCCGCCGCCCTCTCCTACAGTTATCCCGGCGGGTGGTTGATCGTGGTGCCGGCGTCGCTGCCGCCGCTTATCGCCCTCTACGCGATTTGGACGAGCCTCCCGGCGCTGCACGCGGTGCTTCGACCAGACATCGCCAGCCGCGCCATATTGGCCGTGATCGGCGTTGTAATCATTGCGACGGGGCCGCTGTGGTACCTGGATGACCTCCAATTCCCCACGCGCCTCGCGCGAGAACAGACAGAGGGTGCAGCGCAAGTTGCGCAACGTGAGGCAGAATGGGCAAAAAACAAGGAGGAGGAGAAAGCCAAATTTCAAGGGCTGACCCCCGACTCATCGTTGCGGGATTATCTCGACTACGCTCCTGCGGGAGTCGATCGTAAGCAGGTGGTGGCCGGCGCGCGCCAGGTGAAGAGCCGGCAAAGCGATGCCATTGTGCTGCTCAAAGAAGGGAAGATCGGTCGATTGGAGGAATTGTGGCGCTTCGACCTCGGAGCGACGCCGGCTTTGTGCGAAGCGTTTGGCGTGGCGCTGCGCCAGCAGGCGATCGAAGACGACCTCGACTGGAGTGTCGCGGAGAGGCTTGATAGACAACTGCCGAACATGAAATGGCTCGTCGCCGAGCACTGCAATCTCGACGACAGCGTCGCTGCCGCCGAGACGAGGATCCGGCGGATTATCGCTGTGATGCAGAAGGTCGACCTGCCGCGGTGGCAACAGTTCCTCGCCGACCTCGCCGAGCTTCGCTAGAAGCCGTGATTCCCGGGTGCCGGCTACTGCCGCTCGACGCGCGCGACGCCGGTCAGATCCATTGACCACGGCAGGGCCGAGCGGCACCAGATCTGACGCGCCGGCGGGGCGAGTTGAGCGCGCTGGTCGATCCCGCCGACCCGCAATCCATAAGTTGACGGGTTCGGCTCGGGCGCGGCGGAATAGACCGGCGTGCCGCATTCCGGGCAGAAGGCGTGGGCGCGCTTGGTCCCGCTCTCCGCGGTCTTGATGTAGAGCTTCGGCGTCCCGCTCGTCAGCACGAACGTCCCCGGCAGGCTCGCGATGGTGGCGCGAAACGCCGTGCCGGTCAGCCTCTGGCAATCGGTGCAGTGACAGACCCTGATCGTCGCCGGGTCGATTTCCGCCGCGAAGCTGATCTGCCCGCAATGGCAGCGTCCGGTCACTTTCAACTTCATCCCTACCTCCGCCAATTCTCACGATCGTCATTCCGGGATCGCCCGAAGGGCGAGGCCCGGAACCCATAAACACAGGCCTCTGGAATATGGCTTCCGGGCTCTCGGCTGCGCCGAGCCCCGGAATGACGGCGTTGGAAGTGTCAAAACGCCCCGAGTCCCAGAATGCCGTCGACCGGGTCGATCCCGGCCAGCACGCGCTTCCCCATCAGGTCGCGCAGCGTCTCGGAGGTGCCGCCGCCCAAGGTGCCGTAGCGGGCGCCGCGGTAGAAGCGCGACACCGGGAACTCGTCGGTGAAGCCGTAGCCGCCATGCACCTGGATCGCCTCGCTGGTGACGCGCAGCGCCATCTCGTTGACGGTGACCTTGGCCGCCGCCGCCAATAGCGGGTCGGGGAAGGGGTCGGCGCTGGCGCAGGCGCGGTAGAGGATCGAGCGGCTCGCTTCGATGTCGCGGTACATCTCGGCGATCTTCCAGCGGATGCCCTGGAAATCGGCGATCGCGCGGCCGAAGGCGCGGCGCTCCTTGACGTATTTGACGGCCTCCTCGAGCGCCCCCTCGGCAAGGCCGAGCGAGATGCTGGGATTGAGGCAGCGTTGGGTGTTGAAGGCCGAGAGGAGCTTCCGAAACCCGTCTTCGAGGACGAGGTTCTCCGGCGGCAACTCGCAGTTCTCGAAGCGGATCTCGTGCAGGTTTTCCCCACCCATCGTGTGGTAGGTGCCGGTGACCGAAAATCCCGGCGTCCCCCTCTCGACGAGGACACAGCCGATGCCGTCGCGCCCGGGCTTTTTGTCGATGCGGGTGAAGACGACGAACATGCCAGCCTCCTCGGCGCGGCTGATCAGCGTCTTGACCCCGTTGAGGCGAAGCCTGTTGCCGACCCGGTCGACGTTGGTCTGGTAATTGGCGACATCGGTCCCGGCATCGGGCTCGGTCATGCAGATCGCCAGGAGGCACTCGCCGCTACACACCGCCGGCAGGATGCGGCGCTTGATCGCCTCGGGGGCATAGGTGGCAATGATCCGGGTCTGCACCCCGACTTCGCCCAGGACCGCCATCGCGGTCACATAGCAGGCCTTGGCGATTTCTTCGAGGACGAGCGCGGTGTCGAAGACCGGGAGGCCCAGCCCGCCGTATTCTTCCGGCACCGCCATGCCGAGAACGCCCAGCTCGGCGAGCGCATTCATGTTGTCGAACGGGAAGGTGCCGTCCATCCAGCGCTGCGCGCGTTGGCGGAACTCACCCTGCGCCAGCTCGCGCACCGTCGAGACGAAACGGCGCTGTTCGTCGCTCAGGGTCGGAAACACGGGGGCTCTCCTCATCGTGACCTGCGCCGGCGGATCGACTGTGGCGCAGTTCGTCCCGCCAGTCCACCGAAGGGGAGCCGCGCCGCGAGCGTCAACGCTCCTCGGCGTCGGTGACGGAGGGGCCGCGCGCCACTTCCTGCACCAGCTTGCGCAGCATCGCGTCGGCAAAGCTGTCGAACCCCTTGGCGACCACGACAAACGCCGCCGGGCCGCCGATCACATTGCGGCTGTAGTAATCCTCGAGCCAGGGTTCCTCGCTGAGGATCGCCAGGCCGTTGATCGTGATCCCCTGCTTGACAAGGGCATCGCGCACGGTCACCGGCGGCTCCCCGAAATTCGCCATGCCATCGCCCGAAACATCGATCACCCGGCGCCCGGCCGGCTCGGGCATCTGGTCGAAGGCGGCAGCGGCGGCACGCATCGCCGACCCGATCGCCGTCAGGCCGTGCGAGGAGCGCTGGGTTGCCCGCACCGACGCGGAGAACGCTGCGGCGGCGCCGCGGTTGGCGATGCGGGTCCAGCCGACCGTGACCGCGATCTTGTCGGGATCCGACCATTCGAGCACGAGCGCCTCGATCCCATCCGGCACCGCGGCGATGGCGTCGATCAGAAGCGGCGTCTCGAAGGCGCGGGCGATGCCGTCATGCTGCAGAATGTAGCGCTCGGACGATACGCTCTCCGACACATCGATCGCAAGGACCAGTGCGACCGCCGCCGCCTGCGCCGGCGCGGCGCCGATTATGGCGAGAAGGAAGGCAGCTGACGCGAGCCGCATCGCTCACCACCGACGAGGTCAAGGGCGCCGGCTGCGTGGCCCGGGCGCAAGCAGCTTATCGCCGACGGGTCTACCGGGCCACACGCCTGGTTGTTGCGGAGCGCTGAACATGCGGAAGCTGGTCCGGGAGCTAGGTCCGGAGATGATCCGGGAGTCCCGGCCCGGATCGACCTCGCTATGCGAGGCCCGGACCTGTCTTTCTGCTTTCAAAACCCGTGCCAACCACACGAACCCTCAAGGAACTCGCCGGCGCGGTGGCCAGCGTTGTGACGAGTGAATCACGCGCAGGATTTCGACGGATGTTGATACACGGTAGACGACGATCCAACGCGTCCGTGCTACCACCAACTCGCGTGTCGACGGGACCCGCCCTGCACGACCCATCTCGGGAAAATCGGCCAGGCGTTCGACGGCCCGTCGGATTCTATCGCCGGCCCTTGCCGCAGCCTCGGGGTCGTCCACCGCAATGTAGTCTATTTGCGATTCAAGATCGCGGAGGGCGGTCCGCAGCCACCTAACCCGCATTCAGGGTGCGGTTCCGCCATTTACCGAATACCTCATCCACCTCGGTGTCGGAGGCGAAGTCGCCTGCATCTGCTTCGGCAAGCGCCTGTTTGATGGTCTCTATCTCGACAAAATTTTCGATCGCCCGCTCGATGACCCATGCTCGCGGATGATCGAGCGCCTGCGCGATCGTATCCACGCGACGCTGGAGGGCGACGGGCAGCCGCACTGTCAACTCAACCGTTTCGTCCATGGCTCTCTCATACGGTCGGAAGCACGATCATAATACGATTTGGGCCCGCCGTCGTCCTCGCCCTCAGCCCCAGCTAATTCTGCTCCCGTGTCGCGCTGAAGCGGATCGCTGGCCATTCCGCGATCGTGGTGCGCAAATCCCAGGCGTTGCGGGCGAGGAAGATCGGCACGCCGTCATGGTCCTCGGCGAGCGCGGCGCCGTTCCGGGCGCGGAAGCGGTCGAGTTCGGCGCGTTCGGCATCGAGCCAGCGCGCCGCCTCGTAGGGCGCGGCGTCAAGCCGGGTGGCGAGGCCATATTCGACGGCGAGCCGCGCCTCGAGCACATCGAGCTGCAAGGCGCCGACGACGCCGATGATCCAGTCGCTGCCATTGGCCGGCTTGAACACGCGGGTCACCCCTTCATCGGCGAGCTGCGTCAGCGCGTGGCGCAGATGCTTCGACTTCATCGGGTCCTCGATCCGCACCCGGCGCAGGATCTCCGGCGCGAAATTCGGCAGACCGGTGACCCGGATCTCGGCGCCCTCGGTCAGCGTATCGCCGAGCCGCAAATTCCCGTGATTGGGGATGCCGATGATGTCGCCCGGCCAGGCCTCCTCGGCGAGGTTGCGCTCGCGCGCCAGAAACATCACCGGGTTCTGCACGCTCATCAGGCGGCCGGTGCGCATGTTCTTAAGCTTCATGCCGCGGTGGAAGCGGCCCGAGCACAGCCGCACAAAGGCGATGCGGTCGCGGTGCTGCGGGTCGATGTTGGCCTGCACCTTGAACACAAACCCGGCAACCGCCTCTTCTTCGGGCAGCACCGGGCGCTTGCCCATGGCGTCGATCGCCGGCTGCGGCCGCGGCGGCGGCGCGAGTTCGGCGATCCCGCGCAGCAATTCCCGCACCCCGAAATTATGGAGCGCGCTGCCGAAGTAGACCGGCGTCAGGTGGCCCTCGCGGAACGACCCCAGGTCAAACGGCGGGCAGAGGCCGCGCGCCATCTCGACCTGCTCGCGCAGCGTGGCGATGGCGTCCGCCGGGAGGCGCTGCGGCAATGCGGGGTCGTCGAGCCCGCGACAGCGGATCGGCTCGACCAGCTGGCCACCAAGGCCGCGCTCGAACAGCAAGAGCGTATCGCCGAACAGGTCGTAGCTGCCGAGGAAATCGCGTCCCATGCCGATCGGCCAACTCGCCGGCGTCGTGTCGAGCGCCAGGGTCTGCTCGATCTCGTCGATCAGGTCGAACGGGTCGCGCGCCTCGCGGTCGAGCTTGTTGATGAAGGTGATGATCGGCACGTCGCGCAGCCGGCACACTTCGAACAGCTTTTTGGTCTGCTCCTCGATGCCGCGCGGGCGTATCGAGCAGGTTGAGGACCAGGCCCTCATGCTCGAAGGTCATCACCGCCGAGCTGACCGAAATTCCGCGCTCGCGCTCGATCGCCATCCAGTCGGACCGCGCCCGCCGGCGCTCGCCGCGTGCCTTCACCTCGCCGGCAAGCTGAATGGCGCCGCCGAAGAGCAAGAGTTTTTCGGTCAGCGTCGTCTTGCCGGCGTCGGGGTGCGAGATAATCGCAAAGGTGCGCCGGCGCGCGATCTCGACGGGGAGCGTGGCCATCAACCGTGTGCGGAAACTGTCGGATCGCCCCTATATGTTGCGCCGCACCCGCAATGCCAACAGCGCTACCCGTCATACCCGCGAAAGCGGGCATCCAGGGGCACGCGACTGTGTAGGTGGCCCTGGATTCCGGCTCTCCGCTATGCTCCGGCCGGAATGACGAGCCGATAGCTACGACAGCAGCTTCTGCAGGCGTTCGGCGATCGCTTGTGCGGTGCTGTCGGGGGTGAAGGTCGCGGTGAAGCGGCCGCTCGGGTCCATCACATAGACGACCGCGCTGTGGTCCATGTCATATTCGCCGTCGCTGCGCGGGTGCTTGGCGTAATAGACGCGGTAGGCCTTGGCCGCCTCTTTCACCTCCTCGGCGGTGCCGGTCAGGGCGACGATCGGCGTGTCGAAGCTTTCGACATAGGATTTGAGCACCTCTTGGGTGTCGCGCTCGGGGTCGACCGTGATGAAGACGATTCCGACCTCGCCGCGCTTCTCGCCGAGCCGGTCGAGCGCCAGCGCCATCTCGTTGAGCGCGGTCGGGCAGGTATCGGGGCAATGGGTGTAGCCGAAGAACACGAGGTGCCATTTGCCCTTGAGGTCGGCATCGCCGAACGGCTTGCCGTTCTGGTCGACGAGATGGAACGGGCCGCCGATCGCGCTGGCGAGAAGGGTCCCGGCCGCGCCTTTCGGGTTGTCGCGAAAGGCGACGCTGAGCAGCGCGCCGGCGGCAAGGACGAGGAGCCCCGCCAAGGTGACCGCGATCACCACATAGCGCGGCGCGCCGGCTGGTTTCTCAGGGGTAGGGGCCATGGCTCGGGCTCCCTCAATGGCCCGCCGGCATCGGCATGTTGCCGCCGGTTGCCGTCGCCGGACCCATCGCCCCGGCCTTCTCAACGCTGACCGTGACCTCGCGCGTCCCGGCCTTCTCGAATTGCAAGGTCAGGGGGAAGGATTGGCCGGGACGCAGCGGCCCAGTCAGCCCGAGCAGCATGATATGCGTCGCGCCTGGCTCGAGCTTGACCGGCTGGCCGGCGGGGAGGTCGAGTCCGGGAAGCATGCGCATCTTCATGATCCCGCCTTCCATCGTCGAATTGTGCAGCTGGGCCAGATTGGCGACCGGCGTCGAGAGGCTGGTCAGGCGGTCGGGGACCGGGGATTCGAGGGTGAGGTAAGCGGCGCCGATTTCGGCCTTGCCCGGGGTCGCGCGCGCCCACGCGTCCCTGACCTCGACAGAGCCGGTCTGCGCCCCGGCGGCGCCGGCGGCCAGCAGCAGGACGGCGAAAAGTGCCATCGTCTTCGACATCGGGTTCCTTCCCCGGATCTCACCCTCGACCTGTGGCAGCCCGAGACCGGATCGGGCGGCAGGATTAACACGGGCACTGGCCGGGCGGAAGCCAAGCCGGCGATTGCCGTAAATCGGCCGCGGCGGTGATGACAGGGCGCCGGCGGTTCACTAAACTTGTTTTCATGGATGAGCCGGACTGGCGACGCCCTGCGGATGATGGCGTCCTCGACCTGCGGCAGCCGCCGCAACATGCCATCCCGCTCGTCGTCGCCTCGCCCCATAGCGGGGCCGATTATCCGGACGATTTCCTCGCCTCCGCGCGTCTTGACCCGCTGACACTGCGGCGCTCCGAGGATAGCTTCGTCGACATGATCTTTGCCGCGGCGCCCGACCTCGGGGCGCCGCTCCTCGCGGCCCGCTTCCCGCGCGCCTATCTCGACGTCAACCGCGAGGCCTGGGAACTCGATCCGGCGATGTTCGCGGACACGCTGCCGGGGTTCGTCAACGCCCGCTCGCCCCGGGTGCGCATGGGGCTCGGCACGATTGCCCGGGTCGTCGCTAGCGGCGAGGAGATCTACGCGAGGAAGCTGCGCTTTGCCGAGGCCAGGCAGCGGGTCGACGCGCTCTATCATCCCTATCATCACGCGCTGCGGCGCCTGGTCGACGAGACCGAAGCAAATTTCGGCGGCTATCTGCTGCTCGACTGCCATTCGATGCCGTCGGCGGCGAGCACCGCCGGCGGCCAGGACGCAGCCGATATCGTGCTGGGCGACTGCTACGGCGCATCGTGCGCGCCGCGCATCGTCGAGGCGGCCCGCGCTTTTCTCGCCAAGCGGAATTTCGCGGTCGTGCTCAACGCGCCTTACGCCGGCGGGTTCACGACCGTCCATTACGGCAACCCGCGGTGCGGCCGCCATGCGCTGCAGATCGAGATCAACCGGGCGCTCTACATGGACGAGCGCCGCTACCGGAAGAAGCCGGGGTTCGAGCGGCTGAAGGCGGAAATGACCGGCCTCGTCGCGCATCTCGGGCAGGTCATGCTCGAGTGCCTGGCCACGCCGCTGCGCCCCGCGGCCGAATAATTTCGCTGCCGTCATTGCGAGGAGCGTAGCGACGAAGCAATCCCGGCGTCGTTGAGCACAGCCGGCTCCAGATTGCGTCGCTACGCTCGCAATGACGGAAATCCCGTGATTGACGCGCCGGGCCGGCGTTCATACGTGCAGAGGATGAATAGGGCGGGGGCGCGCGGAGCATCGGATGGACGACGTCCGGGATTGCACGATCGAGCAGAACTGGTCGGGATACAGCGCCGACGAGCACGCCATCTGGCGGCTGTTGTTCGACCGCCAGCAGCGCCTGCTGGTCGGCCGCGCCTGCCAGGAATATCTCGACGGCTTGCGGGGATTGGGCGTGGCCGCCGGCGGGATCCCCGATTTCCGCCGCCTCAGCGACTTGCTCGACCGGGCGACCGGGTGGCGCATCGCCGCCGTGCCGGGCATCGTCCCCGACGAATTGTTCTTCGCATTGCTCGCCCGCCGCCGTTTCCCCTCGACCTGCTTCATCCGGCGCCGCGACCAGCTCGACTATCTTCAGGAGCCGGACGTTTTCCACGACATCTGCGGCCATGTCCCGATGCTGATGAACCGGGTCTTCGCCGACTACATGCAGGCCTATGGCGAAGGCGGGCTGAAGGCGCTGCGCCTCGGCCATCTGACGGAGTTGGCGCGGCTCTATTGGTACACCGTCGAGTTCGGGCTGATCGCGACCCCCGAAGGGCTGCGCATCTATGGCTCGGGCATCCTCTCCTCGGCGGGCGAATCGGTCTATTGCCTGGAGGACTCGCACCCGCATCGGCTGCGCTTCGATCTGCGCCGGGTGATGCGGACCCGCTACCACATCGACCGCTACCAGCAGACCTATTTCGTGATCGACGATTTCGCCGAGCTGTTCGCTGCAACGCGTCCCGATTTCGCGCCGATCTATCGCGAGATCGCGGCCCTGCCGGAGATTGTCGCCGATGCGGTGCTGCCCGGGGAGGAGTCCTGGCGCAAAAAAGAAGGGCCGTGCGTGAGCACGGCCCGAGTTTAGGGAGGAAACGCCTAGAAGACGTACGGTAGAACCACGCCATGGCTCGTACCGCACTGCACAATCTAGTGAGAAGCCTTGCAGAGTCAACCCCTTTGCAAAAAACTGCTGACAGAGGTTGCGATTTCTCATAGCTCAGCGATTCCTGGCGGAATGCCGTTGTGTGCGCCGCACAAGGGCCGGCGGGGAGACGCCGCGGGTGATCACGCCGGGCGGGGCATAGAGGGCGACACTTCGACGCAACGACTGGCGGGCAACGCTTTACGCCGGCTCGCCGGCGGTTGAGGTGCTGACTGATGTCCACGGAACAAGCCACGACCTGGCTGGTCGGCGATGTCGGCGCGACCAACGCCCGCTTCGGGCTGGTCGCACCCGACGGCGCCGTGCTGCATTCCGCCACCTTCGCCTGCGCCGATTTTGCCGAGATCGGCGATGCGCTCGACGCCTATCTCGCGATGCGCGGCAATTTCCCGATGCCGCGCCGGGGGGCGCTGGCGATCGCCGCCCTGATAACCGGCGACCAGATCCGGATGACCAACCATCCCTGGAGCTTCTCGGTCGCCGCGCTGCGCGACCGGCTTGGTTTGGAGCGGCTCGTCGCGATCAACGATTTTACCGCGGTGGCGCTGGCGTTGCCGCGGCTCACAGCCGCTGACCGGATGCCGGTCGGCGGCGGCGCACCGGTCGCGGGACGGCCGATCGGGGTGCTCGGCCCCGGTTCGGGCCTCGGCGTTTCGGGCATGATCCCGGCGGGGTCGGGATGGGTGGCGCTGGCCGGCGAGGGCGGCCATGTGACGATGGCCGCGGCGAACGAGCGCGAAAGCGCCGTCCTCGAATTGATGCGCCGGCGTCTCGATCACGTCTCGGCCGAGCGCTGCCTCTCGGGCCCCGGTCTCGTCAATCTCTACAACAGCCTGGCTGCGCTCGACCGCGTGCCGGCCGCGCCTTACACCGCCGCCCAGATCACCGACCCCGACATCGGCGCCCAGGACCCGCTCTGCCGCGAGGCGACGGCGATGTTCTGCGCCATGCTCGGCACGGTCGCCGGGGATCTGGCGTTGACCCTCGGCGCTGAGGGCGGCGTCTACATCGCCGGCGGCATCGTGCCGCGGCTCGCGGCGCGGTTTGTCGACAGCTCGTTCCGCCAGCGGTTCGAGGCCAAGGGGCGCCTCAGCGCCCATCTCGCGGCGATCCCGAGCTATGTCGTGACCCACCCTTTGCCGGCGTTTCTCGGCTGCGTCGCCGCGCTATCATAGTTTTGATGCGGCCGCCCGGCGCAGCCGGTCGTTGATCGCGCGGCCGAGCCCCACCTCGGGGATCGGCATCACCGCGATCCCGCTGAACTCCGGCCGGTCGAGCCGGCGCAGCATCGCAAACAGATTGGCCGCCGCTTCGGCAAGATCGCCGCTGCGCGAGAGAAACAGCACCTCGGCAAACCCAGCCGGCGCCTCGGGCCCAAACGCGAGCAGCGCCTCGCCCGGCCGGGCATCCACCGCATCGAGGCGCACCGGCAGCCCCGGCGCATAATGGCTCGGCAACCGCCCGGGGGCGCGCGGCGCGTCCTCGCCCGCCCCCGGGACCTCGATTTGGCCGAACACCGCTCGGAGTTCTTCGAGGGTAACGCCACCGGCTCGCAGCAGCGCCGGCGTCGGGCCGGTGAGGTCGAGCACCGTCGACTCAACCCCGACCAAACACGGGCCGGCATCGAGGATCAGCGCGACTTGGTCGTCTAATTCGGTGGCAACATGGGCCGCGGTCGTCGGGCTGACCCGGCCGGAGCGGTTGGCCGAGGGTGCTGCGATCGGCCGACCGGCGGCGCGTAAGAGCGCCTGCGCGACGGCATGCGCCGGAGCGCGCAGCGCGACGGTGTCGAGCCCGGCGCTCGCCAGCAGCGAGAGGCCGCACTCCGGCCGCCGCGGCAATACTAGGCTGAGCGGCCCCGGCCAAAACCGGCCCGCCGCGAGGCGTGCGCGCTCGTCGAACGCAGCAAGCGCGTCGGCTTCTGCCAGCCCCGGAACATGGATGATCAGCGGGTTGAAGCGCGGCCGACCCTTCGCCGCGAAAATTCGAGCGACCGCTTCCTCGCTGGTCGCATCGCCGGCGAGCCCGTACACGGTTTCGGTCGGGAACGCGACCAGCCCGCCCTCGCGGATCAGGCGGGCCGCTCGCTCGATCGCCTCCGGTGTCGCCGGCAAAATCGAGGCTGTCATCGCCGCAGATGTGTCGATGGCCTACCCTTCCCGCAAGCGCCGCTCAGACGTGGTTAGCCCAGCACCGCTGCTATGGCCTCTACAAAGCGGCCCGCGGTAGCCACCGCCGAATCCGCATCATCGGATGAGATCGAATCAATTGCTTGACCGACGCCGTAATCCGCGACTGCCTTGAATTGATAACCCTCCCCGAGAAAGGTCAGGAGCCCGGCATCGATGCGGCTCTCGTGCTGCGCGAGCCGGCTGAATTGGGCGCGGACGCCGCGATGCGTCTTTGCCGCCTTGCCGCTCTGCTCAAAAATGTACGCCTCGGCGGCGTGGAATGCTGCGAGATACGCCTCGCGCGCCGCGACATCGGGAAACCCGGCAGCAGCTATTCCTCGGGCGTTGTCCAGGCAATGGCGAGCTTTGTTCATATAATCCGCGGCCTCGGACCTCATAGATCGATGCCGTCTTCGCGCAGCTCCTGCATGAAGCCGGTCCGCGCGCGGTACGCGCCGGCGCGGAATGGCATGGCCGATATGTCCGCGCCGGTATCGAGCAGAATGTCGGTGGTGACGACGGCGAGCCGATGGTTTTCCTCACAGAAGGAGCTGGGCTCCTTGATGAAGACGGCGATGTCATAATCCGAGTCACGCTGGTGATCGCCGCGCGCCCGAGAACCGAACAGCACGATGCGCTCGATCCTGTCCCCGTACAGTTCGTCAACCGCGGCTCGGAAGCGCCCGAGCACGGGGTCGTTGATGGAGCGCAGCGCAAGCCTACTCTTGTTCATCCTCTCTCTACCGCCCCCTGACCCGCGGCATGATCAGCGTCGGCCACGGGTCAGGCATCTCGCCGACCGGCACCTCGATCAGCGACGGGCCGCGCCGCTTCAGCGCCGCCGCGAGCTCGCGGCGCAGCGCGTCGGGGCTGGTCGCGCGCACCCCGGCGATGCCGTAGCTCTCGGCCATCTTCGGGAAATTCGGGTTCATGAGGTCGACGCCGATCAGCCGGTTGCCGTAATCGTTCTTCTGCATGCGCCGGACATTGCCGTAGGCGCCGTCGGCGAAGACGATCGCGATGACGTCGATGCCGTGCAATGCCGCGGTCGACAGCTCCTGCACATTGTACATGAAGCCGCCATCCCCGGAGATCGACACGACCGGCAGGTCGGGGCGCGCCACCTTGGCGCCGAGCGCGGTCGCATAGCTGAAGCCGAGCGTCCCCTGATAGCCGCTGTGGAT
>WNFC01004837.1_pt1 | contig 14697 bp, 18 predicted proteins | sample 5400541 | NCBI WGS metagenome assembly WNFC01 (sample SAMN13153342, study PRJNA577476) | soil metagenome | isolation source: 120 cm saprolite under Douglas fir tree site 2 hole 2 replicate 1 | place: USA:California | collected 2015-04-18
GCGTAAACCGCCCGAGCCTTCGCCGGCACCCATCAAAGAACCGCCCGATGCTCCGGAGAATCCCGACGCTCCGGTGCGCGAGCCTGATTCTGACGAACCAGCGCAGATGTGAAATGCAGGTTGTGCCATGGTGTCAGGCCGATAAAGCAAAGATCTCCCTTGCGATCGTTTCAGCATGAGTGGCTAGGAGCCAGAACTTCTTCGGATATCCAGATGCCTTGGTGTTGGAAGGCAGTGGAACGTCGAGACTGGGAGGGGGACTCATCCGATCAGGCCGTTCGCCGGTCTTTTACCTGCCCAAGAATCTTTTTACCTTCCCAAGAGTCTTGCGAGGTCTGTGAGTAGGTCGATTAGCGCGTCCCATGCGCCATCGAACATTCCAGAGTATGCCATCAGAAACAGGATCAGGACGCCCGTCACTAAACCGCATGCATAGATGACGGCAACAGGAGCGCGGGCTTGAGACATACTCGACCCTCCCCGTCAGTAGATTCAGCCAACCGTGTGATCCTGTGGGTTCGGCCCTAAAAATACGAAGGGTGGCAAGCGTCAAAATTTCGGGCCAAGTATATACCAAAGCGAGAGGCGGGAGAAATCTAATTCCGCGGGAGCAAAGAGAAGCTGCCTGAGGGAGAGTGAGCAGGCTGCAGGGCGGCCAAGGGATCCCTGGCCGGGGGAGAACACTCCGCCGGGACTGCCATGCGTCCCACAAGCACGGTGTCTTCTACGCTCTCGATGTGCGCGCGGATCCACCGATTGGGCTCGTAGCGCCCTTTCACGTAAGACTTCTGATAATTGTCGGAAAGAGCTTCGGTGAACTCGGCGTCGCCACGAGTGTGGATGGAGTTCAGGGTGATGGCCTCCAGCGGCTTTCCGACGAGGGCCTGCATAAAGGCGAGCTTTTTTTCGGCGGCAAGGTCGCGCAGGATTTTATTGCGCTCGCGGGCGACCTGCACGGGAACTTGATTCGGCTGGGCGGCGGCGGGGGTGCCGGGGCGCGCGGAGTAGGTGAAGACGTGCAGATAAGTGAACGGCAGGTCTGCGATGAGGCAGCGGGTGGCTTCGAATTCGGTGTCGGTTTCGCCGGGGAATCCAGCCATGACGTCGGCTCCGATGGCGGCGGTGGGCATGGCGCCGCGAATCTTTTCGATCTTCTCGCGATAGTGCCACGGTCGATATTTGCGGTGCATGCGGCGGAGCACGGTGTCACTGCCCGATTGCAAGGGCACGTGTGCGTGCTTGGCGATGCGCGGGGAGGAGGCGACGAGGGCGATCAGGTCGTCGGTCCAATCCATAGGCTCGACGGAGGAGATGCGGAGCTTTTCGAGTTGGGTATCGGCGAGGATGGCGCGGATGAGGGACTCGAAGTTCGGTGTCCGGCTTTCCGCGTCCGGCTTCGGAAAGCCGCTGAAAACTGCACTTAGCCTGCCCTGAGCCGAAGGGCGAAGGGGCTGATGGCTGATAGCCAGGTCGCGTCCCCAGCGGCCGAGATTGATACCGCTGATTACGAGTTCGCGGTAGCCTGCTCCTACGAGCGTGTTCACCTCGCGAATAATTTCGCGCAACGGCAGCGACCGGCTGCGGCCGCGGACACTTGGGATCACGCAGAAAGAGCATCGGTTGTCGCATCCATCCTGAACTTTGAGGTTGGGGCGAGTGCGGTCGTTGTGATGAAAAACGCCGGCGTCTGCCGATTCGAATACCGGGGCAGCGAGAAGTTCGGTGTGGGCGAAGATGTCGGAGACGAAGAGCGGTGGTTGGCTCCGGGCTGCCAGTGTCGCGAGAGGAACGAAAGCTTCGCGCCTGGGAGTGAACTCATCCAGAACAATTTCGGCCAACTGGTGTTTGTGGGAGTTGCCAACGACGCAACTGACACCGGGCAGGGTGGCGATTTCCGCGGGAGCACGTTGAGCGTAACATCCGGTGACGATGATTTTAGCCAGCGGATTCTGGCGCTGCACGCGGCGGATGGCGGCGCGGGCATCCTGGTCGGCGGCCTGCGTAACCGTGCAAGTGTTCAAGATTACGAGGTCGGCGTCGGCCGAGGGGGCGCGGGCCAGGCCGCGGGATTCGAACTGGCGTTCGAGGGCGGCGCCGTCGGCTTGGGTGGCGCGGCATCCGAAATTTTCGACGTGGTAAGTGCGCACGGGATTATGGTAGCGCAATGAGGGAATCTGCGTTTGATCCGGGTGAAAGTGATTTTGCAAGAGTGCGCGCCAACCGAGGTTGTCCCCTGAGGGGGACCCGGTTGTCTCTTGCGGCCCTAACCCGCCACTGTGCTGAGCTACTGAATGGCGTCGCTTCGCGACTCTGCGCCTCGTGACCGTAGTCGTCCCGCGATCAGGCAGTGGCGGCCGTCTTTTTCTGCGTAAAGCATTCCCTACACAAAATCGGCCTCCCCTGGGTGGGCCGGAAGGGGACGGTAGTTTCTTTGCCGCATTGCGAGCAGGTGGCGCGAGTTTCGACGCGGGCGTAATGGTGGCCATCGCCGCGCGGCGGTGAGGGAGAAGAGGTGAGGATGGCTACGCGCTTGGACTTGCAGGTCTTGCAGCGCTTGGGTTCGTTTTTGAACTGCTTGTCGTGGAAGAACAGTTGTTCGCCGGCGGTGAAGACAAACTCGGCGCCGCAGTCGATGCAGGTCAGTACCTTGTCCTGAAATTCCATTGAGGATGGCTCCCTTATGCCCGTGGAGCGCTGGCCACGCGCGGGGAAGCGGTGAGCGCAGAGCAACACAGGATCTGTAATCCCCCTCAAACTGCCCCTGGACTCGGCCCGCCACGCACCCAGAACGGGGCGTGGGTACAGCTTTGCTTACTTGAATGCCGAACGAATAACGAATACTGAATAATCCCTACTGCAGCTCTGTGCGGTGGGGGCCAACAGAGCAGGGCCGCCCCCGGGAAGGGGCGACCCTTTACTGCTTTCGTCTTACTCCTTGAACTGCTTTAATCTTTCTCTCGTCAATCCTGCTCTTTGCGAACTTTTTTGCGGGCGCGCTTGCGAGCGAGCGCGGCTTTCACGCGTTTCTTCTCACCGGGTTTCAGGTAAAAGGAGTGGCGCTTGACTTCTTTAATAATGTCTTCCTGCTGCACTTTGCGCTTGAAGCGGCGCAGAGCGTTTTCGAGGGATTCACCCTCTTGCAGTCGAATTTCCGCCAAACCGACACACCTCCAAACCCGTCCAGAAGGACCGAACAGTTATTACAAGGATTTTACGGGAAGTCAAGGGGAGAGTGGGGAAAACTTTTGCAGAGCAGGCCGAGGCTGACGCTGATAAAACTTTGCAAATGCTCGCTAAAGTCCTACCCCTCTTTGTCCGATTGAGGCACCAGACGCACTTCTACGTCTTCCAATGAGCTTCACGAGCAAAGCGATAGCTGCGTCCGCCCTGATGATTCTGCTGGGCATCGGCGTGCTTTCCCTGAGGAGCACGTCGCGGGACGAGGAGGATCGGGAGTTGGTCACACATTACTCACCTCGCCGTCGAGAGCCTTGAGAGGATTCTAATCGACATCACGAAGGCTGAAGCCAGCCAGAGGGGTTACGTACTGACGGGTGATGAGAGGTATCTGAAGCCGTTCGAATGTGGACTCTAACAAATCCACCGGGACGTCGCGGAGAATCGGGAACTTGTTCAGCATGGAATGCGATTCCGGGTTAATGAAACAGGTATTCGTAAATCTGCTGTCGAATGTGGTGAAGTACACGCGGAAGCGGGAGCATGCCGTGATTGAAGTGGGACAAACACAGCAGGAACGACCAGCGCGTAATCTTCGTGCGCGACAACGGCGCGGGCTTCGAGATGCAATACGTAGGCAAGCTCTTCGGAGTTTTTCAGCGGTTGCACAAGGCGCGGGACTTCGAAGGCACAGGCGTCGGACTGGCGATTGTGCAGCGCATTATTCGCAAACACGGCGGGAGGATTTGGGCGGAAGCGAAAGTCGATGAAGGAGCGACGTTTTTCTTTACGGTCGGATCGTCCGGAAACAACACAAGCAAGAGACCAAAGGTAGCAATCAACCAAGGGGGGTCAATGTCACACGAAGTTGAGATTCTGCTGGTGGACGATAGCGCCGAGGATGTGGAGTTAACAGTTCTTGCGTTGCGGCGTAACAAAATCTCCAACGATATTCAAGTCGCGGAGGATGGGGCGGAGGCTCTGGACTTCCTGTTTTGCCGCGGCCCATATAAGGATCGGTCGTTCTCCCAACCCCCTAAACTGGTGCTGCTCGATCTGAAACTTCCCAAGGTCGATGGGCTGGAGGTGCTAAGGACAATCCGAGGGGATGAGCGAACGAAGGCGATCCCGGTCGTGATTCTCACATCCTCGAAGGAACAGAGAGAGCTGATCGACGGGTACAACCTGGGGGTCAGTGCTTACATTCAGAAGCCGGTTGATTTCGATCAATTTGCCGAAACGATTCGACAGGTCGGGATGTTCTGGCTGCTGATCAATCAAGCGCCGCCGGCGGGAGCGTTTGTGGCGGGTAAGGCGCGGGGAGCGTAAGAAAGGAGTCTTGATCATGAACCATAGTCCGATTGCTACAGAGGTTCCGCTGAGCATTTCCGAACGGAGGAGATTTCCCCGCTACCGGTACAGCGCGCCGATTACGGTGCGTGCCAGCAGTGTCCTGGACGCGGCAGGGATGAGCGTGGAGATAAGCGAATGTGGAATGTCGGTGATCACTGGGGCTGCTTTGAAGATGGGGGATAGGGTTGAACTGGGGCCGGTTTGCGGCGGCCCGGCCGCGGCAGTGGTACGACGCAGATTGGGGAAGCTCTGCGGTTTCGAGTTTCTTAACCTGAGTTCGGAACAGGCCGCGAAAATCAGGGAGATGTGCAAGATGCTGCCGCAGTATCGCTCTCGGACCTTGGACCTTTGGGAGCGGTGAGTGTCGGGATCGGAAGAGCGGGGCACTTCAGACCTGGTGGTGCACACAAAGAAAATAGAAATCAAAGTCAAAAGCAGCGGGCAAGAGTGCCCGCACCACACAAGCACAGCCGCACAAGGGCAGCCGCACAAGGGCATCCCAGACCAGGCTCCAGGGGGAGCTTCGCTCCGCAGGACGGCCGAGGGCGGCTTGTCCCTACATGCATCCCTTCAAAGCCCCAGTCGCGGTACACTACAACCGCGATGACGACATCTGGCGAAAGCAGCCACAATCCCGATCTCAGGGTGAGCGTAGCTGGCATCGAGCTGAAGAACCCGATCATTGCCGCCAGCGGGACTTTTGGCTACGGCGTGGAGTTCGAAGATGTGGTCCACCTCGACAAGCTGGGAGGGTTCGTGGTGAAAGGGCTTTCGCGCGAGCCCATGATCGGCAACCCGCCGCCGCGGCTGTGGGAGACGGCGGCCGGGATGCTCAACGCCATCGGCCTGCAGAATATTGGCGCGGCTGCGTTTCTGGAAGAGAAGCTGCCCAAACTCCGGCAGATAAGAAACATCGTGGTGTTGGCCAACATTTTCGGCTACACCCGCGAGGACTACGAAAGAACCATCGAGATTCTGAACGACGGGGAAGGCATCGCGGCCTACGAGCTGAATGTGTCCTGTCCCAACACGTCGGAGGGCGGACTGCAATTCGGCTGCGATCCCCGCTCGCTCGACGAGGTGGTAACTACCGCGAAGCGGGTTGCGCGCCGTCCGTTGATCGTCAAGCTTTCGCCGAATGTAACCAGCATCGCGCAGATGGCCCACATCGCGCAGGAGGCGGGCGCGGACGCGATCTCGCTGATCAATACTTTTGTGGCCATGGCCATCGACGCCGATACGCGCAAGCCCCGCATCGCCAACGTCACGGCCGGACTCTCGGGCCCGGCCATCAAGCCGATCGCCTTGCGTATGGTTTACGACGCCGCGCATGCCGTGAACATTCCCGTAATCGGCATGGGAGGAATATCAACCGCGTCCGACGTTGCGGAGTTTATTCTTGCGGGCGCAAGCGCCGTGCAGATTGGCACCGCCAGCTATTGGGACCCCTGCGCTACGGAGAAGATTGTCGATGAATTGCAGCGCTGGTGCGAGGATCGGGGCGTCAGCCGGCTCGCCGATCTGGTCGGGGGCATGATTTTGGAGTAATAGAAGAGGCAATCGCATAGCCGGCTCAGTTTGCCGGCCGTGACGAAAAAACCTTCGAGCTTCGCTCGACGGACAGCCGGGGGCGTCTGTTCCCACATGAGCATCTTTCAAACCAAGCCAGTACCAACAATCAGCGATTCTTCCTAGCGCCAGGCTCCCATGATCGCTCCCATCGCCAGGAAGCACACCAACTGGTAGCCCGTATTGATGGCGTAAAGTTTGGCTGGCTGCCGGCTGAAAAGAGAATTCGTAAGTTGCACAGTGGTTACGAATCCCAGCCAGACCGCGAGTCCCGCCTTCATGCCGTACAACGCCGTGCCGATTGTGGCAATGGCAATGATTTTCCCCAACACCGCCGCAGCGAGTGCGCTGGCCACCAGGGAGAGCGCGTAAGACGGCCCTGCGCTTTTCTGCATCTCGGCGATCTTGGCCTTGTCATCCGGGTCGAGCCCCATCAAGACCATCCACCGGCGCGCGAACAACAAAGGGGAGTACCAAACGAAGCCGACCACCATGGTGGCCAGCGCGCTTACCAATACCGCCCACAAGTTCACACCCATGACCCTCATGCAGCACCTCCGCTAACAAACGAAGATCGGGCTATTTCGCCCGTTACGAATGCAGGGTATGCCAAATCGACGAATAAGACTGGAGCGAAATGACGCCTGGGACAGCAAGTCCCTAACGCCCGTGAGTGTACCAGATCGAGCCCGGAGACTTGTAGTTGCGGCCCTCGCCCCACGCCACGTGGGTATTGCCCAGGTTATCGATGGCGATGGAGAAGTAATCGCCGAAGGGGAAGCGAAACCCGCCGGGCAGAATGTAGTCATAGCCGCGCGCGGGGCCGGAGAGTAGGACCTGGTCCGACCAGGTCGCGCCGCCGTTGCTGGAGCTGCGGAGAAAAACATTCCATAGTGGAGAACTGTCCATCCAGGCGATGCGCACGTCGCCGGCTACGCCTGCGGTAATCGCAGGGAAACAATGTTCCACCTGAGCGTTCGCGGAGGAAACATCCACTTTCGCGGACCAGGTTGCTCCGCCTGTGGTAGAAGACGAAAAGTATATGCGTTCGGGAGCGCCGTGCGAGGTACCGGCGTTCCATAGCGCGTAGACCGTTCCGGCCGCGTCGGACGCCAGCGCGATTTGAGCGCCGAGAAATTCAGCCGGGCATGCCTGGGCGGAACAATCCGGCGGCGCGCTCGAAACATCCAGCAGAACGGTGCTCCAGCTCCGTCCAGCATCGGAAGACCGGCTCACGTAAATGTTTACCGGACGCGTGCTGAGTTGCCGGCGGGCGTAAGCCATCCACGAAAAGTACACGCCGCCATTGGGATCGACGGTGGCGCCGCCGGCCAGCGACCACCCCGGCGCTGCATTGGGAATCACGGTTACCGAAGTGAAGGTTTGGGCATAATCGTGCGAGGCGGCAACCAGGAATTTTTGCTGGTGATTGAATCCCACGTAGACATCGGCGCCGCGCACCGCCAGCACGGGCTTGTCGGCGTCGCCGGCCGAACGCTCCGCCACCGCCAGATTCCAGGTGTGTCCGAAATCCTGCGACCTTGCCACCATCACATCGCGCTTGTTGTTCTGCAGCCAGGAGGCGTAGAGGGTCTGGCGGTCGACCGGATCCACCACGATCTGCGGATCGAATTGACCGGTCGAAAAGGGGAGGAGGGGATGAGGCGCTTCCCAGGAAAGTCCGTTGTCATTGCTGGCTGACAAAGCGATGGTAGGCGCGGTACAGGACGGGCAGCCGCTGACCAAGCCGTACTGCGGAAAAAGAATGTAGATGTGTCCGTGGCCATCCGCCGCCAGCGCGGGTTCCCACTGATCGCCCGAGATGTAGCCAACGCGACGCTGCGGACTGAAGTTCGGAACTGCCAGCGCCTGCTGAGCGGCCGCCAGCGCCAAGAGCAGACAGACAGCGAACTTCGCCACAACCCTGGGGCGGCTGGATTGTAAAACCACACACTTCTCCTGGGACAGCACCTGCGACAACCTTGCCCGCACTTTATCCGAATCCTCCCACAGCGTCAATTACCCGCGAAGGCCACCTGCCGCTCCGGACGTGACTTTCTGGCGAATTCGTCATCTAATAAGACGCAGCCAGGAAGTTTAAAATTCAGGCGCCACATCCCGGCGCAGGAGCAGACTTAAGATGCAGAAAGCCACATTTGCAGCAGGATGTTTCTGGGGAGTGGAAGCGACATTCCGTGCCATGCCGGGAGTGCTGGGCACGCGCGTCGGCTATACGGGTGGAAACACCGAGAACCCCAGCTATAAAGAAGTGTGCACCGACCGTACCGGCCACGCCGAAGCGGTCGAAGTGGATTACGATCCTGCAAAAGTTCACTACAGCGATCTGCTAAAAGTATTTTGGGAAAATCACGACCCCACGCAACTCAACCGGCAAGGGCCGGACTGGGGTACGCAATACCGCTCCGCGATCTTCTTCCACACGCCTGAACAAAAGACCGAAGCGCACGCCTCGAAAGAATCGCTGGAGAAGGCGCATCGCTACTCAAAACCGATTGTGACGCAAATCGTTCCGGCGGTGACGTTCTATCCCGCCGAGGACTACCACCAGCAGTATCTGGAAAAGCGCGGATTGGCGAGCTGCCATATCAAGGCGTAAAGGCGGGAGCGAGTTTGGATCAAAGACTGCGATCAGCGCACTGCCACTGCGACGGAATTAGACCAGACGGAATTAAACCAGGGGCTTGCTGTTCTGATGGATCCAGTCGAGGATTTTGGCGAAGCGGAATTCGTGCCGGTCCATCGAGCCATAAATGAAGGCGTGTCCGTCAAGGCCTTCGACCTCGATGTACAAGCCGTTGCGCCGCAGGAAGACATCGGCGGCGGTGAAGGCAATGCGCTTGTTGCCGTCGAGGAACCCGTGGTTGTTCCCCAGAGACTCCATCAGCGCGGCGGCTTCCTCTTCGATGGAGTTGTAATAGCCCGTTTGCGGACGAAAAACGGCGGCCTCAACAGCGCCCTTATCGCGGACACCATGGAGGCCGCCAAATAACTCGATCAATCGATGTTGCATGCGGTAGACTTCCGCTACCGTAAGGTAGTCCGTCATTTCACTTGGCGAGGCGCTGCAATAGGTCGCGGTTGCGCGCTACCGACTGTTCGAAGGCATCCATCACTTCGGGACGGACGAGGTGCTGAGATGGAACCACATGGTGCAGATAGAACTCGAGCGCTTGCTCGAGCACTCGCCGCTTGGTTTGCCCATTCCGCTCGGCAACCGCAACAAACTCTTTGTAGAGCTGCGCGTCAATCTCGGGAGTGAATTTCTTGGTCTTCGTGGCTGGCATGGTTCCAGACCCTCTACGAGTCCTATTTTACCCTCTGGTCCTGATAAATCAATATAAATCTTTATTTCACCACGCACATGGAAACAGGCATCGGGTAACTTCCAGGGCGAGCACTTCAGGCGTGAACCGGTTCTCGCGGTCCGAAAAACGAAAGCAGCACAAAGCCGCCAATGTAATAGGGCAGGCTCTGCTGAAAATTGGAGCCCGTGAAACGCAGCACCAACCCAAACAGCGCCAGCGCTTCGCACAAAGCGTAGGTCGCAAGGTACCCAGTTTTCCAGTGATTCAGAGTGAGGGAATCATCGGGATGGGAGAGCAGGTTTTCCGCGGTGCGCAACACCAGAGTCCGCCGGACCACGAAAATCGCGCCCACAATCGCCACTCCGGCGGTGGTGAAGGCGTAACTCAAAGAGGGATTTGCGGCGCGGGCGCCCGAACCGACCACCTCGCCAACGATCGCATAGACGAGAATGCTCGCCAGCATCGCCCATTGCACCAACCGCAAAATTCTTATGGCGCCCCTCATTGCGTACATTCTCCCGCAGTTCGAGGCGAGCGGTAAGTGATTTTTGGGCCAGAACCCACCTGAGCAATACAAATGCAGGGCCGGCGAGATGCCGGCGCTACAAGTTTTTCGCACTAATGATGTTCCGAGGCCTGTAGTCCAGGACGCAGACGAAGAAAGATCTGGAATGACACCGGATAATTTCCATACGCCGGATCCAGCGCCACCGGCTTCGAGTAAAGCGTGACGTCGGCGCCCAGGCCCAGTTGCCAGGCGCGGTTCTGCACCAGATCCCGCACTCCGCCAAAGGTATACGCGCCGATGCGATAGGCGGGATGCACCGGCGCCTGGGGAAACAATTCGTCCTTATCGACGAGTTCCAGCCGGGTAAAGGCGTAATCGCGGCGCAAGAAGTTCAGTGTGGATTCGAGCAGGTACCCGTTGAGATTAGTTCCGGTATCAATCTTGTGCACGCGTCCCCACACCAGCGAGGTCGCCCAATTGCCCGCGGCCAGCGGACGGTTGTATTCCAGCGATGCCGTCTGCCGCAATTGGCTTCCTGGCTCCAGCGCTTCAGGATGCTCCAGCCGTCCAACGCTGTATTGCGCGGTCCAGTCGCGAGTGGGCGCGACGCTAGCCCGCGCCGACCAGGAGTCCAGCGGCGCAAACTGAATGCTCCAGCGCTGTTCATTGGGCTCGCGCCCGTTGAATGCCGAAGCCTCCAGTTTGACGCGGTCGATCACAAATCCGGTTGTGACCACGCCAAAGCTGGTATGCGTGGAATCTTGCAGATGATGGCCGAGCGGCGCCAGCGGCAGCTCGGAAGCCGACGTGCGATGGATGTAGGCAACCGGTCCCAGAGCCGGCTCCGCGGCCGGCCCGCCGTACAATTCCCACGAGACTTTTTCGGAAAGGGGGAGCGTGTACAACGCCGAGAGTTCCGCGAACACGTTATGCGGATGTTGGTGATCAACCAGCATCGCTCCGTGGTAAGTCTCTCCCGTCTGAAACAGCTCGGGGAATCCTGGATGCGGCGACGTGAGCGACTCCGCCGAAAGCATCTCACGAAACAAAAGTGTTGCGCGCCCAAGCGGATGCCGTTCCATCAGCATTCCCACATTTACCGATTCCGCTTTACCCGCGCCCCGTGGACCGCCTTGCTGGTTGTAATCTACGAAAATCTGACCATGCGCCATCAGTTCCCAGCCGCCGCGCATCAGCATCCACTCGCGCGCCGGCACGGAAACCGGTTCCCATGCGGTTCCCGACCCGGCATGCGGCGAAGGCAATTGCGAAGTCTCATTTTTCTCCATGTCCATCCCGCTCATGGAGTTCTCCTGCGCCGAGGCGCGGCACAACAACATGGCAACCACAACCGAGCACACAACAAGCGAACACAAGCCAACTCTGGCCACGAGAAACCTCCCTCCACGACAAAAAGAAAACCGCCTGGGGACACGCGGGATGAGCGCATGCCAACGAAAGGAGAGAGGTTGGTATCAGATTCTAAGAATGGAAACGGAGGGTGGGCCACCGGAAGACTCAAATGGGGTGGGAGATGGGGAACGGAAAGTCGCGACTGCCACGGCGTGGATCGCGCAGGCCGCCGCCACCGCTTGCAGCGTGGGACGGGGCAAAAAAACACGATTCAGCAGAGCGGTGCGATGACCACTGGCGCAGCAGCGATAGTCGGCGGGCGGCGCATGAGACGGGACTCGGCCATGGTGACATCCGGCCACCGGGGCAGGCGCCGCTGCGACAGACAGCACATGCATCCCTGCCGCACCGGCGACGACCGTGGCACTCAATAACAGAATTGCGACGATTTGAACGAGGGGCCGGGACACAACTATGTTCCTGTGATTTTCACGCGCAACTCTTCCGGCAAGCGTTCCCGAATCTCCTGCGGCAGCCGGTCATGCACGCGGCGCGCGCCTTCCCGGGCCACATCCAGAACCGTAACCGGCGCGGGGGTGGCCACCGCCACCACCAGCCAGATGAGCGCCGACAGCGCAAAGCCCGCCAACGCCGCGATCTCGAGCCAGAAGGCGTGCCGCGGACCGAAGTGGCGGATCACTCCAAAGGCGAGAAGAAAGACGAAGCCCGAAACCGAAGCCAGAGCGATCAAGCCTACGTCGATGATGCGGTGAATGCGCTGCCGCCCGCGGCAGTGTTCGCACTCCACGAAGTGGCTTTCGTAGTCACCACGCATCTCCACCGCCAGCCCGGAAATGTCGTATCTCCAGCCCGCCAGAATCTTGCCTACAATCGGATCCATGCACTGCTGACTCATAAAGGACTACAGCCGTGGCCTATATCTGAATGGGCGGCAACACCTCGGACTGCACCGCCACCAGCACCCGGTTCTGAAACAAGCCACCCCGCTCGGCCAGCGCTTTTTCCGCTTCTCTCCGTGCTATCTCTGGGTGATTGTTCTGTTGAGAGAGATGCGCCAGCACTACAAACGCTGCACCATTATCATAGTCCCCGGTAAAGAAATCCGCGAGTTTCTCGTTCGACAGGTGCCCCGTGGGACTTCCGACCCGCTGTTTCACCGACCATGGGTAGGGCCCCGATCGCAACAACTCAACGCCATGATTTGATTCCACCACCAGAATGTCGGAGCCGCGTAATTGGTCGCGTACGTTGGCCAGCAAGCGACCGAGGTCCGTTGCAAATCCTACCTTGATGCCCTCGGATCGAAACGTGAAACCAACTGGATCCGCTGCATCGTGAGGAATCGTGAAGGGGGTTACATCGATGTCGCCCACTTGGAAGGCGTAGCCAGATCTGAACTCCTCCAACTTTTCGATCTTTGGCCGCTCGCCGTTTAGACTACGAAGAGTCTTGGCCCATGCCCGGTGCGTTTTCTCGCTCATGAAAACCGGGATACGCAGCTTCTTTGCCAGCGTTGCCAGCCCGTACACGTGGTCGGTATGCTCGTGCGTAATCAGAATCGCGGAAAGCGATTGCGGATCTTCCCCGAGCGACTTCATGCGCTTGAAGGTTTCGCGGCACGAAATGCCGGCGTCGACTAGGATTTTTGTCCGCGAGCTGGCCACGAACGCGCAATTCCCTTTGCTGCCGCTGGCCAGCATCGAAACCGTTACACACATGTTAGGGAGCATACGCGTCTCCCTTGTGGATTAGGGAGTAACTTCTTGGTTATCCGATACCTTGGGAAACCGCTTCCGGGCTCCAGCTGTTCGGCGTCCGGTTTCGGTCGCGTGATTTGTGTGAGAACCAAAACGCAGCACCGATCACTGACCACTGGCCACTGCTCTCACTTCCCCTGCCGCAAATTCTCAATTACCCCACGCAGCAGCGATCCGCCGTAAGCCCCCGCAATCCCCGGCAGCGATGCCAGAAACGATCCATAGACCTGCGCCCGCGTCGGCTTGACCGTCAGAATCAGACAAGCTGCGAGCTCCGTTAAAGGAACAAACAGTCCCAGGACTACGACCCACCGCCATGGCCAGCGCGGCCGCAACAGTCCCAACAGCATGCACGCCATCAGCACCAGCAGAGCGGTGAAAAGCAGGTCATTGATTGCGGCGTCCAGCCATCCCGTGCCAATACCCGCGAGCGCGGCCATGAAATAGAACGGCGCATCGCTCGTCTGCGGCGCATCTGTCTCAGTCGTCATTGCTGATTGTTGATGGATGATTGCAAACCGAAGACGCGCTCGCCCGAAATGTATTTTTCAATCAGCAATGTTCAATACCGATAAAACCCGCGCCCGCTCTTCCTGCCGAGCCAGCCCGCATCCACCATCTTGATCAGCAGCGGACACGGCCGGTACTTCGGATCACCCAATCCCTCCTGCATCACGCGCATAATATCCAGGCAAACATCGAGCCCGATAAAATCCGCCAGCGTCAGCGGCCCCATGGGATGCGCCATGCCCAGCTTGAACACCTCATCGACGGCCTCCGCTGTGGCCACGCCCTCCATCACCGCATACATGGCCTCATTCAGCAGCGGCATCAGCACCCGGTTGGAAACGAATCCTGGAGCGTCGTTTACCTCGACCGGTGTCTTGTCGAGCTTCACCGCCAAGTCTCGCACTGTGGCAAAAGTCTCTTCCGACGTAGCCAGCCCGCGAATCACCTCGACCAGCTTCATCACCGGCACGGGATTAAAGAAGTGCATGCCAATCACTTTGTCGGGCCGCTTAGTCAAAGCCGCAAGTTTCGTGATCGAGATTGACGAAGTATTCGATGCCAGGATTACTTCCGGCCGCGCCAGGCGGTCGAGATCGCGAAAAATCTCGGCCTTGATCTCAAACTTCTCGGTGACGGCCTCCACGATGAAATCGCAGTTCGCGAGCTCGGCGCGGTCGGTTACGGGCTCGATCTTCTTCAGCGCGGATGCTTTGTCTTCCGCCGTGATCTTGTTTTTCGCCACTTCGCGATCCAGATTCTTGTTGATGGTGGCGATCCCACGCTCCAGAAACCGCTGCTCCACATCGCACAAAACCACCGAATATCCACTGCGCACGAATACGTGGGCGATGCCGTTGCCCATGGTCCCGGCGCCGATTACCCCAATGTGCTTGATGTCCATGAAGTCAGCCTCTCCTACAGGCGACGGTTGCCGAATGAAAACGTTCGAGTCTATCATCCGCTTTGTCGAGATGGAACTCAGCGGCTGGCACGAAGAACTTTCTGAATGGGGCAGGGTTGGTAGAATTATCTGTAGAGAGGTTGCTTGCAACGTCTCTTCCGGCAGCGCCGGGGTCGCGATACCCGAAGAACCTGTGCCACGGGCTGAGACGCGGCAAGCTAC
>WNFC01020876.1_pt1 | contig 14697 bp, 13 predicted proteins | sample 5400541 | NCBI WGS metagenome assembly WNFC01 (sample SAMN13153342, study PRJNA577476) | soil metagenome | isolation source: 120 cm saprolite under Douglas fir tree site 2 hole 2 replicate 1 | place: USA:California | collected 2015-04-18
TGGACTTGAGCGGGAGCGGCGCAAGGCGGGGTAGGGTGCCTGAATGGTTGCGGATGGACTTCGATACCGCACCCGCAACGGGGGAGGGGCCACGGATGTAACTTGGACGGGCTGATATCGATGGACGGTCGTGTTCCCGGTTAAATGGGGCTTAGGGTACAACGGATGAAAAAGGGGCGAGAGTGGAGCTCAGATCCTCGTGGCGAATAACAGACGAATCTACTAAGTGATTCGGTGTGGGTGTCCGCACGTGCACAGTGTCTTACTGCGACCTGAATGGTGTGGAGCATGCTGTCGAGGTGACGGCGGATTCGCTCTACGAAGCGGTAGCTCAGGGATTACGGGTGTTTCGCGAAAACGATTGGATCGACGAAGTGGGCCGCGGCCAGACGACGATTTCAGTTGTCGTGAGACACCCAGAGGTTCAGCACAAGATTCGCGTTCAGGACTTTGAACGATGGCTCGAATCGCAAGGCGGACGCCTGCTGAAGTGAGCCTCAAAGGCCGTCTACGAGAACTTCTCGGATATCAAGTTGCACGAGCGGCGTCGGGGACGACGAAAAATCGGGACAGATAAGCGGGCGAAAGGGTAGGGCGCCTTTTTAACCCCAAAACCCAACCGCCGACTCAAAAGGGAGCTTCGACCCCTTTTGTTGGGACCGCGCCGCTATGCCCATTTCGCTCATAAATGGTAATGTGAGCCATCGCAGATCGCGATGGGAGTTGAGCATTGGCGGCTATTATCCAGCTTCCCCAACAATCATTTTCGGCAAAGCGCGCAAAAGTACCGCCGCCTCGGCAGCCGAATCGAGCCAGCCGAACGCGTGAGCATCTCACGCCTGATGAAGTCGAGCGGCTGATAACGGCCGCGCGCCAAGCCGACGGGCGCCTGGCCGAACGCGATGCCCTGTTGATCATGATGGCCTATCGCCACGGCTTCCGCGCGATTGAGCTGACCGAATTGCGCTGGGATCAGATCGACTTGAAGGCGAGCTTGCTCCACGTCGCCAGGCGCAAGAACGGCTCGCCCTCGACTCACCCACTCCACGGACCCGAGCTGCGCGCGTTGCGCTCTTGGAGGCTCCAGCAGGACGAGGCGGCGCCGTACGTATTCACGTCGCTGCGCGGCGGTCCGATGACCGTGCGAACCCTGCACTACGTGGTTGCCGAAGCGGGTAAGGCGGCTGGGATCGAGTTCCCGGTCCATCCGCATATGCTGCGCCACGCCACTGGCTTTTATCTCGCGAACGCCGGCCAGGACACGCGGGCGATTCAGCTCTACCTCGGGCACAAGAACATCCAGCACACGGTGCGATATACCGAGTTGTCGTCGGCGCGGTTTAAGGATTTCTGGAAGGACTAAACTTGCGCAGGCCGGGGTTCGAATGAAGCAAGGAAAAAAGTTCGAATGAGCTACGGGCCCGGCTGGATTATATTAGGAGCCTTGGTTGGAGCAGCGGGGGCCAGCGTAGCTCAGATAGTAAATAATTGGTTCACGAAGGGCAGGGAGCATGCCCGCCTAAAGATTGAGTCGTTCGAACGGTTTCGTAGAGAATTTACTGAAGACCAGAATCTTCGGCGGATTGATAACAAGAAAGAACCCCTGACTGATGAGGAGATCGACGATTACATCGGTTTCTTTGAGGAGGTTGGCCTGTATCACCATCGCGATCTTGTGGACATCGACCTTGTCGATGAGATCATGGGAGATTCAATTACCACAGCCTATGACGACAGTCACATCAGGGAATCTATTTACAAAATCAGAGCCGCAGAGAGAGACAACACGTATTTCATCTACTTCGAACAACTGGCCCAAGAACTCCTGAAAAGAAAGAGGGAAAGAACTAAATGAACAACAGAGCGCGAAGAGGAGGCGGCCGAAAGACACTCAAGCGCACCACGCGTCGAGGTTCCTCCGGGTCCGGCTTCCGCCTAGGCACCAGCTCGACGATACACGAGGCCGATTCTTAGCTCTTTTGGTTCCACTGCACCGCGTCGCGCAATTGATCGAGCGAGGACAGCCGTTGGATCGCCGAGGTTCGTCGACCTGCCGGTGTAATGGTCTATTGGGCCGACTGGTCCCTCGGCGTCCGCAGGCCCCACTGAGGCGGGCTGTACTATGGGTTTGGTTGCCGGCACATCAGGCTCTCGCCCAAGCCCGCACTGCAATATCGGTCCAGCCCCACGCTAGATCAAGGCAGAACGCGCCCCATACTTTCACCCTCTCGCCTACTTGCGGCAAATTCCGATCATTCAGGGGCGTTTCGCACTTGATCGTGTCGGCCATTCCGGGCCAACTGGCGCCGACCTTATTGGAGAACTCATTCAGTAGCTTCTTGTTATCCGGTTCGAGATAAAATGTCTGGTGCCGCCAAGCATAGTCTGGATTGAATGGCCCGATCCGTGCCGGACACGCTGGCGCTGTAGGTTTGCCCGCGATGCCTGGCCATGACAAACAAAGCGGAGCAGAGGAAGGGCGGGGGGATAGCCGGACATAACGGACGTTATGTCCGAAAGGCACCGGCGTCGGTTAGAGCTGTCCGTTGGAGAGCTTCGGACTAGCTGCTGTTCAGTTCATTTAAGCGATACCGCTTAGGGAGTGGAGCACTCGGTGCCAGCGCAGGCAATGCTCTGTCACCAAGGGAAGAACGTCTCGAGGAGAGCGCTCATAAGCTGGAACCGTTAGCTCGCCAAGATATGCCCGAGCATAGATCCTGTAACCCTTGAACTCTCCACCTTCAATTAGTCCCGCTCTGTGCAGGCAGCGCAACCCGTGTGCAACCTGATCCAAATCGTACCCTGGTAGCGGGTGGTCCTCCCCGAAACAAGCGACTGCGTCTGGTGGGACGGACTGGCCCGCTGCCAATAAAAGTTCAGTGATCTGGTCGGAGCGACGCCCGTTCCAATCAGGTGCCTGCGCGCGCTGCAGCCGGTCCAGTACCGTCCAAACCGGCGTAGGATTGATGGCATTTATCGCATCAATCGCTCGCGTCTTTACGTTCGCATCCTGAAGATTCTGCAAAAGACGTTCGATCTGGTTTGGCATCGAGAGGCGGTTATATCCAGACTGATTGGTGGCAGTCCCGAGAGATATATACGTGGTGATATTCACATCGGGCGGTTCGCCTTGTAGCCAGACCTCAATGTTGCCCACAGCATCGAAGTTCCTGAAAATCAGGACGTGTGGGCGCCAATCCGCATACTCGACCAACTGCGTGGAGTCGAGTTGGACTGCATTCCGCACGCGTTCTGCAAGCTCCCGAGTGACATCAGGTGGCAGTCTTCCGCCTGCGGCGCGTGACAAGTGAACTGTGGCGTCGTCGAAGATCAGGGTTGCGGCGAGCCCTTCCGCAGAAAGAAATGCCAGAAACTCAGCCATGACTGGATTCGGGTGCCTGTAATAAGCACGGTCCATCGCGCGACTTAGGGCTTCCCATCGTAGATCGAGCCTTCTCAAGGTTGCGCCGCGTGGGCCAAAATGCGTTTGTTCGTGCCGCCGGATCTGATCAGGGTCTATTCCACCGCGAGTCTTAATTTCGGTCAAAACACAAAGTGAGTTCGATCTCTTCGCGTAGATCCATCCGTCCGGAATCCCGCTCCTGTTGTCCTCGGGTGTAGGGTCCATCTCTTGTCCCTCAACGAGCACCGTTGGTTCATCCACAATTCCGCCTCCGGGCGCCGAGGCGTAACCGTCTTTTGAAATCGCCAGCACAACCCGATGTAGAAATGTTTCCGGTGCCACGCGGGGCGGCCTTTGCAGTCCCCACGCTATATCGGTCCAATCGACCGGTAACGCTGCAAGTTCTGGGACCAGCTCACACAATACAGAACGCGTTATTCTCGGGTCGGAGAGGCGTAATGTATTGATCAGTGCATGTGTGATGTTGTTCTCGTATTCCTGGGTTCCGAAGGGTACCCCGAAGCGCCGAAACAGGTTCAGGTGTGGATCTGAGGCCTCTGGCTCAGTCATGAATACGTCCCTCCCGTCTCATCTCTTACGAAGGCAGCTGGCAAGAAAATAGGCAACTAGACCTCCTCCCGAGTTAAGTTTCCAGTGCTTCCACAATTAGGCACACTTACCTTTGTTGCCCAATATTGAACCCCCTGATGGGCTCCAATGGATAGTGCCCGTTTGTCGGAACGCTAGTTGACGCGAGCCTCAGATCGAAATCTTCTCCACCACGTCGAGTGAAATCTCATCCTGCCTCCTGTCATAAAGCTTCGTCGTGCGGGGCGACTCGTGATTGGCGATGTGCTGGGCGGCCTCAAGCGTGCCCTTGTTTTTAAGATAGGCGGTGATGCCGGTCGCGCGGAAGGTGTGATTGCCGATCCGGGTCTTGATGCCGGCGTCCGTAGCGCGGCGCTGAATCATCCGGTAGGCGTCCTGCTGCCACATCGCGTTGGCGGTCAGCGCGCCGGTCTTGCCGGCCGCCGTGCGGAACAAAGGCCCGTCCGGGTCGCCGGCGATGCCGGCGGCGGCGATGTACTCGTCGAGGTAGAGTTCTAGGTTGTGGTGACGGGGAACCTCGTGCTCCTTGCCGCCTTTCTCGTGCAGGCGCACCCATCCGCGACGGCCCTGCACAAAATAGTCACGCACCTTCATCTCGAGCACGGCGTTGATGCGTGCGAAGCTGTAGACCATCACCGCGATGAGCGCGCGGTCGCGCAAGCCGACGAGTGCGGGTTCGCTGTGTTTCGGCTGGCCCCCGCGCGCCGTGTTCCTCGCAATCGGGATGCTGTCGAGCAGTTCGCGCGCCTCCTCGGCCGTCAGCACGGGCGTTTTGCCTTTTTTCACGACGTATTTGGGACCGCGCACGGCGTGGGCCGGATTCACGTCGATGACGTGGCCGATCACCAACCAGTCGAACAGCATCCGGAGCGCGGCCAGGTGCTGCTTGACCGTGGGCGGTGAAAACGGTTTTTTCTGGACATCCTTGTCCTGCAGGTCCTTGACGAATGCGGCGACATGGAAGGGCTCGACGCTGGTGAGCTCTCCGATCCCGTGGGCTTTGCACCAATCGGCGAAGCGACGCGTGGCATTGAAGTACGCCTTGCGCGTGTGGTCGTTCTCGATCTGAGTGGTGAAAAATTCGAGCACGCGCTTGGCGGCTTTGGGCGTTGGCGCGAAGAGTGGCGCGGGAAGCACGGCGGGGGCAGGGGAGAGGATGAGCTCGTTCATTCCACCTTCCCCCTCAAAAGCAATTTGGCGACGACCGCAGAGACCTGGTTCTCATATCCTTGCTGCGCCATGCGCTGCAGGCGCTCGCGCAGCCAAGGCCTGGCGCAGCGCAACTCCTTCGGGATGGGGGATTTTTCATCGGCATGTACCCTTTTTGCAGCTTGCGGCGGGGAATTGCCACGGGAGGCTAAGAACGTAGCTACAAGGATACAGGCTTGACCTTGATTTGGCCTTCGTGCAGGCGTGCCTGGGCGAGGTCGTAGGCCATTTGAAGCATGGTTATGAGATCGCGCAAGCTGCGGCCCAATCGGTCGAGCTTCCACACTATGAGCGTGTCGCCGGGTCCGAGTTTCTTGAGACAGCGGCGCAGGGCAGGGCGCTCGGTGGTCGCGCCTGACAGCGCGTCGTCCTTAAATACCGTTTTGCATCCGGACTTCTTCAGGGCCGCGAGTTGCAGGGCAGGGGTCTGCTCGTCGGTCGAAACGCGGGCATATCCGTAGTTCATCGTTCGCGCTCCTGCCGGTGGGCGCTCGCGTTGGTAGCTTTCGCGTTCCGCCTCAACGTGGCGGAGTTGCTGCTCGTCGATCTCGGCGCGGTACGCCTCGTCCGCTCGGTAGCGCTTCCAATCAATCGCGTCCTGGGCGGATTCTTCCTGGGCCTCGCGCCGCGATTGAATCATTTCCGGCGTCGGTGCGGTGGGAGTAGGGAGGTCGGTTACATCCTCGCCTTTGTCGCTGTTTTTCAGGGTTCCATTTTGCAACTAACACTTGCAACATACAATCCCCTTTATTTACGGGGCTTTCGGCAATGGTGCAAATCTTACCCTTTTTGAAACGTAGCGCTGGTGACTGTCAGCAGGGCGGCGTGAACGCGTTTCTCCATGGCGGACGCCACGCTGGTGGTATCGTCGGGTCCAGACGGTCGCTGCCCCCATGTCCTAGCTCTTTCTTTTATCTGTTTAACGGATTGATCTTGCCCACGCAGTTGAGTATGAAGATAGGCTAATCCGCTCTGCAGGGTTGGGGGCTTATGATGGCGGGAAACCGAGGTTGGTATCAGAGTTGGATAAACATCAGATTGGGTTTTGCCTTTATTTCCGGCCTTTCCCAGGCTGGACGCACTCCAGGTGGGCGAAAAGCTACCGGACGGCGGTGGTAGGCGGTTATCTAGCGGCCATTATCCATAAATCTTTGCGCTGTCGTTGTGCGATGATGGCGACAAATAGCATCGCTGTCGCCAGACCGTTCAATCTGCACGGGCTCGAAACGATAAAAATGCCGACCATTAGGGGATCGGCCATTCGAACGAACGGTCGCTTTACGCTCCGATGCCCATACAAGCGTGTCTACGTCGAGGCAGTATGAAAAGAATCGTAGTGGCTCCTCGCGAGGGGCGCCAAATTGGATGCGAACTGGGCGAGTGCATGGCGTGTTTGGAGAACGCAGGAATTCGCGATTATAGCGCTCGTTTAGAACGCTATGGTGTGTTCTGGGTGGCGGACCGACTGTTCGCAATTGCCGTGAAGGCGTTGGCGGATGCCGGTTTCGAAGTCGCGTCCGTGGCAACGTTCGCACCGAATTTCGACCGCTATGAAACGCTCGGAGCACCTCCCAATTCTCCTAACGACATAGCACCATGACCGACAGTCGGAAGGCACCGAAAGACATCAATTTCCGACGCGGGTGAGGCCGACGCGGGTGAGGCGGTCAAGCTATCGCTTCCCGCCTCTTGGCTGCACAGAGGTATTTTCTCGTGCATTCAATTCTGATCGTAGAGGATGATATCGGTCTGCGTGACGCCCTAAGTGATGTCCTGGAACTTGCCGGGTATCCAACAAGGTGTGCTCAGAACGGAAGAGAGGCGCTCGACCTTTTGCGCACCCCGCCTTGGCCGGCCATTATTCTGCTGGATCTTAACTTGCCGGTCATGAACGGGTGGCAATTCCTCGTCCAAAAGCGTAACGATCCGGCTTTGGTAAGAGTGCCTGTAGTTGTAATGAGTGGCACCAGCACAGAGCGGCCGCAGGGCGCTGCGGGGTTTCTGCGGAAGCCGATAAGCGCGCCCGCTTTGCTGAGGGTGATTAACAGCTATTGCTAGGACATGCGCCGGCCTCTGCGAAAACGTTACCTCGAAACCGATACCTGTTGATACTGCACGACGTGCGCGGGCAGGATTTCGAGACTTGGCTGCAATCGGCTAGCCGCTCGCCGGCGGACATCAGCCTATCACCAGGAATTCACACGCACCCACGCGAGGCCTGCACACTCAGCCCGATCGCGCGACCAATCGCCCGGTCACCTGGTCGTCGAAGTAAGGCGGGCATTCGGCACCCGCTGCACGCGACAGAACGCCCGACTCTTTACCGCCCCCCCCCGCGCGGCGTAAATCGCGCCGGCAAGCGGCGCGGGCCATCGGCAGATGATGGGAAGGGTGAGCAGGGCAGAGTGGGGACGCGTGTATTCTGCAGCTTCGCGGCTGGAAGCTTATGTCAACTTCGGGGTATAGCTATAGCGTAGCTAATAGATGTGTGCCGACATCGATGAAATTGCGCAGAACTCTTCGCTGAGGCTGACTGCGCGGGCGCGTCAGCTCAAACTGATCGACGTAATCGCCGGCCTCTTCGAGGCTAAACACGCCTCGAATCCCATCACGGAAACGCGGGAGTTCCGCGCGAACTCGGCATGGCGGCCGGCGGCCTCAACTGGTGGTGGGTGCCCTCCGCCGCAGATTCGGGCCGTCTGGAGTTTGGCGCTCCAGCGGCCCCCACAATGATGGGTAGTGGGCGGCCGCCCACTACCCAATGATGGCCATAGTTGACATTTGGTGGCGGTCTCTGACAAGCATCAGGAATGAAACCGCACATCGCATACGCGATGAACATGGACTCCCCGTGTTGGTTTCAAGGGCCAGCGGAGTCGCCACCCCGACTGGCCCAAAGCGTATGTTCCCGTGGTCATCGTCTCGGCGAAAGGCAAATTACCGGGAGAGTCTGTCATAAGCCTCGCAAAGCCTTTAGACGTGGAGCATCTTCGGGTAGTGAAGTGCTACTGCGGCGCGGGGAGCCGGGTCGCGACCCGGCAATAGCCCTGAGTGCGAGGTTGACATGCACCAGTTGGACTCTTGTGATTGAGCGCCGGCTGTTCAAGCATGCGCAAACATCGGCAGCACGACAGTGAAGGTTGCTCCGCGCCCAGTGCCTTCGCTACACGCTTTTATTGTGCCGCCATGCAGTTCGACGATATTCTTGGCAATCCACAGTCCCAGACCGAGCCCGCCCTTGCGACCGATATACTCGTTGCCCTTCCGAAACTTCTTGAAAATGTGCGGCAAAAGTTGAGGGTCGATTCCCTCACCGGTATCGCTAATCCGCACCTCGATAGCTTCGGCAACGATGCGCACGCTAAGCTTCAACCGCCCGCCGGCTGCAGTAAATTTGATCGCGTTCCCGAATAAATTGTCGAGAGCTTGGTGAAGCCGCTGTTGATCGCCTTCAATTTGGATGTCGCCGAGCTCAAGATCTGAGACAAGCGAGATTTGTTTCGCCTCGGCCGCAAGTCTTGCGCTGTCAAGCACATCGCGCAGCAGGGGCAGCAATGCAAACCGCCGTCGGTCCAAGCTAAACTGTCCCGACGAGACTCTGGTTGAGTCGATCAGATCGTCAATCATCCGCGTAAGCGTCTGCACCGCGCTATCAATCCGGTCGAGCGTTTTCGTGGTACATTCAGTTTGGCCTCGCAGAGTGGTTGCGGAAATTCTGATTACGTTGAGCGGCGAACGCAGTTCGTGCGAGACCAGGCTCAGCCACTCATCTCGCGCGACGGCAGCTCGTTCCGCTTCCTGCTGAGCCTCTTGGGCTCGCTTTATTGCCCGCTCGGCATCGCGTTGGGCAGCCTCAGCTTCTCGTAATGCCGAACTTAGTTTTTCATTCAGGTCCCGGATCGCGGTAATCTCATTGTTGACCTCAACGATGTACCACCGATCGCCTTCAGGATAGAGCGTCCAGTGGCTAGCGACCATCTTGACCTCGCCGGTCTTAGTCGTGTGCAGGAGCGGTCCGTGCCATTCGCGATTGGCGTAAATGCTTACCTCGATTGATTCTAGGGATCGAGGATATATGGTTCTCAGCAGCTCATGGCTCACGTGGCCCTCTGCCTCCTCGGCGGAGTAGCCGTAGAGGTCTTGTGCCCCCGGACTCCAATAGACGATCTTCGACTGGTGATCGCGCACAAACGCGTGCGTGGCCCGCAGAATGGGGTCGAATTCCGGAAATGCTCCAAACGCCTCCCGAACTCTTAAGGCTTTCATGATCATGTACGCGCACATCGGCGCTCCTGCCTGGGTTATGGCCCATAAGACTGATCGAGATCCGATTGAATGCCGCTGACGCCCAAAAGTGCCGATTGGGTAGCATATACGTCGATATCATTGCACTCACGCGATTAGCAGCTAATATTTAATGCTAAAGTGATAAAAAAGTGACAAATTCTCACGTTTATGTGTTGGCATCTCATGACGGATGGAAATAATCCAAGGCTCAATGCTGCCGCATGGAAAATCGCTGTGCTCGGATTCCCGCTGATCCGGGGCTTGCGCTCCGGCGGCAGAAACGGCTCCAATTCGCGTACGTTGTCCCTACTTTCGAGCGCGACACCTTACCGGCTCGACGGCACATTCGGCGGGCGAGGCCGGATGCATGGTTGAGCAGCTTTCTGACCCGCTCGCTTCTGGGGCATCTCTTCGCTAAGGAATTCTCGACGATAGGTAGCTCCGGCCCCTTAGCGCTCGAAGAGTCGGGCAGGCGCAGCGAGTAATGCGGCATTCTTCTCACCGCTCACGTTTTGCACACCCCAGCCAACCAGGAAGTCCGCTGCTTCGAATACACATAATCGAATCCGCGCTGATGGGATCGACCTCTAGCAGGCTGCGGAAAAAGGCCTTCCGCACCCTGCTAGGACACATTTTGCCACCGGCCTCGTAAGTTGGAATCAACGTCGGCGGGCAGTCACTTATCAGGATGTAGATGAGCCTCGACTCAGCCCACGCTTAGCCCGCTCGTCGCGTTAATAGCGCCGTGGGCCAGCGATCGTCGAGTAGACCATTCGGTCAAACGGGAACTCGTTTTGAATTGCCTTTGCCGTTAAGGGTAGCAGCGATGGCTGGCTGGCCCTCTCTTTGCCGCGCTGAAAGCTTGAACGTTAGGTTGCGGGCCATGGGCGGCGACGGCGCTTCGCGACCATTTTTCGGCGGCTCTTTAAGCTGGCCCGAACCGTCGGCTATATATTCGGTCGAAGACTCAAGCAGGATGAGCTGCTTGCCTCGGCGGAGAATAAGGCCCGCTTTCACCATCTCTGCGAACAGGCGGCTGACCATTGGCCTTGAGCTTCCAATCATGTCCGCAAAATCACTGTGCGACAACTCCAGCATGATGAGAATCCCGCGGCTGTCTCGCACCCCGAACTTCTCGCCCAACTCCTTAAGTTCAAGCTCAAGCCTCTCCTTGAACGACATGCTCAGGAAAGTACCAAACCGCTGTGCCATCGCGGACCAAGCAGTGTTGAGGCGCTCGATTACCTGCAATTGGGTTTTGTGGTCGAGAGATTGCAGCAGTTTCAGGACATAGTCGCGGGTGAAGAGTGCGACCGAGCTTTTGGTCAGTGCCTTGACCTCGAACACTTGCGCCCGCCGACCTCGAGAGTCGAGGTAATCTGCGTAACCGACAATATCTCCGGGGCCGGCGAGCTTGACCATTATGCGGCTACCGTTGGCGCGCGGACAGTATACCTTGAGCATGCCCATGAAGACGTAGAATAGAACATCGGCTGGTGAGCCCTGAAGGAACACCGTCGAACCCTTGTTATAATTCAGCAACGTGGAGTGACCGACGATTTCATCTACAAGGTCGGCGGCAAGCCCAAGCTCGCAAAGTTGCTTCTCTAGGCGGCTCTTCACCTCGGATGTTGCTTGCGCGACATTCATGCCATTCCTCAAGCGCCCTCTGGTTGAACCGCAACATTTCCACTCCTCCCCACAGCGTTTAAGGCAAATTGCCCTTCGCAAATGTCCATACCCATACAGCTCCGCGCACAAAGAAGCGACACGTCACGTCACCTAAGACCGGAACTGATTAGGTCTGAACGGACTCAACCAGTATCACACATCTAAGAGGTAGAGAGGGTGAAATTGATGGTCCTTACGTCGCCTAAAAATAACCATGATGTCTCATAATTCTGTTTATAAGTAACCGATTTCTTGGTTCATGGATTATCGTCCGTTTGGGGATCTGCTTCACTCTTGCTTTAAATATTTAGGTAAAAATTTGTCTAACAGCCGCTTATTCTAAGTCTACCCAAGGATACTTGAAATCTTAGAGGTGGGAGCTTTCAGCACTCAGCGGTCAGCGCTCAGCTTTTGGAGGAGCGCGGACAGCATGCGCTTTACCTCAGTAGTCCGCTGAGCCAGTTCCTCGTAGTTGCGGGGCTTGATCAGCTCCAGATCTTTGGCGAGCAGGAGCTGGTACTCCAATTCGCTTGCCGAACCCGCGGCAATTGAACAAAAACGGGCGAACTCGGCATCCCCATTGCGCCCGCATCCCTCCGCCAAATTCGCGGGGATGGACGAACACGAGCGCCGGAGTTGGCTCGTCAGCCCATACAACTCCTCGCGCGGAAAGCTACCCGTGATGTGGTAAACCGCAAGTGCCAACTGGTGCGCCTTCTGCCAAACTTGCAGTTCGTGAAAATCCTTCACGGTCGTATCCTGAGCTGGATATACGCTGATCGCTGACGAGAGAAGCCCCCAGCTTGGCCGCGCGATTTCACCTTGACGTTCGGAAAATCAACCCAGTTGGGCGATTCGGTCCGTGGGATAGCCAACAATGGTGATGACGCGACCGGAGGTGCGCTCGTTATAAATGAAAGCCGCACCGCTGATGCGGTAATCCCCGGTCCAGGCGACAGCGAAGTTGGTATCGGTCTCCTCGATATGGACTGGCTCGGGATCGCCATTGCGCGCCAGTCGAACCGCAAGCCGCTCGGAGGGGTCCAGCAACCACGCGTCGCCGGTGTCGGTGGAAAACATTACCAACGAAGCGACCCTCACAAAACGCCCGTCGTGTAGGGCGGCACGGCGCTGGATGTAACGCACCTCATCGGCCAGACGCCAACTCTTGCCATCAACCCAGGCGCTGCCCGCCGCGCGCTTGATCGTTTTGCGCCCCACCGTTTCTCTCTCGACTCAGCTACAGTGAAGTTCCCATGGAACAGTTCACCAAGCTCTTTGGCGGCCTGCTGGCATTGGTATACCACTGTTTCGACCGCATCGTCATCCTCGGTCACTTGCCACTGCTCACCCGGCCGGAGAACATCGTGCACTTCTTCCGCGACGTCCACGGCGCTCCAGCCATCACCAAGGAGCTCTTGCGTGAGCGCACCACCGAGTACAACCAATGGGTGGAGGCGTTTGCCCGCAATCACAAGATTCCCATCGAATGGGCCGAGAAGGGTGTGCGCAAGGAAGACTACGTACGGCCCCGCTTGCGGCAGATGGAGCGGCACCAGCGCTTCGGCGTCTATTTCATCCTCAAGAGCATGGAGGTGGGCACCAACTTCCGCGTGGCGATGCCCAAGTATCCGACCGCCGATCCTAGCTACCGCATCCTCAGCCGCCAGCGCTCGCGTTACACCCATTACTACTTCTACATCCGCGACCAGGTGCTGGGACCGATCGCGCTTTGCGTCGGCTCGTTCTTGCCGTTCTCGATCACCTACTACCTCAACGGTCATCATTTCATCGAACAGCAACTGCGCAGGGCAGGGATCGAGTTCCGCAAAAACGATAACGCGTTTCTGTGGGTGGCGGACGCCCCAGCACTCCAAGCGGCCGCCGACGCCCTCAGCGCCCAGCAGATTCGCGCCCGGCTCGATTACTGGACCCTAATCGTCGGCCCCAAGTTCTCCAAAAAGGACCGTCAGGCGATCAATCTCGGCCGCTACTACTCACTGCAACAAGTCGAGTACTGCCGCAATCTGATCTTCCGGCGCAATTTCCCCATCCACAAGCTGTTCGAGCGCTCCTGCGATTTGGGCCTGTTGCGTCTCAGCGCTGACCGCATCTCCCAGGTCTTCGGCTGGCGCCTGCACAAGCGGCTGCCCGGCAAACTAAGCAGCGTGCTGGAGCGCACCGAGCACGGCCATCACGTGCTACGCGCCTACGCCAAAAACGCGGTGATGCGGATGTACGAGAAGTTCTCCACCTTTCTGCGGCTGGAGGCACTTAGCAACAATCTCAAGGACTTCGGCCTCAACAAGGGTCTCGACAATCTCGATAAGGTGCGCCGTATGCTCGGCGCAGTCACCGACCGCTTTGCCGCATTTGAGGCCCAGGCGCTCGACGTCCACGTCGATTTCCCCCTGTTTCAACGCCTCGCACTGCCCATCCCGCGCGGCGGCGGCAAAATCCCTGGCATCAAACTCCACGACACCCGCATGCTCCGCCTGATGGAGGTGCTACTGCACGCGGGCACCAAGGTCTTGGGCTGGCGGACCATCGACATCCATCAAGCGATTCTTTCAAGCTTCGGCCTCACCCCCGACAATTACACCGTCACCCAACTGCGCTACGACCTGCGCAAGATGAGAGGCCACGGCCTGCTCGAACGTGATGGCCGACGCTATGCCTATCGCCTCACTGACAAGGGAACCCGCGCGGCCTTACTCTTCGTGCTCTTCCATCAACGCGTCTGCGGCCCTCTGGCCAACAGCCTCTTCCAACCACGCCCCACTCAAACCGCCGCGCCAATGTCCAAACTCGAAGCTGCCTATCGAAAAGCCAACCACTCCCTCGACCAAGTCATCCAACTGTTGGCTGCTTGAACACGTCACAATCTAAGACGAAAATCCTCAGACTCATTGCCCAAGAATCTAACCGTGGCCTAAGCGGGGCGACCGCGGGCTACCTCACAGGGAGATTGGCGCGGCAATAAAGGGTCGCTGTCAGATAGCCGTAAAGCGCCCAAGGATTCGCAGCCACGCGGGGCGGATAGGGTCAACAAGTCGGCCTGCTAGCTTTTCCGCCACTCAAACCATGGACGGGGCTGGCAAAGTAAGACAGGGGAAGGACGTTGCGCCGGTTCGGCATCGGCTTCACGGAGTAACAAAAAGCAGGACCCGGCCTGGTCCTCAGGCGATTTTCCGGTCTAACACACTGCTTGCCACCAGAAGCTCAGCGGGTGTGTTTAATCTACCCGGCCTTGAGGGGCTGAAGCGGGCGGTTGAATTGTTCGAGTCCCAACGGTCTGCGATCAAGACAGTGAGGCCGACTCAAACGCCTGTGATCGCCTCGGCCGGAATCGCGCTCTCGCCGTATCAACCCTCCGCGAACTACTCCTCTACCGCTACACGCGCGCGCGTGTTGTGGATCGAGTTCGCCGAACCCTTGGCCGACCCGGCCGATGCGTACTTCGGCCGCGTTCTTGGCTATGGTCCCGATCCGCTCCTCGCCTTCGGACCCTTCATCCC
>WNFC01017695.1_pt1 | contig 14696 bp, 12 predicted proteins | sample 5400541 | NCBI WGS metagenome assembly WNFC01 (sample SAMN13153342, study PRJNA577476) | soil metagenome | isolation source: 120 cm saprolite under Douglas fir tree site 2 hole 2 replicate 1 | place: USA:California | collected 2015-04-18
AGCGCCTCCGACCCGCCGCGCAAGAGCGTCGCGTTGCCGCTGCGCAGGCACAGGGCGGCAGCGTCGGCCGTGACCCCGGGGCGCGATTCGTAGATCAGCAGCACCACGCCCAGGGGGGCCCGGACCCGCTCGACGCGCAAGCCGTTGGGCCGGGTGGTCCGCTCCACCACCTCGCCCACCGGATCGGGCAGCGCGGCCACCTCGCGCACGGCCCGGGCGAGGTCCGAAAGCCGTCCGGCGTCGAGCCGGAGCCGATCCAGGAACGCCGCGTTCTGGCCGGCCGCGCCGCGCAGGTCGGCCGCATTCGCCGCCTCCATCGCGGTCGCCACGCGGGGCGACTCCAGCTCGGCCGCGAAGAACTGCAGCGCGCGGGCGCGCTGGTCGGAGGAGCCGCGCACCAGCTCGCGAGACGCGGTGCGCGCGCGCTCGGCCAGCTCGACGGCCAGAAGCTCCCGCTCCACGCTCACTGGTGCACCACCAGGTCGTCGCGGTGGACGACGCAGTCGAGGAGCCGGTAGCCGAGCCGCGCCTCGATCTCGGTGCTGCGCAGCCCCGCGATGCGGCGCACCTCGTCGGCGGCGTACACCGCCAGGCCGCGCGCGAACGGCCGGCCGTCGAGGGAGACGATCTCCACGGGATCGCCCTGCGCGAAGCTGCCGCGCACCTCGCGCACTCCGGAAGGCAGCAGGCTCTTCTTGCCCTCGAGCACGGCGGTGCGCGCGCCGTCGTCGACCCGCAGCTCGCCGCGCGCCTTGAGGTCGAGCATCCACCGCTGCCGCAGCCGCAGCCGCTCTCCCTGGGGGAGGACCAGCGTGCCCACGTCCTCGCCGAGGAGCAGCCGCTGCAGCGCCCGCGGCTCGCCGGGGATGATGGCGCAGGGCACGCCCGCCTCGGTGGCCCGCCGCGCGGCGCGCAGCTTGGTGACCATCCCTCCGGTGCCCACCTGGCCGGCGGCGTCGCCCGCCAAGGCTTCCACCGCCGGCGTGATGCGATCGATCACGGAGATCCGCTGTGCGTCGGGGTCCTTGCGCGGGTCCGCCGAGCAGACGCCTACCGCGTCGGTGAGGATGACCAGGAGGTCCGCCTCGACCAGGTCGACCACCATCGCCGCGAGCGCGTCGTTGTCGCCGAACTTGATCTCCTCGACGGAGACGGTGTCGTTCTCGTTGATGATCGGCACCACGCCGCGCTCGACCAGCGCGCCGAGCGCGCGGCGCGCGTTCAAGTAGCGGCCGCGGTGCGCGATGTCCGCGTGGGTGAGCAAGACCTGCGCGCAGATCAGGCCGCGCGCCTCGAAGGCGTCGTCGTACAGGCGCATCAGCCGGCTCTGGCCGGCGGCCGCCGCCGCCTGCTTGAGCGCCATCTCGCGGGGGCGCGCAGGGAGCTGCAGGCGCTCGACGCCGAGGGCGACCGCGCCGCTCGACACCAAGACGGGCAGCCGCGCGCCCCCGCCCGCCACCGCGGCGACGTCGTCGCAAAGTGCCGAGAATCGTTCGCGATCCAGCGTAGAGGCGCCCGCCTGCCCGCCCCGTCCCGCCAGCACCGCGGAGCCGATCTTGATCACCGGCCGCCGGGTCTGGGCGAGTTGGGTTCGGGGGCTCTGCGTCATCGGAAGCGCATCTGCGCACCCGTACGATAGCAAAGCCCCCGACTCGGTGCAGAGCCGCTACCTACTCCGCGCGCAAGCAGACGGCCTCGACGTTGTGGCCGTCGGGGTCGAGGACGAACGCCGCGTAGTACGTCTCGCCGTAGCTCGGCCTCGGGCCCGGTTTTCCGTTGTCTTTACCGCCGGCCGCGAGCGCGGCCGCGTGGAAGCGCTGGACGGATGCGCGGTCCTTGGCCTGGAAGGCCAGGTGGAGCGCGCTCCCGGTCCGGCCGGCCCCGAGCCACAGCTGAGGGGCGCCCGGCCTGCCGAACCCGGCGGACCCGGCCTGCGCGTCGTGGGACTCGAGGCCGTACCCGAGCGGCTCCAGGGCGGCGCGATAGAAGCTCAAGCTCCTGGCGAAATCCGACACCGGCAATCCGACGTGGTCGAACATGGTTTCCTCCGAGGGTGGAGACCGCCAGGTACCGCGCCGCGCGCGCGGCGTCTTGGCGAAAGTTGCGGTGCCCGCCACCCGTCCGGTTGCGACGCCTCGTCTACCCGAGCAGGATGCCGGCCATGACGGTGGCGGTGCGGCGGACGAGTTGCGCTCCGGGCATCTGCATGACGGACGTGCTCTGCAGCGCGGGGCCGGGGGACGCGCCGTTCGAGGAGTGGCACGCCATCGCGTCCGTCGCGTTCGTCACGCAGGGCGGGTTCGGGTACCGGTGCAGCGCCGGCTCGGCCGCGCTCGGGCCCGGCGCCGTGCTGCTGGGAAACGCGCGCGGCGCCTACACCTGCACGCACCTCGCTCCCGGCGGCGACCGCTGCCTCTCGTTCGGCTATTCCGCCGAGGTGGTGGAGGAAGTCGCCGCCTCGGCCGGCGCCACCGGGCGTTTCCGGCGCGCGGCCCTGCCCGCCGCGCCCGCCTTCGCCGCCCTGCCGGCACTGGCTTTGTCCGCGGTCGAGGGCGCCGGACCGTCGCTGGAGGAGATCGCGGTCGAGGCGCTCGGCCGGGCGCTCTCCGCGGACGCCGGGGACGGGGCGGGCGCGCCGCTGCGCGCGCGCGACGAGCGCCGGGCAATCGAGGCGATGCGCTCGATCGACGCGGGCGCTTCCGAGCCGCTCAGCCTGGGAGAGATGGCCGGCCGGGCGGGGCTGGGCCGGTTCCACTTCCTGCGCGCGTTCCGCGGCGCGACCGGCACCACGCCGCACCAGTACCTGCTCGCGGCCCGCCTGCGCCGGGCTGCGCGGCTGCTCCTGACCACCTCGCTGCCAGTCACCGAGGTCGCGCTGGAGGCCGGGTTCGGCGATCTCTCCAACTTCATCCGCACCTTCCGCCGCGCGGCCGGCCGGTCGCCGCGCGCGTTCCGGCTGCAGGGCGGCGCTCCCGGCCGCGCGCCTGTCCGGCGGCCCGGCTGAGGACGCTTTCGCCTGCCTTGGGGGGCGTCGACATGCTAAGACCCAGGGCGCGGCCACCGCGCCGCGGGAGCAGGTACGCGCGACGACCTGTACGGCAACACCGCGGGCCTGAAGGCGAGCCACTCCCGGCGGCTCCTCGCCACCTACCGCCGCCGCGTCCAGCCACGCGAGCTGTGCTCGCCGGAGCTGGCCCGCCACCTGAGCGAGCTGTCGCGCGAGATCGGCCGCCAGATCGGCGTGCTGCTCAACCGCCGCGGCGAGGTCGAGTACGTCATCGTCGGCGACGCCCGCCAGATCGAGTTGCCCGACGTTGGCCGCGCCCGCGCCGGCCAGCTCCGTCTGCGCGGTCTGCGCCTGGTGCACACGCACCTCAAGGACGAGCCGCTCACGCGCGACGACCTGACCGACCTGGTCCTGCTGCGGCTCGACGCCATGGCGGCGGTGGTGGCGCGCGACGACGGCCTGCCGGGCAAGGTCTACCTGGCCACCTTGCTCCCGTTCAATCCGGGCGGCGACCTCTACCGCCAGGAGCAGGCGCCGTCGGTGCCTGATCTGGTGTTCGACGCGCTGGCACAGGTTGCGGCGCTGGAGCAGGAGATGGCCCGCGCCGCCCCGGGCCGGGCGGTGGGGAGCGAGGGCCGCGCCCTGCTGATCGGGGCGTTCACCGGCGCCCGCCGCGCCGCCGAGGATTCCATGGCCGAGCTGCGCGAGCTGTCGCGCACCGCCGGCGTGGAGGTGCTCGACGTGATGCTGCAGGGCCGGAAGGAGATCGATCCGCGCACCGTCGTCGGCCAGGGGAAGCTGCAGGACATCCTGGTGAGGTCGATGGCGCTGGGCGCCGATCTGCTCGTCTTCGACCGCGACCTGTCGCCGTCGCAGGCGCGCCACATCGGCGAGGCGACCTCGCTGCGCATCATCGACCGCACCCAGCTCATCCTCGACATCTTCGCCCAGCGGGCGCGGAGCGCGGACGGCAAGCTGCAGGTCGAGCTGGCGCAGCTCAAGTACCTCTTGCCGCGCCTGGTGGGTCGCGACGACTCGCTCTCGCGCCTGGCGGGCGGCATCGGCGGGCGCGGACCCGGCGAGACGAAGCTGGAGGTGGACCGCCGCCGCGTGCGCGAGCGCATCTCGCACCTCGAGGACCGCATCGACCGGCTCAGCGCCGATCGCGCCACGCGCCGCCGGCAGCGCAGCCGCGCCGGCGTGCCCGTGATCTCGATCGTGGGCTATACCAACGCGGGCAAGAGCACCCTGCTCAACGCCCTGACCGACTCCGAGGTGCTGGCCCAGGACATCCTCTTCGCCACCCTCGACCCGACCAGCCGCAGGCTGCGCTTTCCTGGGAGGAGGGCGGCTTTGCCGACCGACGGGCCGAAGGCCGAAGGCCGAAGGCATGTGGAAGCGAGGGCGGCTTTGCCGACCGACGGGCCGAAGGCCGAAGGCCGAAGGCATGTGGAAGCCGGCGAGGTGATCATCACCGACACGGTGGGATTCATCCGCGACCTGCCTCGCGACCTTCTCGCCGCCTTCCGCGCCACGCTCGAGGAGCTGGAGGAGGCCGATCTCCTGCTGCACGTCGTCGACGCGTCGGATCCGCGGCACGCCGAGCAGGCGCGCGCGGTGGAAGCGGTGCTCTCCGGCCTCGACCTGGAAGGCACGCCCCGCCTCCTGGTCTTCAACAAGCTGGACCGCGACCCGGACGCAGCCCGGGCGGTCGCCCACCGCGAGGGAGGAGTGGCGGTGTCGGCCCGGACGCGCGAAGGCTTCCCGGAGCTGCTCGCCCGGTGCGAGGAGGTCCTGTGGCGGCGCGGGCGCGTGCAGGCGCCGGGCCCGGAGCCCGAGTTCGTGCGTCCTCGGCACGGCTGACCAACTCGTTCCCGTCCAGCGAGCGCGCGGCCGCGTCCCGAAGCGGCTAGAACGCATCCCATGAGGTCCGCGCCATGAAAAAGCGTAGCGCCGCCGAATACGGCGGCGGCTAGACTCGCCGTCCGTGGCGCTGCTCCTGCTCGGCCCCGGCGTCCTGCTGCATGCGCTCCTCGCGCCGCGTCGACGGGCCGTCGAGCTGCCGCTGCTCGCGGCGGCCTTCTGGGTGATCGCTCTCTGGTGGGTCCGCCTGCTGCCGTGGGGCTGGACGGCGCCGGTTCTGGTGGTCGGAGCCGCCTCGCTCTGCGCCGGCGTGCTCCTGTGGCGGCGATGGCCCGACCCGGGGAGCGCGCTCGTGTGGACAGCGGCCGCCGCGGTCGCGGTGGTGCTGGCGCATTCCGCGCTGGTCGCTCCAGGGGTCGACGCCGCGGCCCACACCGCGGTCGCGCGCATCATCGCCGAGTCGCAGGGCCACCCGCAGGGGTTCCGTCCGCTGTGGCCCATCGACGAGCTGCGCGGCTATCCGCTCGGCCAGCCGACCTTGACGGCGCTGCTCGCCCGACTCGCGGGCCTCGGTTGGCGCGAGGCCGGACTGTGGGGCCACGCCCTCGCCTACGGCCTGGTGGTGGTCGCGTTCGCGGCGGCGGTGTGGAGGTGGCGCGGCAGCGCGCTGGGCCTCGCGATCGGCGTCGCCGCGGTCCTCGTCGCCCGGGCGCCGCTCCATTTCTGGACCTGGGGCGGCGCGCCCAACGCGCTCGGCATTGCGTTCGGCGTGGCCGGGTTCGCGGCCGGACTGGATGCGTTGCGCCAGAAGGACGCGCGCAGCGCGGCCGCCTGCGCGCTCTACGCGGCGGCCGGCCTGCTCACGCACGCCGTGACGGTCGTGGCGTTCGCGTACTGCGGCGCCGTGCTTCTCGCAGCGGCGCTGCTGCGGCAGCGCGGTCTACTCCGTGGCTCCGTCCTTCTCCTCGCTGCCGGGGCGTTCGCCGCGCTCCTCTGCGCCCCCTACCTCGCGACCGTGAAGCCGATCGACCCGCGCGGCGCGGCATGGATCCGGGCCTGGCTGCACGAATCGGCTACGCTCCGCGTCCTGCCGCGCATGCTGCACGACGTGCCGCTGATCGCCGGCGCCGCCGCGCTGGTGGCCGTGCTGGCGCGGGCGCCCGGCCGGGCCGTGCTCCCGGCCTCGCTCGCCGCGTTGCTCGTCCTGCTCGTCCTCCAGGGCCGCGCCGCGGCGCTGCCGGGCAGCGCGTTGCTCTACCCGGACCGCATCGCCGTGCTGCTGCTGTATCCGATCGCGCTGCTGGCGCACGACGCGCTGGACTCGCGGCCTCGAGCGGCGGCCGCTCTGACCATGGTGCTGCTCGTCCACGCTGGGATCCTCCAGCGCAAGCTCCTGCGGGACGGGAGCGCGCACGCGCTCGCCACGGAGGCCGACCTGCGCGTGATCGAAGGGGCGAGGCTCCCGGAGGGCTGCTGGGTGATGAACAACTACGGCGACGCGGGCCAGTGGATCCCCGCGCTGCTCGGCCGGCCCGTCACCTTCCCGCACATCCACGTCGCCTTCTTCGGGCTGGAGCAGCGCGTGCACCCCTGCGCCGCTTTCCGCGGAGAGAAACGCCCCTACCACGTCGACACCGTGACCTGCCCCGGCCCCGGGTGCGAACCCGTCTTGCGCGACGGCGGGGCGGAGCTGTTCCGCATCGTGGATCCCGCGCTCTCGGTGGAGCTGTCCGCGCAGCGCTGACCCCGCCGGTCGCCCCGGGAAGCCCGGCGTCGAACCGCGCAGACCCGCCGATGAGGGCGGCGGCTCACGGCGCCGAGGCGATCCGGCGGATCAGCTCCACCCGCAGGCGCTCGATGGCGTCCTGCGTCGCCTCGTCCAGCTTCTCCCGGTGCGCCACGCAGGGCACCGACCGGGCGTGCCCGGTGACCGTCCCGTGCCAGACGAGCCTCCCCTCCCGCTCGAGGGTGGCATCCAGCGCCAGGCTGGTGTCGTCCCAGCCGGCGTTCACGCCGCCGCTGCGCTCCTCGAAGGCGAGCCCTGCGGGCGCCCCTCCGAATTGCGGAGGACCGCGGGGCGCGCCCACGTACTCGTCGCCCGTCGATGCTGTCCGATTTGCGCGCGTCCTGCGGCGTCGCCACCGCCAGCGTCACGCCCTTCAGCGCGGTGCGCGAGACCGGCGCCGGCTGCGGCCGGGCGGCGGCGCAGGCAGCGCAGAGAACCCCGATCGACCAAGCGCGCATGCCGAGGAGTGTAACCCACGAAGCAGCGCGGCCGGCCCACCTTCCCGGACCGGCCGCAAGTCGCGAGCAGAAAGCCTGATCAGATGTCGAAGTACAGCGCGAACTCCATCGGCGAGGGCCGCAACCGCACCGGGTTCAGCTCCTTCTCGATCTTGTGCTCGATCCAGGTGTCGATGACGTCCTCGGTGAAGACGTCGCCCTTGAGCAGGAACTCGTGGTCCCTCTTCAGCTCGCCCAGCGCCTCCTCCAGCGAGCCGGGCATCTTGGGCACGTCCTTCAGCTCCTCGGGGGAGAGGCCGTAGATGTCCTTGTCGAGCGGATCGCCCGGGTCGATGCGGTTCTCGATGCCGTCGAGCCCGGCCATCAGCATCGCCGCGAAGGCCAGGTACGGATTGCAGCTCGGGTCCGGCGGCCGGTACTCGAGGCGCTTCGCCTTGGGCGAGGGGGAGTACATCGGGATGCGGATCGCCGCCGAGCGGTTGCGCGAGGAGTACGCCAGGTTCACCGGCGCCTCGAACCCGGGCACCAGCCGCTTGTACGAGTTCGTGGTCGGGTTGCAGAGCGCCGCCAGCGCACGCGAGTGCTTGAGCAGCCCGCCGATGTAATGCATCGCCATCTCGCTCATGCCCGCGTAGCCGTCGCCGGCGAAGAGCGGCTTGCCGCCCTTCCAGACGCTCTGGTGCGTGTGCATGCCGCTGCCGTTGTCCCCGAAGAGCGGCTTGGGCATGAACGTCGCGGTCTTGCCGTTCCGCAGCGCGACGTTCTTGACGATGTACTTGAACCACATCAGCCTGTCGGCGGTCTTCACCAGGCTGTCGAAGCGGATGTCGATCTCCGCCTGGCCGGCGGTCGCCACCTCGTGGTGCTGCCGCTCGACCTGGATGCCGACCTGCTCCATCACCCGGCACATCTCGGTGCGCACGTCCTGCAGCGAGTCGATCGGGGCGACCGGGAAGTAGCCTTCCTTGTAGCGGGGCTTGTAGCCCAGGTTGGGCCGCGTGCCGTGCGTCTTGCCGTCGTAGACGTGCTCGACCGCGCTGCCCGTCTCCCACTGGCCCTCGCGCGACTCGATCTTGTAATGGCCGTGGTTGGGGCCCGTGTCGTACGAGACGCCGTCGAAGATGAAGAACTCGGCCTCGGGGCCGTAGTAGGCGGTGTCGCCGATGCCGGTCGACTTGAGGTACTTCTCCGCCTTCTGCGCGATGTAGCGCGGGTCGCGCGAGTAGGGCTCCTTGGTGATCGGGTCGACGATGTTGCAGATGAGCGACAGCGTCGCGTCCTTCATGAACGGGTCCATGACGGCGCTGTCCGTATCCGGCACCACCAGCATGTCGCTCGCGTGGATGGGTGCCCAGCCGCGGATGGAGGATCCGTCGAAGCCCAGGCCTTCCTCGAAGACGGCCTCGGTCAGCTCGGCGATCGGGATGGTGAAGTGCTGCCAGAGGCCGACGAAGTCCATGAACTTCAGGTCGACCATCACCGCCTTCTTGTCGTGCGCCAGCCCGACGACGTCCTTGCCCTTCGGCATCTTCCACTCCTCCCATTGGTGTGCGCGCCTTCGAAACGAACAGCGGTCGCGCCGTTGAGGTTCCCTAGAGCGCCGGCTCGCCTCGCTCGCCGGTGCGGATACGGACCACCTCGTCCACGGTGGTCACGAAGATCTTGCCGTCCCCGATGCGCCCCGTCTTGGCCGACCGCTCGATCGCCTCCAGGGCTTTTGGCACCAGCTCGTCGGTCAGCACCACCTCGATCTTCACCTTTGGCAGGAAGTCGACGACGTACTCGGCGCCCCGGTACAGCTCGGTGTGCCCCTTCTGACGCCCGAATCCCTTCACCTCGGTGACGGTGAGGCCCAAAACGCCGACGTCCGCCAGCGCCTCCTTCACCTCGTCGAGCTTGAAGGGCTTGATGATGGCTTCGATCTTCTTCATGCGCGTTTGGCTCCGGGACGCGGGCACTGTACTTGCCCCTCGCCCTCCCCGCAACGGACGACTGCCAGGGAAGGGACCCGCCGGGCCGTGACCTTCCGCGGGCTTCCGACTCTGATCCGCCACAACCGCAACCGACCCGGAGGTTTCCCGTGAGAGGCTCGCTCGTCCTGGCCGTCGCCCTGGCCGCTTCGCCCGCCTTCGCGCAGCTCAACGATCCCCAGATCGCCGACGTGGCGCTCACCGCGCACCAGATCGACATCGCGCGCGGCAAGCTCGCGCTCTCGAAGACGAAGAACGAGGAGGTGAAGCAGTTCGCCCAACAGATGGTCGACGACCACGGCGCCGGCGTGAAGGAGGCCGTCGCGCTCGCCACGCGGCTGGGGGTCAAGCCGGAGAAGAACGCCACCTCGAAGAGCCTGCAGGACGGCGCCCGCAAGGCGACCGCGCGGCTGAAGAAGGAGTCGGGCGCGAAGTTCGACAAGGACTACATCGATACCGAGGTGGGGTACCACCAAGCGGTGATCGAGGCGGTGAAGACCGCGCTCATCCCGAACGCCCAGAACAAGGACTTGAAGCAGCTCCTCACCGACGTGGTGCCCACCCTCGAGGGGCACCTGCAGCACGCCAAGAACGTGCAGGCGCAGCTCGGATCTGCGGCCTCCAAGTAAGGCGGTTCCTCACCGGGGCGGAGGCGGCGCCACGCCTCCGCACCCGGGCGCACCGCGGCGCACTTGCCGCACACCGGGCCTTACCGTGCAGAGTTCCAGGCATGGCCCTCCTCCCCGCCCGACCGCTGCAGCTCGATCCGCGCGCGCTCGCCCAGCGCCGCCTCCGCAACTTCGGGATCACCGCGGTCCTCATCGCCATGGGCGCGGCGTTCTGCGCCGGCTCGGTCATCTCCGCCCGGCAGGTGGTCGAGGAGCGCGTGCTCTGGGCGCGCGGCACGCAGGGGAAGCTCGTGCACCTCGCCGGCAAGGTGGAGGAGACGCAGAAGCTCGGCCTGACCTTCTTCTACGACTACGACCTGGACGTGAAATGGGTGGACGCGCAGGGCCGGCAGCATTCCGGCAAGACGAGCTTCGGGCGCACCTTCCGGGGCGTCGGCAAGCGCGAGGCCCCGCGGCTCCGCTACGACCCCGCCGCCCCGGAGCGATTCGTCCTCTCCTGGGCGGCGCAAGGCGGGCTGCCCCGCGCCGGCCTCGCCATCGTCTGCGGCCTGCTCGGCGCGCTGATGCTCGTGTGCGCCCGGACCCTGGCCAGGGTCGAGCGCCGGCGTCTGGAGCTGCTCCGGATGTGCGCCGAGGACGGCGAGGAGGTGGTGGGCGAGGTGGAGAAAGCCTGGAGCCACAAGGGCGTCCACTACCTGCGCTACCGCCTGCCGGACGACGTGCGGGTGCGCAAGTACCAGGGGGACGCGCCGTTCGTCTTCGCCCGCGAGGGCGCCCTGCACGTGCTCGCGCTGCGCTCGCCGCGCGCTCCCGACGCCCCCTTGCTGGTCGAGGCGGACCTGCGCTCCTTCGACCTCCCCGTCGAGGTTCGCGCGCGGGTGCTCTCCGCGGCGGCCGCGGGGTAGGGGCCCTCCTCACCCACGTCCACCTCCGTCTCCGGTGTAACCGCGCCGGCTGGACCGCTGAGGTTCAAAGGTTCAGGCGCCGCTTCGTGCTGCTACAGTGACCGGGTGGGTTACGCCGACGAGCGCCCGGCGCTGCTCGCGCGCCTGCGGAAGCACGCTGAGGGCCGCGCCCTGCAGGACGCGCTCCGCCTCGATGGGCGCGCGCTGCGCTTCCACCTCGGCACCTCGCTCGCCGACCTCCGCGTCCCGGTCGCGCTCGGCGCCGACTTGCGCCGCGCGTTCACGGCGGCGGTACGCGACCTGTACTTCCTGCTCTGCCTGCGCCACCGGGCGTCGCTCAAGGAGAGCGAATTCGACCAGCTCCTCCTGCAGGACGGGTTCGATTCCAAGGCCCTGCGGCCGGTGTCCTTCTCTCCGCCGCCGACGGTCGCGCGAGAGAACGTGCGCCGGGCCTTCGCCGAGGCCCCCGAGATGCACCCCGCGCTCGACGCCGGCGTGCTGGCCTCGTGGATCGCTTCCGGGCGCCCCGGCCGCGTTTGGGTCGGGGTGCTCAATGCCGTCCTGCGCCGGGCCATGACGGAAGCGGCGGCGAGCGATCGCCACGAGCCCACCGCTTACCTGCTCTTGCTCTCGCTGCGCATCCTGGCCGACGAAGCGTACGGCATCCTGCGCGCTGTCCCGCTCGCGCAGGGAATGCACCGCGTCGTCCACGGGGCGGTGGCGACCGGGCTGCTCGTCGCCGCGCGCCTCGCCGCCCGCGAGGCCCGCGCCTTCGACGCGCCGGGGGGCGTCCTGTCGGAAGCGGCCACGCATGCGCTGAGCTGGATGGGCGGGCTGCGCCACCTGGCCGGAGGCTCGAGTCACGCGTACGGCGTCGCCTTCGCCGAGCCGGCCGCGCGCATGGACCTGTACGCCCACAAGGTGGTGCAGGGCGCCTCTCCGGAGCAGCTCGTAAAGGACGTGAATGCCGAGTTGGAGGGCGCGGAGGATGCCTTCCACCGCGCCGAGCGCGCCTTCGCGCTGGCGACCATCCGCTCCGACCTGCTGCACCTGCTGCGGCTGTCCGAGACGACGCGCACGCCGCCCTTCGGGCTGGACGGCGTGGCGCCGGCGCAGCTCTTCGGATCGCCCGGCGTGCTGGAGCGCGTGCTCGCCTCCCCGGAGCGCCGCAAGGAGATGCACGCGCGGGCCAAGGCGGCGGCCAAGGCGGCGAGCCAGGACGAGGCGCGCGCCGCGCTGCAATCGCTGTCCCGCGTCAGCAAGGAATGGCGCGAGGAGGGGTCGTCCGTCTTCGCCGCGGCCGACGTGCGGGAAGGCAACGGGCGGGCGGTGGTCGCGCTGGCCGTGGACGCCGCGCTGGAGAAGCTGCTCGACCAGGCCGAGCTGTCGCTCCTGCACCGCTCCGGGCAGGAGAGCGCCGACGGCATCGAAGCCGAGCACGAGCGGGGCCGGCTCTACCTGGTCCGCGCCGAGGAGCGGCCGATCCTGCGGGCCAGGGCCCAGGCGCTGCAGATGGGGCATCTCTTCTGCGACGTGAAGGACTTCACCCGCCGGACGGCCTTCCTCAAGGAAGCGGTGGTCGCCGACTTCCTCTCGCGCGAGTTCTACACGCCGATCCTCACCGCGGCGGCGCGCCATCACCACGGAGCGGGTCACCTCCACGACAAGGGCGGCATCTACCTCAACAACCTGCTCGGCGACGCCGTCAGCTTCTCGGGCGACGTGGCCGCGCTGGTGGCACTGGCGCACGACATCCGCCGGGCGCTGAACAGCTACTCCAAGCGGCTCGACAGCGAGAGCAGCTCCGAGGCGGTGGCGAGGAGCATCGCCTCCATCGAGCAGCGCGCGGCCGCTCGCCGAGCCGAGTTGGAGCAGCAGATGGCCGAGGCCGATGCGGAGCTGCGCCAGGGCCTCGCGGACAAGACCCGCGATGAGCCCCGCGCGCGCCTCTCGCGGCTCCACCTGGAGCTGTCCCGCCTCGAGGAGGAGCGCCAGTCGGAAATCGCCCTCGCCGCGGGCGAGAAGCTGGAGGCGGGCATCTTCATCTCCTACGGCGCCGCGCCGGAAGTGGCCACCTTCGAGGACCACGTGTTCGGCTCCATCAAGGTGGCGATCGCGGAGAAGATCAACGAAAGCGCCCGCGGCACCGCGCGCAACGGCGGCGTGCGCGCGCGCATCGACAGCCTGGTCAGGCAGGTGCGCTCTTCGCACGGCCGCGCCGACCTGTCTTGTCCATTCTCCGTGTTCGTCTCGCAGCCGCTGGTCATCCCCGTGCCCCCGGAGGCCGAGCTCGCGGTGCGCGGGTGCCTGGAGGACGGCGACCTGGGCGGGGCGGAGCTCATGCTGCAGGAATCCGTCCGCCAGTTCGTCGCCCGTCTCTCGCAGGACACCGGGATCGCGGGCGGAGGCGACATCTACAACGGCGGCGCGGCGCTCTCCGAGGAGGCGTTGCGCGCGTACGTCCGGGCGCGCGGAGGCGAGCTGACGTTCCTGCGCCGCCACCTCCCGGTGGCTTCGCTGCACGCCTCGATCACCGAGCGGTTCGTCTTCCCCATGCAGACCCTGCGGCTGGTCGCGGCGGTGGCGCCCGACGGGCAGAGCCTGCACGAGCTGTACGTCCACGTCGGGCGCGCGCTCTTCAAGGGCTTCGAGAAGACCGGCGGCCTCGGCGTCTACGAGATGGTGCCGCCCTCCTCCGGGCTGTTCTCCCTGCTCGCCCAGCACCACCTGCCCGGGTGGCTGCTCGAGCACGAACAGGGCAAGGACGAGGAGGAGCCGAGGCCGGAGGCCGCGGGAGCATGAGCGACCAGAAGCAGGTGCAGCAGTTCCCGCCGCCCGAGCCGGAGCCGCCCGAGCCGAGCTTCAAGCATTACCTGCTCGGCTGGGGCGCCATCTTCCTCGCGCTGGTCGCGCTGGGCGTGCTGCTGGGCGTCCTGATGCGCGTGCTCCGTTAGTCCAGCTGGAAGGTCTGGAACACGCCCTTCTCGTCGAGCATGGTGCCCCAGACCTTGTGCGAGGCCTGGTGCTCGCTCATGCCGAAGCTGAGCGAAGCGCCGGTGCCCAGGTCGAGGCCGCGGATGCTCTCCAGCGCGTCGATGACCTTCTCGGTCTCGAGCGCCTGGGCGCGCTTGAGGCCCTCCACCAGCAGGGTGCCGGCGAGGTAGCCCTCCAGCGAGACGAAGTCCGGCTTCTCGCCCGGCGCGTACTTGCGCAGCGCCTCCTGGTACTTCAACACCGCGGTGGCGCTCGACTGGGGCAGCGGGACGACCTGGGTCACCATCACGCCCTGGGCGAACCTCGGGCCCAGCGCGGCCAACTCCTCGGCGAGCGCGTTCGAGCCGACGAAGGAGACGTTGGTGAAGATGATGTCCGACCCCTTCTCCCGCATCTTCTCGACCAGCCTGGCGGCGGCCTTGTACGTGGGGACGCACACCACGGCGCGCACGTTGGAGTGCTTCCCGAGCTCGGTGACCGCTTCCGAGACGTCGGATGTGTTGCGCTGGTAACCGAGGCGCAGGATCTTGGACGGGTCGCGGCCGTAGCGGCGCATCGCGCGCGCCACGCCCTCGAAGCCCGCGTCCCCGTAGGAGTCCTGCTGCGCGAAGACGGCGATGTCCGCCGGCTTGATGCGCTTCACGTCGACCAGGTGCTTGACGATCGCCGCGGTCTCCTCGGCGTAGCTGGCGCGGTAGTTGAACACGTAGCGGTCGGGCGGATCCTTGCGGAGCAGGGGCGCGCCGGTGAACGGACCGAAGAAGAGCATCTTGTGCTCCACCGCGTACGGGACGGCCACGGCGGCCGTGGGAGTGCCCACGTTGCCGATGAAGCCGAACACCCGCCGCTGCTCCCTCAGCTCCTTCATCACGACGACCGTGCGGGTCGGCTCGTAGCCGTCGTCGAGCGCGATCAGCTGCAGCCTGCGCCCTTGCACGCCGCCGGCCTCGTTGGCGGCCGCGAACGCGACCTCCACGCCCGTCTTCATCATCCGGCCCAGCTCCTTGGCGGGGCCGGTGAGCGGCGAGGCCATGCCGAACAGCAGGTCGCCCTGCGCCACTGGCGCGGGCTGCGCCGAGGGCTG
>WNFC01004841.1_pt1 | contig 14695 bp, 13 predicted proteins | sample 5400541 | NCBI WGS metagenome assembly WNFC01 (sample SAMN13153342, study PRJNA577476) | soil metagenome | isolation source: 120 cm saprolite under Douglas fir tree site 2 hole 2 replicate 1 | place: USA:California | collected 2015-04-18
ATCAAAGGTGCGCAGTTCTACAGGGATGAAGCCGCGAAGGCTGGCCGTTCGCTCGAGCTGGGGCAGAGCATCGGTTTGGCCCGTTTGTTGTACCTCGGCAAGAGCCATCAGGAAGCGATGGAGAGCGCGCGCAACGGCTCAATTTTTCTCTTTCGCAACTTTCACTCGAAATTCTACCCGCAGATTCCGGAAACCGTCGAGCCGATGGTTGACGCCGGCCTGGTATTCGCCGGCACAGTTGACGACGTTCGCCGCCGGATGGCCGAAGTACAACAAAAGCTGCACCCGGAATTCTTCTTGTGGGTTTGCGACCAGGGCTATCTACCGATCGATGAAGTCAAGCGGCAGCTTGAACTCTTCGGCACCAAAGTGATGCCGGAATTTATGGGATGAGGGTAATGCGATGACATTAGGCATTTTCTCCTTTGACTCGTAAAGAATTTATCGGTCGCGCATTAGAGACTCTAGCAGGGTACGGAAAAGCTTATTTCGTGATCAACAATCCTCGACGGCCGAAGGCCTTCTGTCATTCTCGCGCGTGGCTGCCGCGTGAAGAATCCCGAAGTCTTTTTGGTTCACGGGCCGCTACAGCGTGAACCGGCTGGTGTACTACGAGGAGTTCAGTGACATTAATCAAGCGATCGCCCGCGAGAAGGAGATCAAGAGCATAATGCGGAAACAGCAGAGCAAGCTGAGCGAACCGATCAACGCGCGGTGGCGGGGATTTGAGCCAGGGGTGAGAAGCGCCAGCCCCACAATCCGGGATTCCTCGCGCGGCAGCCACGCGCGGGAATGACAGAGGTGGAGCGCACCGGTCGCCCCTGACCGGTCACCCACCACTACACTGTGCCTGTGTCCAGCCATGCTACTTCTGGGTAATGTTCAGGATCAGGGGGAGGGATCGGAGCGCGCCGAGCCAATGAGTGGAGATCCTAGCAGGGTGCGGACAAACCAATTTCCTTATGACGAGTCTTTCCGCACCCTGCGATAAAGCTGGCTGCTTTCCTTTAGTTCTCCCCCTCTGGGGGAGATTACAGAGAGGGAAAGCAGGCTGCGGAAGGCGTTTTTCCGCAGCCTGCTAATGCTGATTCAGGCCACTAAGTACTAGTCCCGGCAGTAAATAGGAGCGCTGATATGAAGATACAGTATTCCAAAGGTAAAGTTCCAAAGCAGGCACACGTTGCAATTCCTGCAGGACTCTACGAAGAAGAACATGGCCGCCAGGGGTTCTTCGGCCCAGCGACTCAGTTTTACCACCTTCATCCGCCGACTGACTGGAAGCGTATTGAAGGCCCATTGCGGCCCCGGGCGTTTAACACCTATAACCTCAAGCCCACGGATGTCGACGATTCTCGGGGCGAGCCAGCCAGAGTGCTGTATAACAATGATGTGGCGCTTTTCGTCTCCCGCCGCTCAGCACCAATGCCGTTCTGCTTCCGTAACGGCGATGGGGACGAGATCCATTTTATCCACAAAGGTCGTGGCGTATTGCAGAGCGATTTTGGGCCGCTTCACTACCACGAGGGGGACTATGTAGTCATTCCCAAAGGCACCAGCTACAGAGTTGTGCCAGAGACGACAGACAATTTCACATTGATTATTCAGTCACGCACCCGGGTTCGCTTGCCCGAGCGTGCGGGAGTTGGCCACTATGCGCCGTTTGACTACGACGTAATCGAGACGCCGGAGCCCGAACCGGTAAGCGAGCAAAAACCCGAGTGGGAGCTGCGCGTACAGCGCCGCGGCGAGTACACCTCGGTGTTCTACGATTTCTGCCCGCTGGATGTTGCCGGATGGAAGGGGACCCACTCCGTCTTCAAACTCAATGTGAAGGATTTCCGTCCCTTGATGAGCGAAGGTGTTCACCTTCCTCCCAGTGCGCATGGGACGTTCGAAGCGGATGGCTTTGTCGTGTGCACGTTCGCGCCTCGTCCGCTCGAAGGCGACCCTCAGGCGCTGCGTGTACCGTGGTATCACCGCAATATCGATTATGACGAGGTTTTCTTCGTCCATAGTGGTGAATTCACTCTTAGTCGCAGGAGCGGCACGACGCCTTTCGGCGTGCTATCGCTCAACCCGCAGGGATTGCAGCACGGCCCGCAGCCAGGGGTGTGGGAAAACAGCATCAAGAATTGGCAAAAGGATGCGCGTCTCGAATTTGTGGCCGTCAACCTGGACACCGAGGAACCACTAACGATGACAGCGGACGCCCAAGGGATCGAGATCGCGGGGTACGCGGATCTGTGGGCCAAGAAGTAGGTAAATCACTACGGTTCCGGCCGTCGCAACCCAATGAGGGTCATTCGTTATAGGGCGCGGTAATCCGCCGAGGACATGCGTGGAAGAGCTAATAGGGGATGCTTGTGGGTATTCGTACGGGAGCAGAGTATCGACAGGGGCTGAGAGACCGGCGCGCGGTCTACGTGAACGGCGAACGGGTCAAAGATGTCACGACCTATCCCCCGTTTCAACGAACGATCGGCACCATTGCCGCGTTGTACGACCTGCAACATGACCCAGCCTGCCAGTCACTGATTACTTACCCCTCTCCTAAAACCGGCCGCCTGGCAGGCCTCTCATTTCTCATCACCGAAACCGCAGAAGATGTCGCCCGTCGCGCGCGTTCCGAAGAGTTTCGCGCCGAAGCAACCTTCGGGCTCATGGGCCGATTACCCGATTTCATGAATGCGCTGGTCACCGATGCGGCGGTCGCAGCCGCATTCATCGCTGACCGAGAACCTGGCCGCGGCGAGAATCTCGTCCGCTACTATGAATACTGTCGAGAAAACGACCGGTGCCTCACCCACACCCTGGTCGATCCACAAATCGATCGCTCCCAAGGTCCAGCCCAGCAGGCCGATCCCGAAGCCGCGCTACACTTTGTGCGGGAGGCCGACGGGGGGATAATCGTGCGGGGCGCACGCATGCTGTCCACACTGGCTCCATTCGCCGACGAGATCTGGGTCGGACCTTTCTATCCCCGCAAGCCTGGCGAAGAATCGTACGCACTCTGTTTTGCCATCCCGATGGACACTCCGGGATTGAAATTCATCTGCCGCGAACCCTACGACCTTGGCCGGAGCGTGTTTGATCGGCCGGTTTCTTCCCGGTTTGACGAGGAAGATGCCCTGGCGATTTTTGACGACGTGCTCGTGCCCTGGGAGCGGGTGTTCATCAATGGCGACATAGAGGCGTCAAACTCCTTTCTCGGCCAGGCGCCCGGTTACGCATTGCTGCAAGGTACAATTCGCGGAGTGGTGAAACTGCGCTTCATGACCGGTCTGGCATGCCATATCGCCGAGGCGATCGGACGAACGGCGGCACCTCATGTCCAGGCGCTGTTAGGGGAGTTAGTGGCGAAAGTCGAATTGGCTAACGGACTGCTGCGAGCTTCGCTCCAGGATGTAGCCGAAGCGCGCCGCGAAGGTTCGTCGCTGCGTACCCTGGCCGCCGCGTTGTGGGTCTTCATTCCCGAAGCGCATATGCGCGCTGCTGAAGTCATTCGTCAACTGAGCGGCAGCGGCTTGATTCTTACGCCAACGGAGAAGGACTTTCATAACACTGAGATTGCACCTTACCTGGAGAAATATCTTCAAGGCAAGAATCTTGGCGCGCGCGAGCGGGTGCAGCTCTTCAAGCTCGCTTGGGATGTGCTGGGCGAGCAGTTTGGCAGCCGGCAGTTGCAATACGAATGGTTCTACGCGGGAGATCCAACCTTTACTCGTTCGCGCTTCTATCGTTCGCCCGCGGTGGATACATATAAGGCTATGGTTAACCGGCTGCTGGAGAAGCAGAAATAGCCGGGTGCATGAGGAGCAGATGGTACACATGACTATATCGTCTGCGGGCGGCCCAGGAGTGTATTGGTCCGTTTGAGAGCTGGCGTGCGAACTCTCATCTGACCAATCCAGTATGACGTCCCGCAAATGAGTTCACAAATGACGTCATTCTGAGCCGAAGGCGAAGAATCCCGCGGCCGCCATCTTTGCGGCCGTGATGATTCTTTCTTTGCGTACACAGCAAATCACGCGGCACAGGAATGCCACGCTAGATCCTTTCGAACGCACCTCGCGGACTCGTTTGCTCGGCTCCACTTCGTTGCGCCTGGTGCGACACGTCTCGCGTTGCTCGCCGGCTCAGGATGACAGCCTCTTTTGCGCAACTTATTAATGAGACATCGCACTAGCAGGGTGCGGAAAAACCTATATGCTTATGAACAGTCCTTCCGCAGCCTGCTAGGCAAGGAGGAAGCATGGGGATCGTGCGAACAATTATCAGCTATAACGAGCTGGTCGAGGACGATCGGGTGCATGGGCGCGTCTATACCGACCCCGCCATTTTCGAGGAGGAAATGGATAAAATCTTCGCGCGAAGCTGGGTGTATGTGGGTCACGCGAGCGAGATTCCCCGGCCTGGAGATTTCCGAGTTACCTACATCGGCTCTCAGTCGGTGATTATGGTGCGCGGCGACGATGGTCACGTGCAGCTACTGATGAACCGCTGCGCCCATCGGGCCAACGCGGTATGCCAGGTTGAGAGAGGCAACGCCAGGATGTTTCGCTGCGCCTATCACGGTTGGACCTACCGGAACAATGGAGATCTGGCGAGCGTCACCTATCAGGATCGCTACGATGCAAGTTTCCGCAAAGAAGATCGCGGGCTGCGAAAGGCGCCGCGAATGGGGATGTACCGAGGGTTCGTGTTTGGCAGCTTGAGCCCGGTGGGGATTACCTTGGACGATCATCTCGGCCAACGGGTCAAGGAACAAATTGATTTGTTTGTCGACCTCTCGCCCGCCGGCGAACTGGATGTCACGGCAGGGGTTCACAAATATGGGTACCGCGCGAACTGGAAGTTCCAGGTCGAGAACAGCATGGACGGGTATCATGGCAATTTTGTCCATCAAAGCTTCTTTGAAAATGTGCGGCGGCGGACCGGAGTCAACCTGACTGATCTGGGCACCAGTCAGTCTCTGGCCGAGACCCGGGATTTGGGGAACGGTCACGTGATGATCGATTTTCGTCCCTACAATAAGGCCAACGGCCCGCGCATGAGAGCGATAATGACGACCAGCGATTCCGGGAAGGCCTACCGGGACGCGCTGATCGCACGGCACGGCCAGGCGCGAACCGAGGAGTTGCTCACGGCACGTGGAACCCACCTGTTGGTGTTCCCCAACCTGGTTCTCATCGGCGTGCAAATACGTGTAATCCGGCCGATAAAAGTAGACGAGACGGAGGTCTTCCTGTATCCCACTTTTCTGACCGGCGCACCGCACGCGCTCAATGTGGCGCGGCTGCGCGGACACGAAGCGTTCTATGGTCCAGCCGGCGGCGGTGCAACCGATGATCTGGAGATGTTTGAACGCAACCAGATTGGCCTCAGCGCCCAGGTCGATCCGTGGTTAGTCCTTGCTCGAGGCCGCCAGCAGGAATACCAGGAAGTTGATCGCACGATTGTCGGCCAGATCACGGATGAGGTTACGCAACGGGGTATCTGGCGCCAATGGCAGAAGATGATGTCAGAGGGGCTCGATAAAGCTGCAGCGCGTCTGGACGAGAGTGGTGTTGGCCCCACGCGACAAGCATCGCAGTAGAAAACAGTCGAACACCGAGAAGAGGAAAAGCGATGCCTATCGACCGTCACAAGATTGAGAGCTTTCTCTACCGCGAGGCGCGCTTGATGGACACGCATGCTTATGACGAATGGCTGGCATTGTGGACGGACGACGCGCTGTACTGGGTGCCGTGCAACCAAGACGAGATCGACCCGGAGCGTCACGTTTCGATTGTTTACGAGGATAGGGCGCGCCTGGAAGACCGCATTGAACGGCTCAAAAGCGGTGCGGCGTACGCTCAGGACCCAAAATCGCGCCTTAGCCGCGTCGTTTCGAACATAGAGTTTGAAAACGAAAATGAGTCCGAACCGATTGTTCACTCCACATTTAATCTTACCGCGTTACGGCGCGGCCGAATGGACATCTTTGCCGGCCGCGCAATTCACAAATTACGTCCCGATGGCGACAGCTTCAGAATAGCCTATAAAAAGGTTCTTCTGATCAATAATGACGAAGTTATTCACAATCTAACGTTTCTGATTTAGCGGGGTCTTTAACCCTTCTCATTCTGACCTGCTACAACATGGAGGGATACGCTGATGGCAAGTGTCACCCAACTCGGCTATTTGGGGTTGAGCGTCCGAGACCTCAACCAGTGGGAACGGTTTGCCGCGCAGGTGCTGGGATTGCAGCCTAATGGCCGCGACCCCGACGACTCGCTATTCCTGCGTATGGATGAGTATCATCATCGCTTCATCGTACATCCGACCGGCAAGGATGACTTGGCATACATCGGCTGGGAAGTCGCTACCGAGGAGGCACTGGAAGCGATGGCGGAACAGTTGCGCCAGGCCGGAGTTTCGGTGACGGCTGGCACGGCCGAGGAAGCTGAGGCGCGACGCGTCGCAGGAATCATCAAGTTTGCCGATCCGAGCGGAATCGCCTCGGAGATCTTCTACGGCCCACAAGTGGTGTTTGACAAGCCGTTTCAATCGCCGAGACCGATTGCTGGCTTCAAAACCGGCGAACAAGGGCTGGGCCACTTTGTGGTCTGGATCGATGATTTTGACCGCAGCCTGCATTTCTATCGTGACCTGCTGGGAATGCGCATAAGTGACTTCGTGAAATTCTCACCGGCCCCCGGTGTCAAGATGCGCGTGGCGTTTTTCCACTGCAATCCGCGCCACCACACGATAGCGTTCGCGGAAATGCCGGGAGCCTCCAAACGGCTGCATCATTTCATGCTGCAACTCCAGTCACTGAATGACGTGGGCATAACGTATGACCTCTGTCAGGCTCAAGAAGTACCTATCGTGATGAAATTGGGGAAACATACGAACGACCACATGGTCTCGTTTTATCTGCGGACCCCGTCCGGATTCAATGTGGAGTACGGCTGGGGCGCCCGCGAAGTGGACGACGCCACTTGGCAGGTGCAGGTGCATACCGCCGGCAGCATCTGGGGACATCAAGGAAATCTGTAACGTTGCCGAAGTTCGTTTTGAGGAGGGATGTCAGTCGGCCGATATCGCCCAGGCCTCTACTTCTGCGATAACCACCGTACCGCTCATAGCGTGCCCGTATGGAGTCGACCGCTTCGTCTTAAATGCCTCTTGTTAAGGTAATAATACAGTGAGTCAACTAGGGGGTTATTGCCCTTGTCAAAGAGCAAGGGCGCCCGCCGGATGAGCGGCCATTTCTGGAAACTCCATCGCGAGATCGCGACGGGTGCTCCGTGACGTTTTGACCGTGGGAACGGCAGTCAGACTGTCCCGGAGCACCGGGTCGCCAAATCACCACCAGCGATCCGAACGGCCGTTCGCTAACGGCCCGATAAGGGGGGTAGAACGAAGAAAGGGCATTTAGTGGTAGACGGACAACCAGTGTTAGCGAGCGATGTGTCGATGACCACGGAGGACCATAAGTTTCGCGTCGCCTCCAAATGCGAACTCCTGCCGTATCTAATTAGTCTGCCGCTGGGACTGTCACGCAAACAGACGAAGGACCTTCTACGGTTCCGGGCGGTGACGGTCCGGCGCAAAGCGAAGGTCCAGCATGACACCCAGTTGGAGCCGGGCGACGTCGTGACCATTGCGGCACGCCCGCAAGTGCGCAACGCAGCCCTTGTCTGCCACGGTCTTGGAATCGTCCACCTCGATGATGCCGTCGTCGTGGTCGACAAGCCGGCAGGACTGCTTTCGATGGGCTCGGAACGCGAGAAGGAGAGAACCGCCTATCGAATTCTCAATGAACATTTAAAGATGTTGACGAAATCGCGGCAGCAACAGGCCTTCATCGTCCATCGACTTGACCGCGAGACTTCTGGTCTGATGCTGTTTGCAAGAAGTGAATCCACACAGGCGGCCCTTCAGCAGGGTTGGAAACGCGTGACGAAAAGGTATCTTGCCATCGTGGAGGGTGTGCCATCAGACATGCAGGGAACGCTCAAAGACCATCTTGTGGAAAGCACGTCATTTATGGTTCGTCGCGTCGATGCGGGTGGTGAGCTGGCGATCACGCATTATCGCGTACTACGCAGACAGGGGAACAAGTCGCTGCTCGAGCTTACCCTTGAAACCGGACGCAAGCACCAGATCCGCGTTCAGTTGGCTGTCCGCGGCCACCCGATCCTCGGCGATCGGAAATACGGGGCGAGCGGCGATCCCGGGGGGCGGCTGGCGCTCCACTCGTGCGAGCTGAAATTTCGCCATCCGGTCTCCGGCGCATCGATGGAGTTTCACAGCGCTCTGCCAAGCCGGGTCAATGCGCTGATCGAGCGCCCCCGAGTCTGACCAGATTTCGATGTCTGCTGGCACGGCAACTCCGCTTAACGCATCATCGGCCGACTGCGGGTTGGCAATTGAATCGAATTTTGATCGTCTGCCGAACGCTTCTTGAGCCACTCTTTCAATTCCTGACGACTGATCGTGAGCGTGGTCAGCAACGGCCACACCACGTGTTCGAGAAACACCCGGGGGGTTATGCCTGCTCCAACAGTTTGGAGTCTCTGCCTGTAGTCCGCAATTAGACCATCGCCCGGCATTTTGAACGTCGAGAGAACATCGGCCAGGTCGGCGACTGTCCCCGCTCGGTCCCGGGAAAGTTCCAACTGGATTACGGCCCGGTAGAATCCACCATGAGCTGCTTCGTCTCTGCCGACAAAATGGAAGACGGCCTCCAGCACCTTATCGCCCGTGCGGCGCGCATTATCCTTCTGCGCCTTATAGGCAACGTACGTCGCACCTTCCTGGAGTGCTCCGTAGCATGCCATTTGCCGTGGTGTTTCGTAGGCGGGCCTCCAGCATTTTGAGAAGACCGAGGCCTCGAGAGCTGCGAATTCTGCTTCCGAACGCAGACCCGAACGGATCAGGTATTCGCGAAATACCAGGGCATGCTTGGATTCTTCAAAGGCCCAACAGCTCTGGAACCATGCCATGCCGAACATCGAGCGCACCATCTCGAGACCCTTGGAACTGTAGTCCGGAACGTAGAGCTCTTCGGAACAGAAGATCTCGACACACTGGGCGGTTGTCTCCGCCGGCTTTACGGCGCCGAGCCGGTCCCATGGAATGTCATCGAAAATACTCCAGCGCCGCTTCTTCTCTGCCGTTTCAAGATAATCGAGATAGATACGATATGTGCTGTCTTTCATTGCGGGCATCGTCACATCATGTCCTATCTGACTCTCCACTCCAATTCGCGATCATTAGGACGTAAGCGGCCGGCCATCGCTGTCAAATCGAGGACGAACTAAACACAGCAAAACCAGGGAGGCGCGTCTGGTTGAATCGCTGTTCGGGTGAAGATGTCCTCGCCCGCGGACCGATTTGCAGTGTTACTGGTGACAAGGTCAGTTCAAATGAGAAAAGCTCCGTTTTTAGAGCCACTGGATTCCGGTTTGGGCGCCGAGCCGAAGGAGTGGTTCTGGTTGGCGCGGGTAGTAGCGTTACAGAACCCGAAGCGCGCGCTTAACTGTGAGTTGCTGCGCAGTGTGAGGATAACAGTCGAGCCAATCAAGGTGCCAGCCTGTTCACCGAACGTTGGGAAAACCACTTTTGCCTAATTGTTTCATAGCCGCCGCACATTATATCGAACCTAGCAGGCTGCGGAAAAAGGCGTTCCACACCCTGCTTTCCCTCTCTGTAATCTCCCCAAGAGGGGGAGAACTAAACACTAGCGGAGCCGAAGGCAGAGCGAGCTAACGAGTCCGCGAGGTGCGAATCAAAAAGAAACGAAGCCAGTTTTTATCGCAGGCTGCGGAAAGACTTGTCATAGAGAAATAGGTTTTTCCGCACCCTGCCAGACTCTATTCCGTCGCGACGAGGAAGGCCAGTGAGAGTTTTTTTTCATTAGCCGCTGAACGGTGTGCGCTTGCTCGAGACGCGGAGTCGAGCCGACATTGTTCGCGCGACGCGTATCATTGGAGGCGTGAAGAGCATAAGCTGGAGTGCCTGCGGTCGAATTCCTTAAAGGATATGGATGAAAAAACGCGCACAGATATTCACCTCCGAGGTCAATAGCCGGCTCGATCCGAAATTGACCATGATCGCCATGGTCAAACTCGACGCGGAATACCGGCAGACCCGAGCCGCACTACTGGATGCTGGAATCGCCATGACCGACAGCATGGACGCGCTTTATCGGGAATGGCGTTGGCGGCGTGATAATTCTAAATCCGTGGCCGGAGTCGATCGCGGCGATGCAGCGAGCGCAGACCAATGGTGGGCCCGCCACCTCGCGCAATTCCGGTGCCTGATAGATCCGATGCACGTAGCCGCCCGAAACGAGCGAGCACGCAAAGACGGGAATGCAGTTCGTGCAAGACCGAATCCAGTCAAAGGCAGGTCGTCCGTCGTTCTCGACCGCACCGAGTGAGAGAGGCAGGATTTCCCCAGCGACTGAATCGGCTGCGATTGGGGGTCACGGGCAGCGCTAAAGCCACCAGCGGGAGCAAGATTGTCTGCGCGTGAGCTGCGTTAGCTTCCTTCAGGGGCTCACTGCCATTGGATTCTCCTAGCAGGGCCTGAAAAACCTATTCGTTTATGAAAAGTCTTTCCGCACCCTGCGATGAAACTGGCTTCTTTCCTTTTTGATTCGCACCTCGCGGACTCGTTAGCTCGCTCCGCCTTTCGGCTCCGCTAGTGTTTAGTTCTCCCCCTCTGGGGGAGTTGTTCATGGGTCTGCGACCCACCCGCGCATTATGAAAATAAGACGTCGTTCGACTTTCTCTATTTTCAGAGCAGTTGGCCATGGGCCTGCGACCCGCCCACGCACGGATGAAAATCCAATCCCTCCCCCTGACCAGGGGGAGGTTAGGTGGGGGTTGTCTTCTATTTTCACAGCAGATTACAGAGATGGAAAGCAGGGTGCAGAAGTCCTTTTTCCGCAGCCTGCTAGCTATCGTAGAACGGCGGCATGCTACAGTGCGGACGGGTGCGATAACGGCGATGTGTCCACAGGAACTGCTCTGGGTACTCGGCGACTATCTCTTCGATTGAATGTACGAAGCGCGCCGTGGTCTGTTCGATGTCGAGCGTGCCCGCGGAGTCGCGCACCAGCGGAATCTCGTCCAGAATCAGGATCCGATGCGAATGGCAGTCGGGCTGGCGCACGATAAACACGGGAACCACTGGCGCGCCCGAGACCTCTGCGAGTCGCGCGAGGCCGGTCATAGTAGCGGCGGGCTCGCCGAAGAATGGCACCCAGACTGCGTCCCTCCGCTTGGCGTTTTGATCGAAGGGGATCCCGACTAGCTGATTACGCCGTAACGCGCTCAACACCCCGCGCGCCGCCGAATTCTTTCTTAGGATATTGACCCCCACCCGCTCGCGGACAAACGTCATCAAGGCGTCGCCGGCTAAGAACCGCTGGGTGTGATGTACCAGGCTTATCTGGAAACCATGTAAGGCGTGTGCCGGCGCGAGCAACTCGAAGTTGCCGAAATGCGCCGACAGCACGAGGATGCCGCGGCCAGGGTAGCACGCGGCGAGCTGCGCCCAATACTCCAAGCGCTCATAGGTGATGCGGCGTTTGAGCCGTTCGCGAAAAAATCCCGCCAGTCTGATGTATTCGGCGGCGTCTCGCCCGAGGTTGACGTACGAAGCGCGGAGGATTTGCCGCCGTTCTTTCTCTGACCGCCGAGCAAACGCGAGCTCGAGGTTCTTGAGCCCGATCCGGACGTGGCGGCGGTCGAGCAGGTAGCCAATGAGCCCGCCCAGCGCCCCCAACCAATAAAGCACGAAGTCGGGCAAGAGGCTCAACAGATGCGTCGTCGCGATCATCAGGTAGAACAAGCATCGGTCATACGAACCAAGCTTTAAGCTGGAGCGCTCCGGTTCGCGCACGTTGGACGTGGCTGCAGCCTGCGCTGCTGGGGCGGCCGCCAATCCTTGAGCAGATCCAGTCCGCGACGCACCACTCATTCTCTCTCATGCCTCTATGGGTTTAAACTTGGGCCTGCTTTTCTGCGGAGACAACTGATGGCATTCCGTCTTTCGCTCCTCATTTCTCCCTCGAGTGAAAAGGCCTTGAACGACTAGTAGGCTGAGGAAAAAGGCCTTCCGCACCCTGCTCTCCCTTTCTGTAATTCCTCAGAGGGGGAGAACTAAATGCAAGACATTATACTAGAGCGACCTTGAGAAAACTCGCCGGGGGACAGCACGATCGTTCATCCGGTAGTTCTCGATGCCGGCAGCCCGATCAAGATCAGCGCCACCATCGTGGCACGCATCCCCGACGATTTTCCATTTCCACCGTACTCACGTCTGAAATCGACATCCCGCAGATTGCCGGTTCCCCGCTCAACCCGGGCTGCCTATGTCACATTTGACATGAAGAACAAGGCCGGGCGCCCGCGCCGAGCGGCTCTTGCCTTCCTCCGCAAGGGGCTGGTCGTAACTTCAGCAATTTCGTAGAGTTCCCGTGACAATTGTGATCATCAGAGGCTATTTTAACCGACCTGTCATTGCCGGATCCGTACGAACAAGCGCCAGCTTGGGAGGATTGACCATGGGCAGCGCAAATCCCCGTCGTGTTCTGCTGGTTGGCAGCATCCCTCTGAAATCCGCGGCTGAGGTTTTTGCCGCGGTTAGCGAAACTCTGGGCGGCCTTCTGCCGCGCATCCCGGATGGAGAAACCGGGGCGCGCATCAATTGGATTATGTTTCAGGGAGAAAAAATCGCGCGCATGGAGAGTATGACGCCAGCGGGAGGCACCGAGCTCAATGGGCTTCGAGTACCGTGGTTCAGGCTCAAACCGGGGGTCACGCCCCAGAGCCTGAACTTTCGTCCACTCGGGTACGCCGCCGCGGCGGCCGAGTCCTACGGCATTTTCAGGCAGTTGCGCGCCGATGGAAAAATTCCCGCCGGCTCCCGCTTCCAGGTTAGCTTGCCGACGCCGATGGCGGTGATGTGGGCGTTTATCGTCGCCGACCAATTCCGCTCGGTATGGCCGGTATACGAGCAAGCGATGACGGAGGAAATCGCCGAAATCGTTCGCACGATTCCCCATCCAGACCTCGCGATTCAAATGGACGTGGCCGCCGAAGTGGTCGCACTGGAAACGCGAGAACCCGCGCGCAATCTTTCGGTCGATGAGCTTGTTGAAGCGATCGCCCGGGTGTCGAACCTTGTTCCCACCGGTGTCGAACTCGGGATCCATCTGTGCTATGGCGACCCCGGCGGGAAGCACGTCGTTCAGCCCAGGGATCTTGGATTCTCGGTTGACTTGGCGAATCGACTCATCGCCGCGATCAATCACCCGCTGGGGTGGATTCATATGCCGGTGCCGATCGACCGTAACGACGATGCCTACTTTGTGCCGCTGAAAAACCTCGGGCTAAAGCCGGGCACCGAGTTGTATCTCGGCCTGGTTCATTTTCGAGACGGACTTGAAGGTGCCAAACGCCGAATTGCGGTGGCAGAGAGGGTTGCCCCGCAGAACTTCGGTATCGCGTTCGAATGTGGTCTCGGCCGGCGCCCTCCAGAGGAGCCGATCAGGCCATTTCTGGAGCTCCATCGCGAGATCGCAACCAGCGCGTAAGCCTGGACGCGCTCCGACGTAGTGGAAGACTGAAGCGTCGGGCTGAGCTGTCCCGCGCGGTTTGAATTTATTCCGCTTGAGCGATATCGCTATGGGAACCGTTTTCGATATCGGTTTACCTGGAGGCCAGTCTGGCCTGACAGTGCTTTTTTCAGGGAGAAAACATCAATGAGTTCACAAACTGACGAACGGGCGAATACGCGGGCGCGCGAGGAACGGTTGGGGCTGGTGAAGCGGCCGCGCTTTGAAGAGTATCGGGACAAATATGCCAAGCACTTCAAGATGGAGCGCCGCAACGGCATCTTGCAGGTGCAAATGCACACCGATGGCGGGCCGGTGATTTTCAACCTTCACGTGCACAACGACTGGCCGCAGCTCTGGATGGATATCGGCAATGATCCTGACAACGAGGTGCTGATCTTCAGCGGAACCGGCGACAAGTGGATCGGCGGCTTCGACCGCAACATGGCTGAGCAGCCGATTAATCAGATGCCGTCGGACGCCTTCTACGATCATGTTTATTGGGACGCGACCAAACTGGTCGAGGCCTTCGTCTTCAACATCGACATCCCGACGATCGCCTGCATCAACGGTCCAGGCCTTCACACAGAGTTTGCGCTGTTGTGCGACATTACACTATGCGCCGATCATGCAGTGATTTTTGATCCGCACTTCGGCGATCTTGGTGCAGTCCCCGGCGATGGCCAGGGTCTGACGTTCCAGGAGCTGATGGGGCTCAAACGTGCCGCTTACTATCTCTACACCAGCGACAAGATCGACGCGCAGACGGCCAAGGAGATTGGACTCGTCAATGAGGTGCTGCCGCTCGACCGGCTGTTGCCCCGGGCATGGGAGATTGCCGAGAAAATCATGAAGAAGCCGCGCAGCGTGCGACGCCTGACCAGTGCCGTGCTGCGCCGTCCGTGGAAGCGATTGATCGTGCAGGATCTCGGCTTCCACCTGGGCCACGAATTGCTCGGTATCCGGCTGGACCGGGGGATCTAAACCGGGTCCGGATATTGGCCGAAAGAATTGCGGCGAAACAGGGTGCGACAGAGCGCGTGGCCGGCAGATTCACACAGTTTGGCGACTACGGCC